>Ga0265298_10010413_pt1 | contig 11003 bp, 7 predicted proteins | sample AusTroGonzalo_MG_3_FD_193486 | JGI IMG/M metagenome (GOLD analysis project Ga0265298, IMG submission 193486) | Bovine rumen microbial communities from tropical cattle in Woodstock, Queensland, Australia - Gonzalo_01 | ecosystem: Host-associated > Mammals > Digestive system > Stomach > Rumen ...
CTCAAGCCGGGCCACAATACTAACCTCACACCGAAGCGTCGCAGTCTGGCAAGTGGACGGGTAGCCTGGAGTTGGTGTCCGGTCTTGGCATCGGCCATCTCCCAAACGAAGAGCAAGACTCCGACCCAATGATCCATCTCCAGGAGCAGGCCAACTTCACATTAAGTTTGGATTGATCTGGGCTTTCTAATTTCCGTACTTATGCAGGCACTCCCCTCTACTCCCCACCCCTCTAAGGGGCGGGGGGCCGAAGGCCGGGGCGGGTGTGAACTTCTTTTTTTCGCTGTTTTCTTTGGTAATTACATATATTATATGTATCTTTGCCGTCGGTAAGTTCAATATATAACTAATCAGATAAAGATGATGAGAGTATTGACGGTTATGGCGACGATGCTGATGGTAACGACGGCATCGGCACAGGAGAACCTACAGCGGGGAGCGGTTGCCTCGGAAGTGAAGAAGACATTCCAAACGGTAAAGGAGATACCGATAACGAGTGTGAAGAACCAGTATCGCAGCGGCACCTGCTGGGCCTATGCCACGCTGGGATACTTTGAGAGTGAGATACTGCGGAAGACGGGCAAGACCTACGACCTGTGTGAGATGTTCGTGGTGAACAAAGACTATATGGACTGTGCCACCCACTATGTGCGCATGCACGGCTTCAGCCAGATATCTGAGGGCGGCTCGTGCGACGATGTGTTAGAGGTGATTCGTCGGCATGGCATCTGCCCAGAGGAAGCGATGCCGGCACCGGGTTCGCTGACGGGCGACTCACTGGCCAACTTCAAGGTGTTCTTCCCTGAGCTGGAACGCATGGTGAAAAGCATTGTCAGGCCCGACATCAAGGAGCCCCTACCCCACTGGCAGGACAGTGTGCAGGCAATCATCGAGCGGTATGTGGGCCGCTGTCCCGAATCGTTCGTTTACGAGGGGAAGACGTACACGCCCCAGTCGTTTGCCAAGAGCCTTGGCCTTGACCTCGACGACTATGTGAGCCTGACGAGCTATACGCATCATCCGTTCTACAAGTGGTACGTTATCGAGGCGCCTTACAAATGGCGGCTGAAGCCCAGCTATAACATTCCCATTGAGCAGCTGATGGATGTACTCGACAAGGCGATAGATGCCGGCTACACGGTGGCCTGGGGTGGCGATGTGTCGGGCGATTTCACCCGCACGGGCCTGGCCATGCTGCCCGACAGCGTTAAGCCCACGCAACAGCTGCGGCAGGAGCAATGGGACGACTGGCGCTTCACCTACGACCATGTGATGCTCGTCTACGGCAAGGCTGTCGACGAACAGGGTAAACCCTATTATATTGTGAAGAACTCGTGGGGAAAGAGCGGCCAATACCAGGGCATCTGGTATATGTCGCGTGACTACATGGCGCTAAACACCACCTACCTGTTCCTCAACCGGCATGCGCTCCCTGAGGGTATTACTCTTTCTCAAGCTTCTCGAGCTTGGTATTGAGCTGTCCGCCGGTGGTGATGACATTGTCAACGACACAGCAGTTGGCATCGTCGGGGATGCAGAGCGTTGACTGGAAATGGAAGCCGTCGGCATCGGCCTTTATATAGTCCATGCCGCAGAGCACGGCCTGAGCGAGGAACTGGGCGGGAACTTGCTTCTCATACATCTGCTTGCGGAAGTCGCGTGAGAAGAGCTGTCGGGCACCGTTGTAGAGACTCACGTGAATGATATTGTCGTAGTAGACATTCTCCACTTCCATGCCGTCGTCGTTGTACGACCGTTTCGACACTTTGTATTTTGTGGGGTTGATGGCAACATACCAGTGGTATCTTTCGCCGTTATAGAAGACTACGGAATCGCGCTTCACCACCTGCGTATAGACCATGATGGTGGGTCGGCTGTTCGTAAACTCATCCTCGTGGTCGATGTCGTCGCTCTTGACGAGATGGATTTCGTCGCCACTCTGGTTCTTGAACCAGAAGGTGTTGGCCGTCTGCCTTACGATGGCGTACCTCACCTTTGAGGTGCCCAGCTCTAAGGAGTCGTCCACAATGCGGAAGTAAGCAGGCTGGCTGGTGGAGTCGGGATAGAAGATGGTGTCGCCCTTGGCGCGGAACGACACGTCCTCGCTCTCCTCTTCCAACCAGATGCCCTGGAGCATGGCCTTGGCCTCCTTGTCTTCGGAGACATCGGCTGGCGTGGTGTCGGCGGATTGCTTGCCACCACATGCCGTCAGCACGATGATGACCGCATAAGCATTCAGCAGGAAGATAAGTCTTTTTAGTGTTTTGTTCATTATGATGTGTTTGTGCTATCGTCCGATGCAGTGGTACTCGAACTGGTTTTCCTCGAGTTCCTCTACGTCGAATATGTTTCTTCCGTCGATGACGAGCGGCTGACGCATGGCCTTTTTGATGACTCCCCACGTGGGCAGGCGGAACTCCTTCCACTCCGTGAGCAGCAACAGTGCGTCGGCGTCGAGCACTGCGTCGTACATGTCGCGGCAATAGGTGACAGCGTCGCCGATGCGGCGTCGGCATTCATCCATGGCGATGGGGTCATAGGCGCGTATAGTACATCCGGCGTCGAGCAGTTTGGCGATCATCACGAGTGCCGTCGACTCACGCATATCGTCGGTTTCGGGCTTGAACGAGAGTCCCCACATGGCGATGGTCTTGCCGCGTAGGGCGTCCTCGCTGCCGAAGGCGCGTACCAGCTTGTCGAAGAGCACGCTCTTCTGCCGCTCGTTGACGCGTTCAACAGCCTTGAGCACCTCCATGGAGTAGCCGTTCTGGTCGGCAGTCTTGATGAGTGCCTTCACGTCTTTGGGGAAGCAGCTACCACCATATCCGCAGCCGGCATAGAGGAATTTTCTTCCGATGCGGGTGTCGGCTCCTATTCCCGCGCGTACCATATTAACATCAGCTCCCACACGCTCGCAGAGGTTGGCAATATCATTCATGAACGAGATACGCGTGGCGAGCATCGAGTTGGCTGCATATTTGGTCATTTCTGCAGACGGGATATCCATGAATATCACGCGGAAATTATTGATAAGGAATGGCTTATACAGCTTGGTTAAAGTCTTTTTTGCACGTTCGCTCTCCACGCCTACCACCACGCGGTCGGGCGACATGAAGTCTTTAATGGCATTACCCTCTTTCAGGAACTCCGGGTTACTGGCCACGTCGAAGTCTACCTCTACGCCGCGCTTGCGCAGCTCTTCGTCAATGGCGGCGCGCACCTTGCGTGCCGTGCCTACGGGAACAGTTGACTTCGTAACCACCACCACATAGTGGTTGAGGTGCTGTCCGATGGTACGCGCTACTTGCAACACGTACTTCAGGTCGGCGGAGCCGTCTTCGTCGGGCGGTGTGCCCACAGCCGAGAAAACAATCTGCACATCGTCGAGCACCGACGCCAAGTCGGTGGTGAACTTCAGGCGTCCGGCTTTCACGTTCTTCTTCACCATCTCGTCGAGGCCTGGCTCGTAGATGGGAATCTGGCCGTCTTGAAGGCGGGCAATCTTGTTGGTGTCCACATCCACACACGTCACATTGGCACCTGTTTCGGCAAAGCATGTTCCAGAGACAAGTCCCACGTATCCTGTTCCTACTATAGCAATGTTCATCTCATTGTTAATTTAAAAAAGTTCTGCGTCTTTCAGCATCGGCGCCTTCAGGTCTTTCTCGCTGGTGATGACCAGCGAAGGATCTATGGGCCACTCTATGCCGAGCTGCGGATCGTTCCAGCGGATGCCGGCCTCGCTTTGGGGGGCATAGACATTGTCTACCTTGTATGTAAACACCGCCTCGTCGCTGAGCACCAGGAACCCATGGGCGAAACCACGGGGAATGAAGAACTGCCGTTTGTTGTCTTCATTGAGCTCAACCATGATATGGCGGCCAAAGGTTGGCGAACTGCGCCTGATGTCGACAGCCACGTCGATTACCCTGCCGCGTATCACGCGCACCAGCTTGGCTTGCGAATCGTTGCCTTTCTGGTAATGTAATCCGCGCAGCACACCGAACGACGACTTCGACTCATTGTCCTGAATGAACGTGATGTTGCCGATATTCTCGATGAATTCGTCTTGCTTCCACGTTTCCATGAAATAGCCTCGTGCGTCGCTGAATACTCGCGGCTCGATGATGTAAACCCCTTCAATGTCGGTCTTGATATAATTCATAATCGCGATTTTGACTGCAAAGGTAAGAAAAAAAATAGAGACTGTGACCATTTAAGGATTAAAAAAGTAAAAAAAGAGTGGCATACCTGTCTTAATATTCCTTATTATTATTTATCTTTGCAGTGGCATTGACAGCCTTATCTTTAGGAAAGAGAACAAAAACATCAACCATGAACCCATCAATGAAGACTATTTGCCTGTCGCTGATTCTATCATGCACACAGGCACTGCCCGTCTCCTCACAGCAGGTATCGAAGGAAAGGGCATTAGAGAAAGCAGAACAATTCCTGAACAGTGAACAGATTGGCCACACCGAGAGAAACAGGGCTCCACGCAAGACGGTGCAGCTGACGCTGGCCAACCAGAGTGACGACTACTACATTTTCAACGACGAGCAGAACGGCGGCTATGTCATTATCGGTGGCGATGAGCGTCAGCAGGATGTGCTGGGCTACTCGCCCAACGGTCACATCGATGTAAGTACCATCCCCGCCAACCTCCAGTCGCTGCTCGACGGCTACGCCAGCCAGGCCGCCTATCTGCGTGCCCATCCCAACTATACTCCCTCGGCACCGAAACGGGTCAAGGGAGTCGTCGTAGCTCCGCTGCTGGATTGTAACTGGGGACAGGGGTTCCCATATTATAATATGTGTCCCATGAAGGATGGCAACCACTGCATCACGGGGTGTGTGCCCACGGCCTTTGCACAGATTATGTATTACCACAAATGGCCTGCGAAGGGTAAGGGGCAGTTCAGCTACGACTGGGAAGGACAGACCTATTCGGCCGATTTCAGCCAGTCTACCTACCGCTGGGATCTGATGCTGCCATCCTACGACGAGAACAGCAGCCAGGAGTCGCAAGACGCCGTGGCACTGCTGATGAAGGATGTGGGATACGCCTACAGGACGCTTTACGGATTATACGACAGTGGAGCTACTTTCCAAGGAGATCCACTGATTAACTATTTCGATTACGACCAGAGCATGAGGATGCTCGTCAGGGAATACTGCAACCAAGAGGTGTGGGACAACACCATTGCCGAGGAACTGAAGAGCAACCGCCCCGTCGCCTTGTCGGGAGGCAGCCCCACGGGAGCACACTCCATGGTGATTGACGGCTGCGACAGCGAGGGATACTTCCACTTCAACTTCGGGTGGGACGGCAAGAGCAACGGCTACTTTGCCACATCGGCCATCAACTATAACTCGTCACAGGTGATTATGGTGGGGATTAAGAAGAACGAGGGCGGCAAGAAAGCCTACACGTTCTGCTCGAAAAACGACTTCATGTATCTGCCTGAATCAAACATGATGTCGATAACAAACGACATTTTCATCTACGACACCAACAGGTGCAACCCCATCTTTTTCACTGCCTTAGAAGTGGAAAACGTCGCCACACATGAGATTGTCTATTGTAACGAAAAGCAGTGGGGTAAGGACTTCTGGCTTACAATAGAGCTGCCCGACGGAGACTACAGGCTCTACCCCGTGGCCCGTGTTGAGGACGGAGAGTGGCAGAGGGTTGTATTTTACGACAACAGGCAGTCGTTCGTCGACCTGAACGTCACAAACGGTGTGAGGACCTTCGCCAACAACCACATCTTCAACGGTTTGCAGGACGGCGCCTACGACATCGGCGGAGTATATTGCTTCCTTGACTTCGACACGCACGAGGCCACCGTCACCTTCAAAAACGACAAATTCGACGGATACTCAGGCGACGTGACTATACCTGGCCATTTCAGCTACGAGGGTACAGACTTCACGGTCACCACCATCGGAGAAGAAGCTTTCAGAGAGTGCAATATCGGCACGCTGACCATTCCCAATACGGTGAAAAACATAGAGATGGCATTCTATAGCGCCAACATCGGAAAGATTGTGTTCCAAGACGACAGCCAGTTAGAGAGCTTGGGTGGCCTGTGCTTCAATTCCCTCGTGACCAATGACATGGAGGTGAACCTGCCAGAAGGGCTCACAAGGCTGCCCTCCCACATCTTCCAGTCCTGCTGGGCAACATGGATATCACTGCCCTCTACGCTTACTGTCATCGAGGGGACGCCCTTCAACTACAGCTGGAACCTCCGCACCATCGTGGCAAACAACAAGACCCCCATTGAACTGAATAGAGATTTCTTCGTAGGCATCGACTGGAAGCTGTGTACGCTCTACGTGCCCAAGGGCTGCGTCGAGAGCTATGCAAAGGCTGAGACCTGGAAAGACTTCGGACAGATCAAGGAATTAGAAGAAACCGTCACCGTGGACGGCGTGAAATACATTCTTCACGACAACGACCAGACGGCAACGGTCTTCAACGCCTATTATGTAGAGCAGCAAACTTTCACCCTGCCCTCAACTATCACCTGGAAGGGCAACACTTACACCGTGACGGACCTTGGCAGCTTTGCCTTCTCCACCACCCCGGTAAAGGCATTGACGATACCGGCGGGCATCAAGTATTTTGGCGAGGGCAGCTTCATGGGAGTAGAACATTCCTCCGTCACCTTGAATAGGCTCACGCTCTGTCACGAGACTCCGCCGGAAGTGGCAGACACGAAGTATGCCGGTGTGGAGGGGTTCACATCACTGTTTTTCGACAGCAGTTTCTACTTTACCGAACTGCGCGTTCCCAAGGGAAGCAAGACCAAATATCAGGAGCATAGCTTCTGGAAACGGTTCAACAACATTGTTGAGTACGACCCCTCGGGCATCTACTCCATCACCGCCACCCCCGACCGCCTGGGCCAGCAGTCCGCTTACACGCTCAGCGGTATGAGGGTTGACACTACCAATCCCGCCACCCTGTCCAAGGGCATTTATATCTATAAAGGCAGGAAAGTGGTGATGAAGTAAGACCAGCTACTAATTCCTGAACACGAGGCCGTCGCCGAACTCATCGATGATGATGGGCTTGGTACGGTCAACCTCGTCGGCAAGAATCCGCTTCGACAGGTCGTTGAGCACGAGCTGCTGGATGGCCCGCTTCACGGGACGTGCACCAAAGTCGGGGTCGTAGCCCTCGTTGGCCAAGAATCCGATGGCTTGTGGCGTGACATCAAGCAGGATGCCCTGAGGTGCCAGCATGTCGGTAACCTTCTTCATCTGCAGGCGCACCACATCGGCAATCTGCTCCTTCGTGAGCGGCTTGAAGGTGATGATCTCGTCGATACGGTTCAGGAACTCTGGCCGCATGGTCATCCGCAGTTGTTCGCGTGTGGCATTACTGGTCATGATGATGATGGTGTTCTTGAAGTTGGCAGTCCGTCCTTTGTTGTCGGTGAGCCGTCCGTCGTCAAGCACCTGGAGCAGGATATTGAACACGTCGGGGTGAGCTTTCTCTATCTCATCGAAGAGCACCACCTGATAGGGCTTGCGCCGCACGGCCTCGGTGAGCTGTCCGCCCTCGTCGTAACCAACATATCCCGGAGGTGCGCCGATGAGTCGACTGACACTGTATTTCTCCTGGTACTCCGACATGTCGATGCGCGTCATCATCGTCTCGTCGTTGAACAGATAGTCGGCCAAAGTCTTGGCAAGCTCGGTCTTTCCTACGCCCGTTGTACCGAGGAAGATAAACGAGGCAATGGGGCGCTTCGGGTCTTGCAGGCCAGCGCGGCTACGTCTTACGGCATCGCTTACGGCAGTGATGGCCTCGTCTTGTCCGATGACACGCTTGTGCAGCTCCGTCTCCAAGTGCAGCAGCTTCTCTCGTTCGCTTTGCAGCATCTTTGTCACGGGGATACCCGTCCAGCGGCTCACCACTTCTGCAATATCGTCGGCAGTGACAGCACCCTCCAAGCCGCCACAGGGCGAGGCTTTCAGCTGTGCCTGCAACTGGTTCAGCTCTTCCTCCTTCTGCTTGAGCAAGCCATAGCGTATCTCGGCCACCCGGCCGTAGTTGCCCTCGCGCTCTGCGCGCTCGGCCTCAAAGCGCAGCTGCTCCATCGACTCCTTCACCTGCTGGAACTTGTCCGACAATCCCTTCTCGCTCTCCCACTGGGCGCGCATAGCGGTCTCCTGCTCGCGCAATTCAGCAATTTGCTTTTCCAACTGCGACAGCTTCGAGCTTCCTTCCTGCCCCATGCCGTTCACCTCCTTTTTAATGCTCTCGCGCTCTATTTCCAACTGTGCGCGCTTGCGCATAATCTCGTCGAGCTCTTCAGGCACGGAGTCGCGCTCCATACGCAGCTTGGCTGCAGCTTCGTCCATCAGGTCAATGGCCTTGTCGGGCAGGAAGCGCTCGCTGATATAGCGCTCCGACAGCTGTACGGCGGCGATGCAGGCGTCGTCCTGTATGCGCACCTTGTGGTGGTTCTCGTAACGCTCCTTCAATCCACGCAAGATAGAGATGGCCGACAGCTCGTCGGGCTCATCTACCATGACGGTCTGGAATCGCCGCTCCAACGCCTTGTCCTTCTCGAAATACTTCTGATACTCGTTCAGGGTGGTGGCACCGATTGCCCTCAGCTCTCCGCGGGCCAGTGCCGGTTTCAGAATGTTGGCAGCATCCATGGCTCCCTCGCCACCGCCGGCACCCACCAACGTGTGAATCTCGTCGATGAACATTACGATGCGGCCCTCGCTACGTGTCACCTCGCTGATGACGCTCTTCAGGCGCTCCTCGAACTCGCCCTTGTATTTCGCGCCAGCCACCAGCGCACCCATGTCGAGCGAATAGAGCTGCTTGTCTTTCAGGTTCTCGGGCACATCGCCACGCACGATACGCTGCGCCAGGCCCTCCACGATGGCGGTCTTACCCGTGCCAGGCTCACCTATTAATATAGGGTTGTTCTTCGTGCGACGGGAGAGAATCTGCAACACACGCCGTATCTCGTCGTCGCGGCCTATCACTGGGTCGAGCTTCCCCTGCCGCGCAAGGTCTACAAGGTTCTTGGCATACTTCTCCAACGACTTGTAGTTGTCGTCGGCACTCTGGCTCTTCACCTGTTGTCCCTGGCGCAGCTCACTGATGGCTGCCTTCATGTCTTTCTCGGTGCAGCCCGCATCTTTCAGTATGCGACTGGCCGTGGAGTTAACCTTCAGCAGCGCAAGCAATAGCGGTTCTACCGAAACGAACTCGTCGCCCATCTGTTGCGACAGCTCCTGCGCTTTGACCAACACTTGGTTAGCCTCGCCTGACAGATAGGGCTGGCCGGCGCCTTGCACGCGAGGCAGGTGCTTAATCTCCTGCTCACTAAGCATCTCTATCTGCTGGCCGTTCACACCCGTTTTCTGCATGATGAACGAAACCACGTCGCGTGCCTTCTCCATCATACTCTTCAGCAAGTGGACAGGCTCAATGGCCTGCTGACCGTTCAGCTGCGCCGTATTCACAGCCTGCTGAACCACTTCCTGTGCCTTGATTGTAAACTTGTCTAATGTCATTGTTTTGTCCTCCTATATCTTTAATTTATTTGCTATTTGCTATGTTGTCACAATCAATTCTTATGCCGTATCACGAAAAGCAGACAGACTGGCAGTCATTGCTGTCAATCTGTCTGCTTATGTGAATTTCGGAGTTATCGAAGTTATCGCTTCGCTCGAAGTTATCGAAGTTATCGACGATACTTCCGTCTGAACTCTGAACAAACAATGGCAGTGGCAATAGCCACATTGAGCGACTCCGCGGTGTCACCCTGGCGGAACGCCGGGATAAGCAGCCGCCGCGTAATGCGCCGGCGGATATCAGGGGAGATGCCGTTACCCTCGTTGCCCATCACAATGATTCCGCCCTCGGTAAGTGTCTCGGCATAGATGTCATTACCATCGAGCAGCGTGCCGTAGACGGGAAGGGTGGTGCTGTCTATCAGCTCGGCCAAAGACGTGTAGACCACGCGTACGCGAGCTATGCTCCCCATCGTGGCCTGCACCACCTTCGGGCTCCAGGCATCGGCAGTATCCTCACTGCAGAAAATCGTATCGATGCCAAACCAGTCGGCAATACGAATAATGGTACCCATGTTGCCAGGATCTTGTACACCGTCGAGAGCAAGATAGAGAGAGGTGGCCGGAGCACTTGTCGGTTGGCATTGCCAGGGAGCGCGGCCGTCTTGGCGGCATTGACAGGCAGCGCGGTCGTCTCGGCGGCATTCTGGAAGACGGAAGAGCGAAAGAACCTGCTGAGGATGCTGAAGGAAACTGATGCGACACAGCTCATCGGCCGTCACCCTCTCCACGTTCATAGCTCCCAACGCCCCATCCCACTCTTCCGTGGCGTAGACGACAGCAGGGGTGAAGCCCGCCCGTAGCAGGTCGCCAACCACCTTCGGCCCTTCGGCCACGAAGAGCTGTTCGCGCCGCCGGTATTTCTTCTGCTCTAATTGCTTAATCAGCTTAATCTGGTTTTTACTAATCATGTTGCCATGGCTTTTCGTTAAACAGTTAGTGGCTCGTCAGTGATAGACAACAACCGAGCCGCCGTCGCTCTTTGCATACTCACGTATAAGGCGCTGTATGAACGCTGCATTGTGGCAAACGCGCTCTTCGTCGCCGTCATAGCCGTTGATGAGCACCACAAGATGGCGCGTCTCAAGCGTCATCTTCGTACGCTCATGGTCGCTGGTAGGCGTCCCCACCCCACCCTCGGCATCGCGGTAAACAGGCAGGCCGGCAATGTTCAGCGGGCCGCGGCCGATGCCCTCGTATGGTTCGCCCTCACGGCCAATGCCTAATGTCAGCGTGTCGCCCACAAACTTATCGGCATCGAAACCTCCAATGCTATAGCCGAAGGCGATACTTGCAAGGTTAACCAGGTCGACAAGCGTGTCGATCTGGTAAAGCTCCTTGCCCTGGAGCATACGGCGGATAAGCTGCTCGCTGGCCGGACGATAGCG
>Ga0265298_10010415_pt1 | contig 11002 bp, 15 predicted proteins | sample AusTroGonzalo_MG_3_FD_193486 | JGI IMG/M metagenome (GOLD analysis project Ga0265298, IMG submission 193486) | Bovine rumen microbial communities from tropical cattle in Woodstock, Queensland, Australia - Gonzalo_01 | ecosystem: Host-associated > Mammals > Digestive system > Stomach > Rumen ...
AAATCAGAGTGACTACGCAGCCGCTATCGACCGCCCCAACAACGAAAGCAACATTTCGCTTGTCGGTAACACCGTCGTCGCCGATGGCGTGAATGTCGTGGTCGCCTACAAAGCGTGCAACCTCCAAAAGGGTGATGCTATTGCCTACGACACCGTGAAGGGTAAGGTTGTCGGTATCAAGAATCCGCTTTCGTCGGCTCTTGACACCACCCGCTTCCTTATCTTCGGCTACTATTACGGTTGTTCGAGCGGTAAGGGCAATGTACTCGCAAAGGGCAATGTCAACCAACTTTGGGCGCAGAGCCACCTCTACACCATCACGCCGACGCTCACCGCCAACGGTGGGTTTAAGTTCACCTGTTCCATCAACGGCTCGTCGAAGAGCGGCACTATCTCTTGGAGTGCAAACGACACTCTCGCTTCGGTTATCAGCCAGATTAACACCGCTGCTGGTACTACCATCGCCGCCACCATTACAGGTGTGAGCGGGGTTATCGGCATCACCATCAACTCCTACACCAACGCCAATTTCGCCATCACGGAGGCCACTGGTGCTGTCCTTGATGTCCTGTCGAAGTACGTCACCATCGACGGCGTGGCGCAGACCGAAACCGCCCGCTCGTTCCAAGCATCGTATGTCAAGAGCCTGTTCCCCAGCCTCGCCTATACAGGCACAGCCGCCGAACATTCTGACGCTCGTATGAAGAACGGCGGTAACGGCTCGTATCGTACTGGCTGCAATCTCGCCCGCTACATGGACTATTGGGAAACAAACGGCGCAGCCGAGTACGGTGCTGAAACTGGCACTACCATCATCAAGAAATCCACCTTTGAGAGTTTCGCCACCGCTACTGGCGACGCAAAGGCTCTGTACGACAAGTACAACGGCTCTTGGGCTGCTTACATGGCCAACCGTATGGCCGACAGCGAGAACATGACCGCTACTGCCATCAGTATGCTCGATTACGATGCTGGCGACGTGAACACCGCCGCCCTTGCTTCGGTTATGACCAAGGGCTTGGATGGCAGTTGGATTCCCGCCTACCCCGCCGCGTACTACGCCCACAACTACTCTGTCGCCGACGTTCCTGTTGCTGCCGCTGGTAAGTGGCATCTTAACACCACCCGCGACATCACGGAGTTCATGGAGGACACCGCCTACGCTGCCATCAACAAATCGGCCAATGCCACAAGCGGCACTGCACTCTCGAACACTGGCTATTATTGGTCTGTGTCGGAGTGCAACTACTACGATGCGTGGTTTTACTACGGCGACTTTGGTACCTTGCTCAACCTCTACAAGTACCGTAGTTTCCAAGTTCGCCCCTCTCTCGCCCTCCCTTTTGAATCTTAAATCCTCAAAGGCTCTCGTGGGGAGATTTCTTCAAAAAATCTCCCCCGAAGAGAGAGCCGTCAATAGCGTGTTAAACAGCAAGAAAATATGGCAAACGTCCCGACATACAATCAACGACGCGACATTCAGTTGGACGCGGAATCGCTCGAACAATACCTTTGGCTTATCGAACACACGATACCGAATAAACACAAAGGTCTTTGGAACAAAATTCTCGACGACGCGGGCTTCCTATGCGACCGAATCTACGAGGCTTACGATATTCCGAAGGAAGTGGACGACGCGAAATACTACGCCCTCTGTGCGGGCTACACGGCCTTGCGTCGCATCCAGCGTCGGGTTATCATCGCCAACTTGCACAACGTAAACGCCATTGATAACGATACGAAGGCGAGAATAGACATCCTATCTAACAAAGTTCTTACAAATCTACAAGGTTGGTCAAATTCGATTAAGAAAAGGTTATCGAGGCAGATTCCCGAAGCGGCAACGCCAAAGGGAGAGAACTCATAGTAATGGGGAGGCCGCACAAGCAGTATGAATGAAGGATATTACATAAACCCTTACAGAATACCTTGTCAGAGGACAAGCGGTCACATACATTGGTCTGTGTCGGAGTACAACAACAACAATGCGTGGTATTACAACGGCAACAATGGTACATTGAACAACAACAACAAGTACAATAGTAACCAAGTTCGCCCCTCTCTCGCACGTTACTACGACGACGACCACCTTTTAGACTATCCAATACCTTATAACGAGTTCATAGACTACTACCGTAAATGTAGGCAGAAGAAACGCCGTAAGGCATCGCCGTTGATATTCGAGCATAATCAAGTCGAGGAGTTGATAACTCTTTGCCATGAATTGAATATGGGCGACTATCTCCAGCGTACCTCTATTGCGTTCATCATCACCCGACCTAAAGTACGAGAGGTCATAGCGGCAGATTTCAGAGACCGCGTGGCTCAAACAATTCTCGTACAGAAATTGCTTCCGTACATGGAGAGGTATCTGCATCCAGATTCATACGCCTGCCGTGTGAAGCGTGGAGGACTTGCTGCCGCACTACAATTCCGCAGATACGTTTATGAAGTGTCCGAGGGCTATACGGTTGACTGCTGGTTGTTCTCGCTCGACATACAGGCGTTCTTTCCGTCAATCGACACAGCGTATTGGACGGACAAACTGCTTGAATTTGTGGACGAGCGTTACGAGGAGGCAGACATTTCGGTAGTCAAGTACCTTATCAAACAAATATATCTCTACGAGCCACAGACGAACTGCGTCAAGATGTCGCCCGACTGGATGTGGGGGTTACTCGACCCCGCCAAATCTATGCTGTACGGCAAAGCCCCTCACATAGGGCTGGCCATCGGCAACGTCACGGCGCAGTTCCTCGCTCTGTTTGTCACTACGAAAGTGCTGTATCGCCTGTCTGAAATGGGTGTGAAGTTTGTGTGCTACACCGACGACATCAAGGGAGTGGTGAGGGACAAGGACAAATTCCTGCGTTCTTTGCCCGAAATTCGCGCGATGTTCGAGGATGAGTGCCATCTACACCTACACCCAAAGAAATTCGATATACAGCACTATTCTCACGGGATTAGGGTAGGTGCGTTCAAGGTACGCTTCGACCGCCTTCTGCCTAACGACCGTGTGGCGCACAATTTCAAGTTCAAGGTGGGACAGGCCATCAAGAAGGCGAATGAGGACGAGAAGTATATCTACAAGCACAAGGAGGATGTCATGGCGTTTGTCAACTCCTACCTTGGTATGTTGAAGCATTGCAACTCGTACCGTTTGCGCAGTAGTCAGATAGAAAGGCTCAAGAACTCTCCGTGGTCGAAGGTGTTTGTATTCAGCGACGACTGCTTGAAAATCAACATCAAGTCGAAGTTCACGGAGCAGACATACTACAGACTGAAAACAAAAGAGTGCAAACGCAAGATAGTGTCGTTACTTGCTGCTGCATAGTAAAACAAGTATTCACAAAAAACGAAGTATTATGGCACGCAAAAAATCAACCGATACCGCAGCCGCAGAAGAGCCTATCGTCAACAACGAGGAGGCCGTATCCGCTGCCGAAACTCAAGTAGAAGAAACTCCCGCCGCTCCCGCCGAGGAAGCACCCGCTCCCGCCGCAGTGGAGGTGAAATCGACGAACACCGACCGTCTGAAAGAACTGACGGCCATCGCCGAAGGTCTCGCCGCCGAGGGTAAGGAACTGGCCGATGAAAACCCCGAACTCTTCAAGGAGTACAAGGAACTCATCGCCGCCTGTATCGCGGAGGGGAAATAACCCTTAAAACAAGAAAGGAAAAGTAAAATGGGTATTGCATCTGAAATCATCACCGCAGTTATTACTATCCTCACCCTGCTCACAGGCTTTGTCTCTTACGAGAACATCAAGTTTCGGAGAGAGAACAAGAAACTGAAACAGAATGAGGTAGCCACATCCGATGTCGATGTTTCCGAGAAGAAAATCGACCTTGGTGACAAGTACCTCGAAAAGGTGCTGGCTCTTACCGAGAAGGGCAACGAGAATCAAGCCGCTATGATGGAAAAACTCAACATCCTCGACCAGCGGACGGACAAACAGGATTTACTCATTGCCTTCATTGTGGAGTATCTTAATGGTGATTTCAATCAGTTCCTCTATCGCAAGCAGAAAGAGCGCGGACAGAGGGAATTGGAAAAACCAGCAGAGGAGGTCGATAATGGAGTGGTTGGTTGAACGCAAGGCTCGTAAGAGCGAGTACACCATTGGCAACTTTTACATTAACGGTAAAAAGTGGTGTAACACATTGGAAGATAAAGACCGTGGCCTCACCAGCGAAATGTCAGAGGCTGACATCCGTAAGGTAAAAATCTACGGACAGACAGCCATTCCGACAGGCCGCTACGAGGTCGAGAGTTTTTGGTGGCAGAAGCATCAATGCTTTGTTCCGCACATCAAAGGCGTTAAGGGCTTTGTCGGTATTCTCATCCACAATGGCGTTGACCAATCGCATACCGAGGGGTGTGTCCTTGTCGGTATCAACAACATCGTCGGCAAACTCAACGGCGACCGCATCTACATGGATGCCCTCACCGCTCGTCTGCTGGCCTGTGAGAAGAAAGGCGAGAAGGTTTACATCACCATCAAGTAAGACACCTGATTCTTTGACAGGCGCGGTTGGCTTCGGCTGGCCGCGTTTTTTTATGTAAAAAACCCTCCTAATCAACTCGTGAATGGAGGGCGAAAAATAAAGTAGAAAAAAGGATTTTACTTCACTTTCTCTTTGATGTTTCTTACTATGGCTTTACATTCGTCTTGGAATACCTTTTGTGTTTCCACGAGGTACTTGGTGTTGGCTACCCGCTGTTTGATGCCTCTTTCGCATTTGCCGAATGTTTTGGCTATCTGACCTATCGAATAGCCTTGTTTGTAGTGGAGGATGTAGTAGGCCATGTTCCTCACGATAGATACCGCTTTTCGGTTGTCCTTGCACATGATGTCCTCGACATCCATGTGGTAGTATTCGCATACTACACCTGTCACTTTGAGTATGTTTTCCATTTTTCCTTACTTTATTTCGGCTGCAAAGATACGGAAAATAATCGACACAATGAAAATATTTTTTGAATGGTGTTGAATACAAAGAGAAAGGCGTACCGCAGCATAATGTGGGTACGCCCTCGTTATAGGAGAATATGGGTGTTTTGGGTTATAATCTTGAGAACGGTGTTACGTCCATCCAATATGTGATAGCCGTTTTTGGAATCTCCTCACCGTGTTCATCTGTGAATACAAGGAACTGGTGTTCATCCCTTGTGCAATAAACGACACATACACAGTTATCCTTGTGGCAAAAAGACGGATGCAGTTTTGCAAGAATAACCTTCCCTTCTCCCCATATTGGGTAGCCTATGTATTTTACGTTAAGGCCATTGCGAATCCGCCTGTTCCTGTTACATTCACGCTCGTATGCCGACCGTGCTTCCATAAGAGGCTCGTAACCTTTTCTGTGTGTAATGTAGGCCGCTATCACAGCCGCTATTGCTGAAAATGAGACAGCAAATAATATTGTCGCTATTATACTCATTGTGTTATTTTTTGAGGGTTTAACTTATCGTATCGTTTCATTCTCCTGCACTTTGCCGACGGCACGCAGCCACAGGTCATGTGGAATGAGCCAAACCATCCTGTATAGAACAGGCACGTTCCGTACTCGTTTCTATGCTTGCATTTCTCGCGGTAGGTTGTACGCTCGATATGCTCGTTTTCCTCGGTTATTTTTACTTTTGTTCCCATTCTTCTGCATCTACAAATAGTTTGCCATATTTGTGCATCACAAACTCCCTCGCGGCGGTTAATGAATCATTGTACGCCTCGGTGTAGGTCTTATCCGTTCTGACATCCCAATCGGAGAGGAAAGATGCGTATATGTATGCCTGTACCTTGTCGCGTTCCTGTAGCACCTCCCTATACCTAACGTGTTTTACTATATCCATCACGTCAGTATTCACCTTTTGAAGGGTTTTCTCTACCTGTTCGCGTAGTTGTTCGGGGACTGCCAATTCGACGCTCTCAATGGGCTTATTTGGGCTTATTTGGCCTATCCTTGGAAGTTGTCTATCTTTCAATGCGTGGTCGAAGCCGTCAATCATACCAAGTTTGTACGCGGCCTCCACCCTCATTCTTACCTCAAATTCTGTCATAATCAATTATTCTTTAATAAGTTGTATCGAATAACACATCACATTAGGGTTGCTATCCCAAAAACCTTTACGACTGATTTTGTTGATAAGAGCCTCGAAAGCCCGCTTGGGTGTGAGTTTACAGACGTACACACTCTTCTTTTTGTCGAAGAAACCAAAGTGCTGGCCGTCGATGTTGGTTATGCCTTCGTGGAGGCAGTCGTCGTCGGATATGTCTTGCAGTTTCTCACACTTGATGTCTGTGATTTTGAAGCGGTTTGGCATGAATATCGCCTTTGCGTACATCTTGTTATGCCATCCTATGTGTTCGGATGCACGGACGTTGACCGCCTGTCCGTTCTCGAATTTGCATCCGACAATCTGGTCTGCTGGCAGTCCCGCCTTCTCGTAGCACATGGCGACCGCCACAACCTCGTTCATGCCGTACTTGCTTACGACGGTCTTTCCGTTGGTCAACTCCGCTACGAGGTGGCCAGTACGAGGCTCGATGTACCAGTTCTTGACCTCTCCATAGAAAGCCTCTCGGCGGGTCATATCCTTTATGCCTTCGAGGACGGCTGTAGTCAAATCGACACTATCGTCGAACATCATTGCCATCATGCCTCGACCTCCTCTATTGTAGCGTTGTCGGTGGAGAAGTAGTAGTTGCGCTGTATCTTGCTGCAAGTGCCGTCTTTCTTGACCGTGTAGCCGACAGCCTCTTGTGTAATGAAGTCGCACGCGCCGATGTGGTCGAAGTAGAACTCTTCTGTCATGCCGCCGTTTACGTTGGTGATACGCACCTTCTTACCCTTGTAGGCGTTCCAAGGATGCTCTTCGGCGAATTTCTTGTCAAGAGCCTCGCGCTCTTTGTTGAGTTGTTCCTGCTTGCGGATGAGGGCTTTACGCTCCTCTTGATAAACTTTGTAGTCCATAATTTCTCCTTTATTTTTCGATGCAAAGATACGACTTTTTCACGACATGGAGTTAATCTTTTTCATCATATCACACTACCACAACACCGAGCCTCCCGAAAACCCTCATACGGATGCGGATTTCCATTGGTGTCAAATGGAATATACAACTCTCCGTGTTCATTCCTTGAAGCCCAACCCCAATCGACCTTCACTTCCATTTTGTCTTTCCCTCCTATTATTATCGTAAAAATCGTCGGATGGTTTGCCAAATTGATAGGAAGATAATCGTTCTTGTGCAAGTGCTTCCCGATATTACGAAATTGCTTCCTGTATTCCTGTTCTTTTTCAGTCATGTTCAATAATAGTTTAGGTGGATATTATTCTACACCAAGCCTCTTTTTTATCATTCTCATGGCCTTGGTGCAGTCCTTGGAGATAGGCCGTTTGTACTTGTTTTTCATCTTCCACCAGTCTATTGCCTCGTCCACTACGTCGGGGGTGAGGGGCTTGCTTGAGTGGTTGATGAGAAGGTCACGAAAAGCGTCCTCCTGCCGTTTCTCCTCTCGCAGTTCCTTACGAGCCTGTAGGAGTATCGGCATTATTTCGAGGTATTGCTTGCGGTAGATACGGCTGTTGAGGTAGTATTCGATGTCCTCCAGCGACAGCATATTGTAGTTGAGGTATATGTCGTCATTATTGATAAGACAGGTTACGCGGCGGCGTTTCTTGTTTGCATCAATGTAGTCAAACTCTTTGTGATACTCGTACAGAAATCCAAGCACCTCACCTTTACCTTCTCCTGTGTACAGCAATTCGTCTCTCTTATAGTGGAGGTCATACTTGACTGCCTTAACATCGTACACGCCTGTTTCGGGTAGAGACGGCATATTATAGTCGCCGTTGTAGTAACGCAAGAGGTGTTCGCTACCCCAACGCTCATGTCGGGAGATACGCCTATCCCAACTTTTCGTGAGGTGAGCGGAGTAGATTATTCGAGAGCCTACGGTAACGCTGGCTCTATTGAGTGCCTTCCATTCGTTGTATGTCTTATGTCCGTCCGTCAGCAAGTCCTCGGCATCGTACACGACCTTGATATAATCTTCGTAGGTACTCTCGTCGAGCATATTGATGGTCTTTGGTATCGGGTCGAGGATATGTGTATTGACGATGATACCTTGAAGGAACATCATAAAGCGGTAATACTGGAGGTTAAACTGCTCGTACACCTCTTGTGCGGAGTGTCCCCATCTTTCAGCGTCTTTTGCCCTCTGTTGCACATTCTCCAATTCTTTCTTGGTAGGCACAAGATTCTCCGTAACTTGAAACTCTTGACTATCTATGTAGTACAAGTTCTCGCCGTTGCGGAACAGGAAGTAAGTGTATTTATTCCAACGCTCTACCTGTTCTTTGTATCGTGCATCGTCGTAGTGTTTGCCAGCACCACGGCGGGGCTTGATGGCGACGACCACCCGCTGTTCGGGTACGAGTTGGTCGATATGCTTTTGGTCTGACAGCAACCACTTTGTGAACTGCGGGATGTCGTTTGCGTCTATACCCTCGTTGTCGGCGATGGCGCACTCTTCGTCCATGTAAAGTGTCAGTTGTCGGATGTACAGCGGCTCATCCTCCGATGCTGGCGTACCCTCTTTGATGTGGTTGATGTCGTTTCCGTCCGTAGTGTAGAGGTCGAGAAGGCCGAGTACGTTATTGATGCGCTCGATTTGCTTCATAATGCCGCCCTTGTATTTCTCCAACTTACGGCGTTCATGCTCCATGCGGGCTTGAACTATCTCTATCTTTGCTCGCGCTGCCGCAAGGATATGTTCGGCTCTCTCGTTGGCTTCTGTAAGCGTCTGTTTCCGAGACTGGAGGAGTTTGAGGTCTCCACCCTCGACCACGGCATAGGTGTTGACAGCCGTATAGTCCTGTCCCTCGTCGGCAATATCGAGCGTAAGTTCACCGTTGAGGAGTTTTTCTGCATCATCCCAATTTTTACGAGCGTCGGGGAGGTATTTATAGTGTTCGTTGAGAGTATCAAGTGTTTTCTCGTCCGTATCTTCGTAAGGCTCAAAATGTTCGTTTATTTCGGAACAGACGTAGAAGGTGAATGTGTTTCCGTTGACGGTACGCTGGGTGATGTCCCGAATGAGTATCATTCCGTCACGGTCTGTGTAGTAGTCGCCAACTTGCGGTATATGTTTCTCTACCGCAGCGACTTGGTTGTTTGTTTTAACGATGTCGGCCATATCTTTTTCTACTTTATTTCGGTTGCAAAAGTACAACCTTTTTGCCGTTTAACCCCAATCAAAATAAGAGAGGGTGAAATCGCTCTCACCCTCTCCATCCTTAAACGTTGCTGTGAGGCTACGTATTGGCCAGTTTCTTGACCTTCTCCTCCAGTTCCTTTTTCTTCTCGGCCTTGCGTGCCGCCTTGTAGTCCGCGCCTCCAAAGAGGTTGGATATGGCATCAAGTAACTGCTTGATACCCTCCCATGTGTAAATCTTGTTCACACAGATGGCGACGATGAGACCGCCGACGGCTGCAACGGCGTAGTTCCATCCACCGAGGCCGAAGTCCAGTCCGTTGCAGAGGACAAACAGGAAGGCCGTCGCGAGGGAGATAACCCACGAGAGGATAGTGTTGGCCAGATTCGACGTAATGTTGAAGATACCCTTGATTGTCGAGGTCAGCAGGGCTTCGGCGACCATCATCGAGGGAATGACAATCTTCAACTGATTCAGAACATCAATAAACGATACGTTCATAACTTTGTGTATTAAGGGTTGATATTAAATTGCGATGCAAAGATACGAATATTTTTTGATATGGCAAATTATTTTATTTTTCTGATGGTGTCAATGCCTCTTATTCCGTTGTATTCTATGAGCCTTGAGTATGGATAGTTCACTACATTTTCGTACTCTTTTTGAGGGTCGAATACGATATTGAAGTTTTTGTCGCATATAACACAATGCAAATGGCTGGCGGGATGCTCATCGGGTTTCGTGTACTTTGGAGAGTAAACAGAGGCCATAAACAAGCCGTCTATGCCGTCCTCGTCCGTCAGACTACCAAGCGTCTCACTCTCTACAGGCCACACGTTCTCGTATAGGTTTACGGTAGGATTTTCGAGGAATACCACGCGGGGGTTATACAGATACTTGTCGCCGAGAGAATATCCGTGTTCTGCGAATACCGCTTGTGCGGCAGTCCACCATGTACTTTCCCCTTCCAATTCTATGAAATTGGGTACGGAATCATAGTCAAGTTCAAGTAGTGAGCATATTACACACTTGAAGCAGTCGCCTCTCCTTGGGTGGTTTATTCTTTGATATACTTTAATCATTTCTTTATCCAGTCTTTATCACCATAATGGCAATACACTTTGCCGTTCTCTGTTCCGTTGGATAGCGGACAGGTATCGCAGTTCTTTCTTTTCTTCGGGCAACTATCGGCCACTATTCTTATTTTTCTTAATCTCATATATTTGTGTCTATTTTGTAATGTTTCTGTGGCGGTAACTGGTCGGGAGGGAGTAATCCTACGCCTCTCATATAGAACTGGCGTATATCCATCTTTGAGACAAATGTCGTGTCGTACACTTTTTTGTTGGCATATTTCAATAGTCGCCTATACACCTTCCCTGCTTTCCAAAACAGGAATTGAGGGTCATTCTTGTGGCTTGCTGGTTTTACTCTCTTGAGGAATTTTCTCGTCGGCTTAACGCCTATTTTTTCGGCCAGCCGCATGGCATCGCGAGAGAACGTGATTTTTCTACGCTTATGCCATCCTCTGTTTATCTCATCAACCATGCAGTCAATGTATTTTCTATTGTTTTGCAAAGGGGTGTCTAATCTTCCCATACGTCAGCATCCTTTTGTAATCGACAAATTTGACTATCCTTCCATCACAGAGTATGACATCATCACCTCTCCTTATTCCGACAAACGCCATTTGACCGTCCATATCTTGAACAAAACATTGTCCTTTGTAGTGCCACTTTCTCAACTTGCGCCTTGTGATAGTACCTCGGATAGGGTTATC
>Ga0265298_10010418_pt1 | contig 11001 bp, 13 predicted proteins | sample AusTroGonzalo_MG_3_FD_193486 | JGI IMG/M metagenome (GOLD analysis project Ga0265298, IMG submission 193486) | Bovine rumen microbial communities from tropical cattle in Woodstock, Queensland, Australia - Gonzalo_01 | ecosystem: Host-associated > Mammals > Digestive system > Stomach > Rumen ...
TAATTTACAAAAACCGGTAGGAGTATATGGATCGGGGTCTGGAGGAACATTAAAATAGGCATTATGTGCTATTTGGGATAATCCCTCTGATCGATATTTAGTATATAATTTTTTTACTCATGAAATGTATCAACCGGAATTTAATGATTTAATTGCAACTAGACAAATTTTAAGATTATTTGCAACTGCTGGATCTGAATCTGATTTTGCTCAATTTATGTTGGTCAATGGTCGTATTGTTAGTATTTGGAGTATTGTACAATATGTAATTTCATCAAATTTATCTTTATCAGCCTCTCAAGATGGTGGAAAAACTCAAGGTATTGTTTTAAGTATTCCTGATCGTCCTAAAATTTATGCTGCAAATGCTTATAATCGGTTAGATGAACCAAAATAGACAAAAACTATGGCAGCCTGGACCCGATCTAGAAAGGTTAATTCTTAGATTAATAATGCAAGAATTTATGCTGAATTACATTTAAAAAATTTAATTTCTTCTGTCGGTAATATATATTGACAAATATAAAAAATTTTTTTATACTAAAATAGTATAATAATGGATATAAAAGGAGTTTTGTATGAAAGTATCTTATACTAATATGAAATTAAAAGTAAATACTTAGGTAAATACTTTTGAGTTTGCAGGTCAAAAAATTGATGTATTAAAATATCTTCCTGCAAAAGATAAATATGATCTTTTAATGATAACATTACAAAAGGCAATGGAATAGGGTACATATAATGATTTTTTAGTTACAGTATATTTTGAATTAAATCTTGTTTATATGTACACTAATATTTCATTTACTGAAAAACAAAGAGAAGATGAATTTAAACTTTATGATACATTAAAAAGTAATGGGTTCTTTGAATTATTTTTCAAAGCATTCAATGAAGATGAATATAATGAGCTTTATAGCCATTTAAATAGTATTTAGGAAGATTCTATAAAATATAGAACAAGTATTGCTTCAGCATTAAACAACTTTATTGATAACCTTCCTAAAAATGCGGAAGCCGCGGCTAAGATCGTATAGAAGTTCGATCCAAATCAATATAAAGCGGTTGTTGATTTTGCTAGGGCCGCAAATGGTGGAAGAGATATTAAAACTAATCAACTTATTGAAGGATAATAAAAAAATGGGAGACAGTTTAATTACTATCTCCCATTTTTTGTTTTTATCGTGTCCCGGTACTGCCGAACCCAGCATCGCCGCGCTCTGTATCAGTAAGTTTTTCAAATTCAGTAAATTTCATTTCAATATAAGGCATTAAAATAAATTGGGCAATTCGTTCATGTGCATCAATAGTTTGAGTTGCTTCTGTATCATTATGGAGGGCAACAATTACCTCTCCGCGATAATCTGAGTCAACTACGCCTACACAATTTGCAGGACGGAGTCCTTTTTTAGTAGCTAATCCAGATCTTGCAAAAATTGCTCCAAAAGTTCCTTGAGGAAGTTCAAAAGCTAATCCAGTGCCTACTTTAATAGTAGAATGAGGGGGAATCATTGTAACATGATCAGTAGCTGCATATAAATCATATCCCGCAGCTTCTTCACTTCCTCTTGTTGGAAGGTGAGCATTTTCATTTAGCACTTTAACAGGAATGTTTTTTATTACTTTTATATTTTTAAAATTATACATTGTAGGGCTAAAAACCTCTTCAGTGAAAAAATACTCATTTTCTTCCATCAGTTCTCTACCTCATAAATTACATCTATATTAGTGTCTGGTTCTTTAATATTATTAAATAACTTAGTAAGAGTTACTTTATAATATTCATCAACAACTTCACCTTTTGCTTTAACTTCTTTATGCTCACTTGTATATTTGCTAAGAATATATGTAGCATCCTTTTTAGCTTCTTCAATTGCGGTAGCCGCTTCTTTTTCATTATCGACTCGATATGTTTCAACTACACTTACTAAGTATTTCATATAATCTCCTTTAAATGTATTTAAAAATTAAAATATTTTTTTGATATTTTTCAATTTCTTTTTGTTTTGTCTCTTTTTCAATTTTATTGATATATTTTGATGGGCCTAATAAATTAACCTATATCATTTCATTATATTTATTAGCAAATAAACATAATTGTTCTGGAATATCTGTCATTGAAACTCGTGCTGTTTCAATAATAGAACTTCCATCAAAAATTTCTATATGTTGTAAATGATCAAAAGGCTGGATTAATATAAAAATTCTTTTCATTATATTGATCTCCTTAGCATTCAATTATAAACTCTTTACATGGAAAAAGATAATATGCAAAAACTTCTTTGTCAATTTTTAACCAAATTTCCCATTTATTATCATCAATTTCTTTTTCTATTGAAAGAATGCTTCCTCTATTTTTTAAAGCTCCAATAAGGTCTTGGGCGGCAATTTTAGCAGGATTGGCATTGTGTTTGGCAAATAAATGAAAAACTGTAAAATCATATCGTTCTCTGCATAAAAGCATTGCATAATTATCACTATACCAATTAAACCATGTTTCTAATTGATCTTGAATTTTATTTAACTGTGCAGCGCTTAAGGCACTTTCTTTTCCAATGATTTGTTTATTCATATCATATAAAGTTGCTCCAAGTGAAATTTTATTTTCAGATTCTTTTTCCATTTATTATCTCCTTTTTCTTTTATTATATTAAAAATTTTATTAAAAATCAATTCCACGATAAAGAATGCGTTGATTTTTACTACCTCTTAATTTCAAGGTTAAATCTTTTTGAGATTCAATAAATGGACCGTCGATAAGCACGTCTATATGATTTAGTATATTGTTAATATGGGGATTATTTTTTATAGTAAGTTGTTCTAACGTATATCCAGTCCAAACAAAAATTTTAATATTTGGAAAGGCTGCGCGGACTCCTATAATTATATTTTCAACTTCTTCGACATTTTCTTCACAAAGCGGCTCTCCACCTAAAACAGAAAAGTTTCTTGTAATTCCATTTGCGCATATTGCTTTAATAATTTGACCGCGAATATCATCAGGAAGATTTTTACCACCATTAAAATCCCATGTTTCTGGATTAAAACAACCCTTACATCTGTGTGGACAACCTTGTGCAAAATATGATACGCAAACTCCTTCTCCATTAACAAAATCATTAGTCATTAAACCAGCATATTTTTTCATTCTTTACACAACCTTTCAATTAGAATAGATCCAATTGAATTTCCGATGATAATGCTAATAAATTTAAATAAATTTATTAATGAGAAGTTAAATAAGAAATATGGGAAATCTGCTATACAGTGTTCTGCTCCTATGAGAATAAATATCATAATTGCAAAAATAGTGAAAATGTGGATTTTATTTTTAACAGCGAAATGAATTAACATTCCACAAAAGATAGCATTAATAAATAAGGTAAGTATTGATTTAGAAAATTTAGTTGCGGCTGCAGCTGATATTAAATCTATAAAGCTGTTGTTAGCTAGTGTATATAGACTTACGGTTGTCGCAATTCCAATAAGATTAAATAATAATACAGTTGATAAAAATGAAGTTTCTTTAAAACTAGTAACAAAACCAATTTTACCTGTATATAAATTTAATTGCATATTTATAATAACTAATAGTCCAAAACTAAATAACATTGGACCAATAATAGGAACTTGCATTTGGGTGTTAATAATAACACCCAAACCAATCAAAATTCCTGCTAATAAAGATTTATTTATTGTTTTTATCATAAATTACCTCTTCATTAATGTAGAATGTTTAAATCTCATTTCTGTTTCCTGTTGTTTACCAAGATTGAAAGCGGTTTTATAATCTCCGGTAAGATATCCAGTAACTCTACGAAGTCTTTGAATATTTGTTCCTTTACACATTGGACATTCATTATTAATTTCACCTTCATATCCGCAATCTAAGCATAAATCATCAGGAATATTTAATGCAAAATAAGGAATATCTTTATCCATTGCATAATTGACCAATTGTTCAAGAGCATCAATATTATGAAGAACGCCGCTATCAAGTTCAACATAGGTAATGCAACCTGCAGAACTATATCCAGTTAATTGACTTTCAATATCAATTTTTGTAAATGGATCAATTTCTTTCCATACTGGAACGTGCATTGAGTTGGTAAAAAATTCTTTATCACTAACATTTGGGATAATTCCATATTTATCTTGGAATTTCTTCATTGCGGTGTAACATAAATTTTCAGCAGGAGAATAGTAAACACCAAAATTTAATTTATATTGTTGTTTAAATTCTTTACAACGAGTTTGGAATAATTGCTCAATTTGTTTAGCAAGTTTCATACCTTCTTCTGTTGTATGGTCTTTACCAATAAGAATTTGTAATGTTTCGGCAAGTCCAATTTGTCCGATAACAATTGTTCCATGACGCATTGCGCTACGAATTCCTTCTTCGGGGTGGTAGCCTTTCATGACATCATTTTCCCACATAAATTTTGCGGACGCTGGGTCTTGTGAACAAATATATTCAAATCTTTCAATAAGCATATCTTTTGCTTCATGAATTTTTTGGTCAAGTAATCTTATAAAATTATCTACCGTAGTAATTTCTTTATATACGATTCTTTTTTCAACAGAGCTATTTTCATAATCTTCAACCGATCCGATATGCATTTGTTTAGCTTCCATAGCAAGTGTAGGCATAATAATTGTAACAGGGCAAATGTTACCACGACCATCTTTTCGTTGTGGATTTACGCCTTCTTCGGCATTTATGTCGGCTCCATTAACGGTACGGCATCCCCAAAATGTTCATAATAGTTCGTTAATCTATTACCGTTTTAAACTGCTATATATTACTATATAGTTCAGACTATATCATATTCCTATATTGTTTTATCCTTTATAGGAATCTCATCTTTTCCAATCACTTGATTGTACTCTACTCATTTATTCATTTTGATATTTCTTCAAAATTATACTTTCGATAGTCGTTTAGCTTTTAATTTATTTATTTTTATTTTTTAATCAATATATTTTAAAATAAAACCTCTACACACTTTTTGTTTCCCATTACAACAATTATAAATATTGCTTCTTGAAACTTTTAAATCATCTTGACATTCTTGAGTATTCTAATAAACTTTAAATAAAATTCCATTAGTTGCATAAGCACCAATTCTATGTTTAAAAGTACAAGGATTAGCTTGTCTTAAATTGTTATTAAAAGCATGTAAATCATTTTCTGATCGAGTTACCCATTCTAAATTATCATAATGATTATTAAGTTTATTACCATCTTTATGATTAACAACTAAATCTTCTTGATAATTTTCACAAAAATGTTGAGCAACTAATCTATGTACAAAAAATCTTTTTTTAATAGGAGAATATAAAGTTACTCTTCTATATCCTGCATTATTTTGATCTCCTATTAAAATTTTTCCAGTTTTACAATTTCGTACATTTCCATAAGAGCTAATTTCATAATAGCCTTCATAATTTTCTATATCTTTCCATTCTTCCATATTTTACCTCCAAACGAGCAAAATAAATAAAAATAAATAAATATTTAGCACAAGATTTTCTTTTTTAAGAATTCCTTGTTTAGATGAGTTTTTCAAAATACATTACTGTATTAAGCCACAAGACATTTTATGGTTGAGAAGTACGTAGTTGGATCATTGCGATCGTAACCTGCATTCCCGCTCCAGTCAACATTAGCATAGTTTGGATAGAGTCTCTTTGCTGTTGATTCAAGAGCCAATCTATATAAATCATGATTTGGAGTATCAGGTTCTTTATTAACACCGCTCATAACTTGAAATATCCCGCAAGGAAATACTGGTGTTTTATGGAATTTACCAACACCTTTAATACTACCTTCAAGTAATGCTTTAATTACCATTCGGCCTTCTGGAAGTGTACAAGTTCCATAATTAATTGATGTAAATGGAAGCTGATTGCCAGAACGAGATTGTAAAGTATTAAGGTTATGATACATTGCTTCAACAGATTGTTGAAGTTCTTTTTCTGTCATTTCCATTGCATAATCATATGCTTCACAAAATGTTTTATATCCTTCAAAATCTATTGGATCAGTTCCATCAAAAACTCCTTCATATTTATCAAAATTTATTTTTAAGATATATTTACAACCATCTTTAAGATGTTTGAAAAATGATTTTCTTACATATGGGACCATAGTCCAATCTAAATGAGTGGCAGAAACGCCCCCAAACTGTTGTAAAGATTGAAGTTGAAATAATACAGCTACAAGTTGAAAAGCTGTACTTACTGAATTAGCTGGACGAATATCAGTTTGACGTGTGTTAAAACCTTTTGCAAGAAGATCATCAAAAGGGATAGATAAACAGTTATGATCACCAGTAGCATAATGATCTAAATCATGAATATAAATTTCATTATTTAAATGATTATCTCTGGCCATTTTGGACATACAATTATCTAATGCAAATTGCTTGGCAATTACTGATTCAAATTCGCCGCGGCGGCCTCCAAATGAGTGCTCGTCGACATTAGCATTTTGATTATCAATTTTAGTCCCTGCGAGTTTTTCACGAGCTGCCCGCATCATTTCTGAATTCCAATTACGTTCGCGAGCCCGCTCTTCTCTGTATTTGATGTATGCTTTTGCAACATCTTTTCTTTTGGTAGACATTAATCCATTTTCAACTAAGTCTTGAATTTCTTCAATTGACAAAGGCTCAGTTTCCTATTCACAGTATCCTTCTATATAGTTGGCAATGTTTTCTGCTTTTGTTTCAGCATAATCATCAATTTTACCATCTACTGCCTCAAATGCTTTTAAAATTGCATTTTTAATTTTTTCTGTGTCGAATGGCATTCGTCTACCATCTCTTTTTATGACTTGAATCATAATATAATTCCTCCTAAGTAGTTAAAATATTTTTAGGGTGTACTATATTATATAAAAAACTAGTAATAAAATCAATTAATTTTGACCAAAATAATGAATTATAGAAGGAATATCTAATTTTGTATAATCATTATTAAAATCACTATTGTCATACATTAAATATTGAAAATTAAGATTACTAAAATCTTTATTGTCTGCGATAAATCTTCTACAAATTTCAAGACAATTGGGATTTTTTTCTCTGGTTAAAGAACGAATTAATCTAACTTTGTCATCTGCCCAAATTTGTAATGGATATATATGAATATTATCAAAGTTATTTATAATATTTCTTACGCCTTCAACATTAAAAACACCAATATTAATTTGACCCTCTTTTAATGATTCAATAGAAGTCCCATAATACCAATTATTAAAATAGCTTGTTTCAAGAAAAAGATTATTTAATCTCATGTGGTTAAAAGTTTCAATAGATATAAAATGATAGTCTTTATTATCTATTTCATTATCTCTTGGTGGTCGTGTTGTATAAGATATTAATTTATGAGCATCAGTGATATGAGATACCATCCAATTTTGGATGGTATCTTTGCCTGCGCCGGACTGCCCAAATAAAGCAATTAATTTATATTTATTCATTAGATTCCCTTTCATGTTCAAGTGTTATATCACCATTTTTGTTAATATTAATAATTTTATATAGTTGATGTGTTGCTGTGTCTTTATATGTTTTACCAACAAATGTATCTTCTCTTCTATATCCAGTGATCATTACTTTTACTCCACGAGTAAACCAACCTTTTTCTAATACTTTTTTACTACCATCTTCTTGTACTTCTGATAACTGTCTATTAAACATTGCATAATATTCTTTTGTAAATTTTACATTAACAACACCATTTGTTGTTAATAAGATAATAGATGCTTTTGTATTATTTTTACTAATTACTGTACCCGCTATCTTATATAATTTAAAAATAGGAATTTCTCTGCCTGCGCGTTTAATAAAATAATTTACTTCTGGATCATATGATAAATCAAAAAAGTTTACAATACCATATTTTACATTATTAATATTTGCTAATTCATGCTCATGATGATAAAAACATAAACTTTCCATCTCCCAAGCGGATATATTACCAATTGCATATTTATTCCATGCTTCGTTAAATAATAATGTATTATATTCATTTAATATAATATCATGATTTTCTTTTAACCAATCACGTACTTTATCCATTTGTTTTTGATATATTTTATCCCAAATCTTTTGTTGAACACATGGAACACCATTAATCATTTCTAATCCTTCATTATCATATAAATCTCCATAAAAATCTAAATCTCTATCATCATTCATATAATAATAAATATTATCTTTATTCTTTTTTAAATATTTATTAAATGCATATGTTCTTTGCTCATATATTAAACTATTTGGCAAAAGATTATTTTCAATTAATCCATTTAAATTTTGAAGAGTTAATTTCTTTTTTGGCTCACTAACAATAGAAAGATAATAGGCCATAATCGCATATCGAGGAATGTTATTAATTTTACTTGCCCATTCGTTATCAATTTTATCGAATGCTCCTGACTTAATTAATGAAATCATTTGAGTTTTATTAAGCGGGCACCGCCTCATAAAATCTTTAATACCAGTATAAGGACGCCCCGCAATAATTTGATCAATAACAGGACCCCCAATTTTATTAACACCTTTTAAACCAAACAAAATTTCATGATTATCTTCATCAGGTTCAAAACTGAATCCAGACTTATTAATATCAATTAACGATACTTTAATTCCTCTTGAAGTTATATCTCCAATTGCTTTAGCTAATTTTGCATAATCTGTTGTTTTTTCAATTTTCTTTTTACCACTTCTGTCGGGAAGATCTTCATATGTATAATCTGGATCTTCTTTTTCATATATTCCGACAATTTCTTCTTCATCTTCTTCTTCCAATGATCCACTATTAACAATCAGACACGCTGTGTTCCAATAAATAGGATCCCAATTTGTTGCAATATATAAAGTTTGTACTCCAATAAAACTATATGCAAGAGCATGAATAACACTAAAACTATACCCCATCTGTGGGCCGACCCCGCATTCCCATACATATCGTCCGAGAGGTGCGGATGCCGCCTTATCTAAAATTTGTTGATGTAATTCTGGAATCTTATCCATTTGTTTTTTACCAACAATTTTTCTTGCCGCATTTGCTTCTTTTAATGTAAAGTTACAAATTTTTTCATCCATCAACATTTTCATTAACTGCTCTTGTGATGGCGGAACCCCATAAGATGATTTAAAATATGGCTCTAATGTTTTTTGTTCATCTTTTGTTAAACCTGCATTATCCATTTCTTTATACCATAAAGATATATTGTTCTTAAATCTAATATATTTTTCCATTGGAGTTTCTGCGCCTTTTTCTGCTGTCATAAGTCGCATTAATCCATTAGCGTCACTCATTTCAAGAACATTTGTAGGTTTAATCTTTTTTGCGGCTTGCGATCCTACGTCGCTATCAAATTGAAAGACATTTAATACACTATTTTCTTGAAGTGCTTGCCAAATTTTTTTATTTTTTAATGGCAAAACTTCTGGATGAAAATACTTATTATATACTTCTCTTAATGATAAATCATTCTCAATTTTATTATATTTTTGAAGAAGCCTAATTGTTTCAACTAACTTATCTTGAACTTCTGTTACAAGAAAATCATATTTTGTCATACCACAAGCTTCATCCATATGAAGATCCCATTGAGTTATGATTTCACCTTTTGGAGTTTTCATAAAACATCCAAATTCATATGGATCTTCATCAAACAAAATGACTCCACTTGCGTGTGAAGATCTTTTATTAATTAATCCTTCAATAGCCATTGCTATATCAAGAAGACCTGGATACTGATTAATTTCTGTGATAAATGCGGCAATAGGTTTTCTATCTTTTTCTACATTACCTTTTACAACATCTTTAAGCGGCCAAAGAAATCCGCGTTCACTGGGAATTAATGAAGATAAAAATTGAGCGGTATCTACATCAATTCCATCAGGAAACTCTTCAGATCTATAACCGCGGCAGGCTGTTAAAACCGCAGACTTTGTGCCTTCTGTACCAAAAGTTGCAATTAATGAACAACCAAGATTTTTTTTACTTAATTCATCAATATCATTATTAAAATTTTGTCCTCTTTCTTCTTTTATCTTTTGAAGAATTAATGGACGCTTACTCGGACATAAGTCAATATCAATATCGCCAAGTTCAACACGTTCTTTATTTAAGTATCTAAAAAAGGGAAGTTCCCATTTAATAGGATCCAATTGAGTAATACCTAAAAGATAATGATTTAATCCAGCGCATGATGAACCACGACCCGCACCAACTGTACTGCCACATTCCCAAAACAAATCAACATAATGTTGTAATGTTATAGGATAACTAAACATATTAGTTTCAAGTTTTTCACTAATAGTTTTCTTAATATCTGCTTCTTCTTCAAGTCGAGATAAATATTCATCATTATCTTTATTTAAAGATTTAAGTTTAATTAAACATTCATTAACCCAATATCTTTCATAAATATCATTAGATATTTTCATATTATATAATATTGGATAATTTTTTAAACTACTATCTTCATATTTTATATAATCTTTAACTTTAACTTTTGGAATTGTTTGTTTATGTTTTAAACTATAATTTTCAATTTTATTATATATTTCATATGAATTATTAACTAATTCATCATAATTTAATTCAGATGGAGCAATATTTTCTTTAATGTCATTTTCATCTTGCAAATATGAATATTCATAAAACGCATCAACTTCACGCTCACCGCCTTTAGAATTAAGATATGCTTTATGTACAAATCTATCTTCTTTTGTAAGATAATGTGCATCTGTTCCTAATACCATTTTACAATTAAATGCTGCGGCGACAGATACAAGGCGTTTATTAACTGCGATTTGTTCATTAGACTTACCGGGAGCACATTCAATATAAAAATCATCATTAAATAACTTTTTACACCATAACATAAATTGTACAATATTATGTGTTTCGTTTGTCTGACTTATTGTATCATTGTGTTTTTCTGCTTTAATTAAATTTAAAGTTTGGGAAGATAACTGC
>Ga0265298_10010419_pt1 | contig 11000 bp, 11 predicted proteins | sample AusTroGonzalo_MG_3_FD_193486 | JGI IMG/M metagenome (GOLD analysis project Ga0265298, IMG submission 193486) | Bovine rumen microbial communities from tropical cattle in Woodstock, Queensland, Australia - Gonzalo_01 | ecosystem: Host-associated > Mammals > Digestive system > Stomach > Rumen ...
ACCTTAACAACCTTGCGCTCCACGAGCTGCGGCAGGTCCACGCCGATCACCTTGTCGTTGAAGAAGAGCGCCTTCACTTCCATCTCGTCCATCAGGAAGTACTTCTTGTCGCCCATCACCTCGTAGCTGACGCGGATTTCTTCGAAGTTGTCGTCGGTGAACACGAACGCCGTGCCGTCGTCGTAGGAATAGGTGACCGACTGCTGCGTGAGGTCGGGCTTCTCGAACTTGTCGCCCGAACGGTAGCTCTTCGACATGCCGCCGCCCGTCATCATATTGCGCAGTTTGCAGTTGTAGATGGCCTGGCCCTTGCCCGGCTTCGAGAAGTCGAATTCCGTGATTTCCCACGGCTCGCCGTCGATCAGCAACTTCACGCCTTTGTGCAGTTCGCCCGCACCGATTACTTCGCCCATGATAAACTCCTTTGACTGTTTTGGGTTTTAAGTGGGAATATTATATCATATTCCCGCCGAAAAATCAAGCAAAATCTTGATTGTCCCGCGACGACAATCAATTTGCGCGGTATTCGGCGGAGCTGTCGGCCGTCTCCCACACCTTCACGGCAACCAGTTCGGGGATGGACGGCTTCAGCTCCCGGTAGAAATATTTGGCCAGGTTTTCGGCCGTCGACCGGAATCCCAGCGCCACCGTGCGCATTCCGTGGCGCTCCACCACGGCGGCGATCTCCCGCTCGCCTTCCGAAGCGGAATTGTAGACGAACGCATGGTCGAAACGGTCCACGATCTTCTCGGTGGCGATGCGCTTGAGGTCCTTGAAATCCACCACCATGTCGTCGGGACGGGACAGTTCCTCCCCGGCCGAAATATCCACCCGGTACGTATGCCCGTGCAGGTTTTTGCAGAGCCCCTGGTGATTGGTCAAGATATGGGCGGCGTCGAACTTGACGGTTTTCGTGACGATGGTCATAGACGGATCGCTCCTTCCCTCAAAACGGTTACTTCGCCGTCCTCCACCTTGACTACGGTGGAAGCGCGGCCCAGTTTGCTCTTCCCGGCGTCGAGCACGAAATCGGCGCCCAAGTCCAAAGGCGCGGAATCGGAATCGCCCGCGCCGCTCAAATTGGCGGATGTCACCCTAAGCCGCCCTCCGCAACGCGCGATGAGCGCCAAGGCCGTTTCGTCGTCCGGCATACGGTATCCCTCGCCGTCCTGCACTATCGTAAGCGCGCCCGGCCAGTACCGGTCAGCGAGCTCGCGCGCCTTGCCGGACAGCATCGAGGCGTCGGACACCAACAGCGCGATCGGCTTCGAACCGCTCCGGCCCTTGATGGCGTAAAGCCGCTTTACCGCCTCCGGACGGTCCGGATGCGCCGCGAGGCCGTAGACGGTATCGGTGGGCATCACCACCACCCCGCCCGCATCGAGCGTCCGGGCGGCTTCCTCCACCTGCTGCCGCATAGCTTCCGTCATGGCGCCACCTCCTTTAGCCGCGCCTCGTCCACGCCGACAAGCTCCACCCGTTTCGTCTTGGAGGTCTCGCCCGAAACGAACCGCACCGACGATTTCGGCAGCTCGAACGCGTCCGCCAACACCTCCACCAGCTCCTTGTTGGCCTTGCCGTCCACCGGAGCGCACTTCACGCGCACCTTGAGCGCTCCGCCCAGCCAGCCGTCGATGCCCGACTTGGACGAACGCGGAACGGCCTTGACGTTGACGATCAAGCCAGAATCCCCTTCGAAAGCGGTTCGGCATTGTCCCACCAGGCGCCCTTCTGCGCGCTCACCCGGGCGAGCGGTTTCATGGTGAGCTGCTTGCCCTTGGTGGTGGCGCCGCGGATCTCCACCACGTCCTTCATCTCCGTCTTGCCAGTTTCGCGGTTCGTGCGCTCCACCTGTTCCTTGGGCAGATAATACTGCTGGTGGATCTTCTGGCCCTTGGCGGGCTTGAACTTCACGTATATCGTGTCGGGGCAGCCCTCGGTGAAGAAGACGATGCGGCACTTGGGCTTCTCCGGCGCAAGGCGATAATCCTTGTTGCGGATGAGCCCCCCGAAGCGGAAACGCTTGATGTAGCTGAAGTTGTACGAACCTTCCTCGTAGATGAGGGTGAAGTCGCGCGTGTCGCGCTCCGCCTCCTGGTTGTAGCGGATGCAGCAGAGCATGTCCTTGTCGACGAAGATCTTGTCTTCCGGCTGCACCTTGCGGAAACGTCCGTCCTTCCAGACGATGATGAGCTCGTCCAGACTCGAACACTTGAACATCTCCTCGCCGTTCTTGAGGCCCGCGCCGATGAAGTTGTTCTCCTTGTCCCACTTGATGGTGAGTTCGGTGGCGGTCATGGCGCGCATGTCCACTTCCTTGAACGCGCCGCCGTCCGCGTGGATCTCGGTGAGGCGCGGATACTTCTTGGCGTATTCCTTCACGAGCCCCTTCAGGTACTTCACGACGAACGCTTTGAGGTGCGCGAGGTTGTCCTTCACCTGACGCTCCTCCGCGAGCACGTTTTCGATCTCCTCGCGGTTCTTGTCGATGTCGAACTGCGAAATGCGCCGGATCTGCAGCTTGAGAAGCCGCTCGATGTCCTCGTCGTCAATGTCGTGCCGCAGCTCCTTGCGGAACGGCTTGAAGCCGGTCAGGATCGCGTTCTTCACGCCCTCCAGCGTCTTTTCCTCCTCGATGCGCTTGTAGATGCGCTCCTCGATGAAGATGCGGTCCAGCGTGCGCGCATGGAACAAGGCGTCCAGTTCGTCCAGCCGGATCTCCTGCTCGCGCCTGACGAGGAACGTGAGCCGTTCCACGTTCTTCTGCAGGATCTCGCTCACCCGCATCAGTTTGGGCCGACCTTGATCCAGCACGATCGGACGCGACGCCAGCGACTTCTCGCAGTCGGTGAAGGCGTAGAGCGCGGCGATCGTCTTGTCCTGGCTCTCGCCCGGCATCAGCTCCAGTTCGATGCGCACCGTGTCGCTCGTGAGGTCGTGGAGCTTCCGGACGCCCACCTTTTTCTTCTTGATCGCCTCTTCGATCGACTCGGCGATCGAGTCGGTCGTCTCGCCCCAGGGGAGCTCCGTGATGACGAGCCGGTTCTTTTCCTCCTTCTCGATACGTGCGCGGATCTTCACCTTTCCGAGTCCGTCGTCGTACTCGGAAACGTCCATGATCCCGCCCAGCTGGAAATCGGGGTAGAGCTGGAACGGCTTCTTCTGCAGCACCGCGATCTCCGCCTCCAATAGTTCGATGAAGTTGTGCGGCAGAATCGCCGTCGACAGCCCCACCGCGATTCCGTCCGCCCCCAGCATCAGCAGAAGCGGAATCTTGGCCGGCAAGTACACCGGCTCCTCCTTGCGTCCGTCGTAGTTGGGCACGAACTCGGTCGTCTTGCGGTTGAACACCTCCTTGCGCGCCAGTTCCGTAAGCCGGCACTCGATGTACCGGGTGGCGGCGTGCGGCATGCCGGTGAAGAGCGAGCCGTAGTTGCCCTGGCCGTCGATGAGATATCCTTTGCCCTCGCCCCAGAGCTTGTTCGCCAATACGCAGATCGCATCGCCGATCGACGCGTCGCCGTGCGGATGGTACTGCATGGTGTGGCCCACGATGTTCGCCACCTTGGTGTAGCGTCCGTCGTCCTTCTCCCACAGCGAATGCATGATGCGGCGCTGCACCGGCTTGAGCCCGTCCTCCACCGCCGGAATCGCGCGGTCGCAGATCACGTAGGCCGAATACTGCTTGAAGTTGCTGTCGTACAGCTCGCGCATGGGACCCTGCCCCGTGAGCGTGCTGCCGAAAAGATCCGTCTTGTCTTCGATGCCCATCTTCCTCGATCCTCCCGCCTCAGAAGTCGCTCGCGTCGCAGACGAGCGAGTTCATGATGTAGTCCTTGCGCTCGGGGGTGTTGCTGCCCATGTAGAACTTGATCGTCTTCTCCACGTCCATGTCGTCCGCGCACGTGACCGGCGTAAGGCGCATGTCCTCGCCGATGAAATCCTTGAACTCCTTGGAGTTGAGTTCGCCGAGACCCTTGAACCGCGTGATCTCGCATCCCTTGCCGCACTTCCGGATGGCGGCCTCGCGCTCCTCCTCCGAAAAGCAGTAGTGCTGCTCCTTCTTGTTGCGCACGCGGAAAAGCGGCGTCTCCAGGATGAAGATGCGGCCGTCCAGCACGAGCTGGCGGTAGAACCGCATGAAGAACGTGATGAGCAGATTGCGGATATGGAGCCCGTCCACATCGGCATCGGTGGCGAAGATGATCTTCGAATACCGCAGGTGATCCAAAGTCTCGTCCACGTCCAGCGTCTTGATGAGGTTGAAGAACTCGGCGTTGGTGTAGAGGACGTCCTTGTTGAGTCCGCACGTGTTGAGACACTTGCCGCGCAGGAAGAACACGGCCTGGTTGGAGGCGTCGCGCGCCAGCCCCAAGGTGCCGCCGGCCGACTGCCCCTCCGTGAGGAAGATCATGGTGTCGTCGCCCTCGGGCTTGCCCGTCTTCTTGTTGATCCGGTCGAGCTTGAGATGGTTCTTGCAGTCCTTGAGCTGCGGCACCCGAACGCTGATGGCCTGGCTCTTCTCCCTTGCCTCGCGCTTGATCTTGTTGAGCTGGCCGCGGATCTTGCCCGTCTCTTCGATCTTGGCGAGGAGCTTGTCGGTTTCCGCCGGAGCCCGGTGCAGCGCCGCCAGGATCTCCTTCTTCATCTGCTGCACCAGTTCCGCGCGCACCTCGTTCATGACGAGCTTGATCTTGGTCTGGCCCTCGAACACCGGATTCATCACCCGGATGCTCACCGCGCCCAACAGTCCGTCGCGGATGTCGTCGCCCTCGAACTTCTTCTTGGCGTCGTACTCGTTGAGCGCCTTGGTGAGCGCCTCCTTGAACGCCGTCAAATGCGTGCCGCCGTCCGTCGTGTACTGTCCGTTCACGAACGAGTGGTACTCCTCGCCGAACCGGTTCGTGTGCGTGAAGATGATCTCGAGCGTCTTCGTCTTCAGATGGAAAGGCGCGTAGAGCTTCTCGAACTGCGCCTCGTCGGCGATGAGATCGGCGAGACCCCGGTCGCTGCAGATCCGCTGCCCGTTGAGGACGATGGTCAGCCCCGCGTTGACGTAGCAGTACATCTTCATGCGCCTCAAAACATGGTCCTCGCGCACCTTGAAGTGCTTCAGCACCTTGGCGTCGGGCTTGTAGCGGATGAAGGTGCCGTTGGCCTCGTCGGTCTTGCACTTGCCGCGCTTCTTCGATTTGAGCCGGCCCTCCTCGAAATACGCTTCGCTGTATTCGCCGCCCCGGAACGACCGCACCTCGAAAAACTCGCTGAGCGCGTTCACCGCCTTGGTGCCCACGCCGTTCATGCCGGCGGAAAACTGGTAGTTCTCGTTATCGTACTTGGCGCCGGTGTTCATCTGGCTTACGCAGTCCACCACCTTCTCGAGCGGAATGCCGCGCCCGAAGTCGCGCACGCTCACTTCGCCGGAACCGTAATCCACGTTCACCAGTATCTTCTTGCCGAATCCCTGCCCGAACTCGTCGATGGCGTTGTCGATTACTTCCTTCATGAGGATATAGATGCAATCGTGATACATCGACCCGTTGCCCGGCTCGCCCACGTACATGCCCGGCCGCGTCCGGATATGCGTCACCGGATCGAGCGTTTTGATGCTCTCGGCGCCATATGCTTCTTTTGCCATGTTCAAAATACCGTTTCCGACTAAGAAAAAAGCCTCCAAGACTGGAGGCTCAACCAAAACTGGCTCGGGCGGCTGGATTCGAACCAGCGACCAATTGATTAACAGTCAACTGCGCTACCGCTGCGCCACGCCCGAACATCCCACGAAAGGATTTGCATGAAACGGTGAGTATTATATCATATTTCGGCCCCAAAAGTCAATAGGGAAAATGAAAAAAATTTCCGGCCCGGAATCGCTAGACGATATCGGCCAAGATCGAGTCGCACACTTCGGTGCCGCGCGGGGTGAGACGGTAAACGGTGCCGGTTTTCTCGAGGAGGCCCTCGCGCACGTAGAAGTCGAGCTTGGGGATGGCGGCGGGGAAGTCGCGGCCGTCGAGCCCCAGATAAGTGCGAAGCCGCAGGATGCGCTCTCGGGGACTGCGATCAAGTCCCGACTCCGCCCCGTCGCCCAGCCCCAGATAGTCCTCGCCCTTCCACACCGCCAGATTATGGCGGCATTCGAAGCCGGGCACGGCATAGGACGAAATCTCATAGCGCCTAAGCCCCAGCGCGGACAGCGCTTCGGCCACCTCGCGGATGCGGTCCAGCGTTTCGTCGTCGCCGGGGATCGCGCGCTTCTGGGCGTAGAGGATGCTCTTCTCCTCCAAAATGAGCGAATAGACGCTGCAATGTTTGAAACCCCAGTCCTCCAGCTCCCAACGGTCGCCCGGATATCCCACGATGAGATCGATGCCGGAATTTTCGAAATAGGAGCGCACCAGATCGAAGGCCCGATGCGCCTCGTCCGCCGTGTAGCCGCGCCCCATGTCCCGCAAGGTGGCGTCGTTGAACGACTGCACCCCCATCGAAATCCGGTTCACGCCGCCCGCCTTCAGCGTTTCGAGAAGTTCTCTCGTCACGTCCAGCGGATGCAGCTCCACGGTGAATTCCGGCGCGGAGAGTTTGTCGAGGAGCGGCCTTAGATCGCACAAGGCCGGAGTGCCGCCGCCGAAGTAGATCGTCTTGAAAGGTCCGGGCGGCAGTTCCTTGACGAGCCGCGCCACATAGCCGGGATCGGGCTTGACAGCACGCGAAGGAAGCGCGCAGTAAGTGCACTTCCGCCGGCAATAGGGAAAATGGAGATAGAGGTTATCCAAGGAACCGGCGCTTGAGCGCATCCGCCTTGTCCGTCCGCTCCCACGGGAAGCCGTCGCGCCCGAAATGGCCGTAGGCGGCGGTGGCGGAGTAGATGGGACGGAGCAGATCCAGATCCCGCTGGATGCGGTAGGGACGGAAATCGAAGATCTCGCCGCTCTTGAGCATCTGCTCGATCGCCTCGTTCGACACTCCCTCCGCGGCCGTGCCGAACGTCTGAACCGAGAAGCTGACGGGCGAGGCGACTCCAATCGCGTACGCTACCTGGATCTGGCAGCGCGAAGCGAGCCCGGCCGCCACGATGTTCTTGGCGGCGTAGCGCGCGTAATAGGCGGCGCTGCGGTCCACCTTGCTCGGATCCTTGCCCGAAAACGCCCCGCCGCCATGCGCGGCCATGCCGCCATAGGTGTCGACGATGATCTTGCGTCCGGTGAGGCCCGAGTCGCCGCAGGGGCCTCCGATCACGAACTTGCCGGTGGGATTCACGAAAAAGCGCGTCGCCTCCGTCAACAGCCCGGTGGCGGAAAGGAACGACTTGGCCTCCTCCTCGATCATCCGGTAGTGTGCCGCGTCCGCGCCGGCTTCGGTGGTCTGGTGCGACACGACGACAGTGTCGATCGCCACCGGCGCGCCGTTGCGGTAGACTACCGAAAGCTGGGCTTTGGCGTCGGGACGGAGCCAGGGCCACTGGCCGGAATGGCGAAGCCCGGCGAAATGCTTCAAGAGCTTGTGCGACCAGACGATGGCCGTGGGCATCAATTCGGGTGTCTCATTAGTGGCGTAGCCGAACATCATGCCCTGGTCGCCCGCGCCCTGGTCCTCGGCGCATTCGCGGCTCACGCCCTGGTTGATGTCGGGACTCTGGCCGTGGATATGCGAAACGTACTTGAAAGTGTCGAAACTGAAATGCTCTTCCGGCACCGTGTAGCCGATTTTCTCGACCACCCGGCGGGCTATCGCCTCCGTGTCGATCTCCTCGAATCCCCGGCAGGTGATTTCGCCCATGTTGACCACCACGTCGGGGCCGACCATCGTCTCGCACGCCACGTGGGCGGCAGGATCGCGCTCGAGGCAGGCGTCGAGAATGGCGTCGGAAATAGCGTCGGCCACCTTGTCGGGATGGCCCTCCGAAACCGACTCCGAACTGAATACGTGGGAATGTTCGCGAACCGGCTTCATAGCGTCGCGACGCACTCGATTTCCACCTTCACGTCCTTGGGGAGCCGGGCCACCTCCACGCAGCTGCGCGCAGGCTTGTTGGCGCCGAACAGCTCGGCATAGACGGCGTTGAGCGCGGCGAAGTCGTTCATGTCCTTGATGAAGACGGTAGTCTTGACCACCCGGTCGAGACCCGTTCCGGCCGCCTTCAACACCTCCGCGAGATTCCTGATCACCTGGCGCGTCTGGTCTTCGATGGTGAAGGCCGCGATGGAGTCGGTGGCCGGATCGATGGGAATCTGGCCCGAAGTGAACACGAGGGAGCCCACCTTGATCGCCTGGGAATACGGTCCCAGCGCCTTGGGGGCGGACGGAGTGGATACGATTTCGTTCATCGCAAAACCTATCTGATGAAATGGAGCCGGGTAAGGGACTCGAACCCCTGGTAATTCCTCATTACAAATGAGGCGCAGTCGCCACTGTGCCAACCCGGCGGATGCGTCAAGGCATCGGCGAGAACTGATCCTTGCCTACGCCGCAAAGCGGGCAAACCCAGTCGTCCGGGAGCGCCTCGAAAGCAGTCCCGCCGTTCTCGGCCGGATCGTAAACGTGTCCGCAAACGCTGCAGATGTACTTGGTCATGTTCTTCCACCTTCCTTGGTTTTTGATTCGTTGGAAAATATTATATCATATTTCGGCTCGAATTGCAAGAGCGAAAATAGCTTTTTTGTGAGCGCTTGGGCGTGGTGGAAATCGTCCGCGCCCTCCGGCTTCATGGGCGGCAAGGCCTCGAGCGCGATTTGGATCGTGCGGTCGCCCGCGTAGTACCACGGATGGCGCTTGTCGAGGACCACGGGATCGTAGGCGATCCTTACGGGCAGAATCTCCGCCCCGAGCCCCAGCGCCAGCCGCGCCGCCCCGCGATGGAACTTCGCGCCGCCCCGCGTGCCCTGCGGAAACACCACGATGTTCACCCCCCGCTTCAGGAGCTTGCCGCACTCCGCCACGATCCGTTCGGGCGATTCGTCGTTCACGATGAACATCTTGCGCGCCACGGCGGCGAGCGCTGGATTCCTGAGCACGCCCGCCTTGGCGATGGCGGTGGAGTCGGGCAGGTAGGAAAGGATTATGCAGATATCGATGAGCGACACGTGGTTCATGGCCACGATGCGTCCCCGGCAATTGCGGAGCGCCTGCAAGGTTCCGGGCGCCAGTTCCGTGCGGTAGAGTCCCGTCCAGCGCGCCAGAATCCGGAAGCCCTTGTAGAATATGCGGATGATCCATCTCACCCACGCTACCGGCAGAATCAAAATGACCGGCGCGAACGGCAAGGCGAAAGCCCCGTAGGCGAAGAAGAACGACGCCGAAAGCGCGTACCTCAACCGAAGCGTCATTTGCTCTTGAGCGCCAACCGGATGATCTTTTCGGTGTCGTCCGCTTCCGGATGGCGCGATACGACGTCGGCCACCATCTTATTGGCCGTTTCGTCGCTGAAGCCGAGCGCGCTCAAGGCGAGCACGGCGTCGTGGATGTAGGGCTTCACCGGCTTGCCGCCTTCGCCCTTGGCTCCGGCCAGCGCCTCGATGGCGTTCACCTTGTCGCGCAGTTCCACGCAGATCTTCTCGGCCGTCTTCTTGCCCACGCCCTTGATGGACGCCAACCGCTTGGCGTTGCCGGTGGAGATGGCGAGCATGAGCTCACCTAGTCCCGTCCCCGACAGGATCGCGAGCGCGATCTTGGGCCCCACGCCGCTCACCAACGTGAGCTTCTGGAACATCGCCTTCTCGCCCTCGGTGGCGAAGCCGAACAGGGTCTCGTCGTCCTCGCGCACAATATGGCACGTCAGGAGCTTCTGCTCCTTGCCGGCGGGCCCCAGCTTCTCGTAGGTGGAAAGCGGAATGAAGAGTTCGTACCCCACGCCGCCCGCCTCCAGCACCACCCGGGCCGGTTCCTTCTCCGCCAGAATGCCGCGAACGTAGGCGATCATGAAAAGAGTTTCCTCAGCTTCTCGAGCTGCTCCACCTTGTCGCGGTTTTCCTGGAGTTTGCGCCGCGCCTCCGCCACGATGGTCTCGGGCGCATGCTCCACGAACTGGCGGTTGGCGAGCTTGGCCTCCGCGCCCTTGATGAAGCCGGCGAGTTTCTGGAGCTCGCCCTCAATGCGCTTGAGTTCCGCCGCCTTGTCCACGAGCCCCTCGAGCGAAAGATACACGGTGCCGAGCTTCGTCAGCTTGGACGGCATCGGCAGCTCCGCGCCGGCCGGCACGATGTCCACCCGTTCGGCGCGCATGGACTTCTTGAGTCCCTCCAGCTCGCCGGCGATCTCCGCGTTGCCCGTCGCCAGCGTCACCTTGACGAACGTGGACGGCGGCACCTTGTACTCCGCCCGCAAAGCCCGGAGCGCGGTGATGGCCTCGCGCTTCAGATTGACGAACTCGTACGTCTTTTCGTCGATGTCGCCGACCGGAACGGGATAGGTCGCCTTCATGATGCTTTCGTCCGCCCCCACGTAGCCCAACTGGTGCGCCACCTCTTCGGTGATGAACGGCATGTAGGGATGCAGGAGCTTCAGCGCCTGGAAGAACACCTCGTTCAGCACCGCGAACGCGCGCTCCTTGTCGGGCGCGTCCTTGGTGTATTCCACGTACCAGTCGCAGATCTCGGTCCAAATGAAATCGTACACTGCCAAGGCGCCGTCCTGGATGCGGTACTGCTCGAGGAGCCCGGTCACCTTCTCCGCCGCCTTGGACAAGGCCGCGAGAATGTGCTTTTCGTCGGCCGTCAGAGCGGACCGGTCGAAAGCACGGCTCTTCACGCCCTGCATCTCGATGAAGCGCGCCACGTTCCAGATCTTGGTGCAGAAGTTGCGCCCGATCTCGAACTTCTCCTTGTTCACCTTGGTGTCGCACTCGAGCGACGTGATGAGCGCGATCGAGAACCGGAGCGCATCGGCCGAGTAGGCCTCGATGAGCTCCAGCGGATCGAGCGAATTGCCGAGACTCTTGGACATCTTGCGGCCTTGCGCATCGCGCACGATGCCGTGGATGACGATGTTCCGGAACGGCGCCT
>Ga0265298_10010420_pt1 | contig 11000 bp, 9 predicted proteins | sample AusTroGonzalo_MG_3_FD_193486 | JGI IMG/M metagenome (GOLD analysis project Ga0265298, IMG submission 193486) | Bovine rumen microbial communities from tropical cattle in Woodstock, Queensland, Australia - Gonzalo_01 | ecosystem: Host-associated > Mammals > Digestive system > Stomach > Rumen ...
TTAAGTCCCGCAGAAATAAATAGAACTTTTTTCTGCGGGATATTATTTGTTTTCTTCGGGGACATATTAAATAAGTAGGTGAGTATTCAATCTTCTTTATTTATCATAATGCTGATTCTAATAAATTCAGACGGGTGATTTTCGTCCCAGAAATGCGACTCGGACTTTAGACGGACTAAAGTGGAAGTTTACCCTAACTAAAGTCCGACTTTACCCTAACTAAACTTTTTTAAACTTTTAAAAATTTTGGCAAGATCAAACATTCCAATGGTCATCAACCTTCGTCAGAACACGAATGATGACTCAACGGCCTTCGGTAAGTACTTCGCCGAGGTCGACGCCAAGGAGCCTTTGAACCTGAAGGGTCTGGCAAAGCACATGACGGAACACGGTAAGATCTCCTCGGAGGAGATGTGTAACCTGGTGCTTGGAGAGATGGTGAAGTGTCTTATTCACCTGGTACGCGAGGGACAGCCCGTGAAGCTCGACGGCTTCGGCACGTTCTCACCCTCTGTCGATGGTCAGGGCAACGGCAAGAACGACATCGAGACGGCCGTGGCCGGTGGTGCCGACGCGATGATCAATGGCATCCGCATCAACTTCACGCCCGAGAACACCAAGGGCGAGCAGCTCACCTCGCGTGCGCTGAAGAAGGAGTGCGTCTTCGAGTGGGGCTACGTGGTGCAGAGCGTCGTACGCACTATCGGCGGGAAGCAGAAGCGCTTCCAGAATAAGACGCCGATCAGCTTCGTGCTCGCGCCGCAGGCAGATGGTAATGGCGGTGGCGGCAACGGTTAAGCCGTAAGAAAAGCGGTTGTTCAGACCACCCCGCCCTGACGGGCACCCCTCCTAACTCAGGAGGGGAATTTTTTTATCGGATGTCACGGTCGTCGAGGACCTTGAATTTCGAACGTTGATGGCGGACCGTTTCCAGATCGAGAGTGAAGGAAACGGTCTGTTCTTTGTTGGGCTGGCAACTGGCGAGTGTCTTGCCGATGGGACTGATGATGGCACTCTGGCCACGGTAATGGGAATATTGGTCGTCACCTACACGGTTGCAGCCGATGAGATAAGCCTGATTCTCCATGGCACGAGCTCGTGTGAGAATCTGCCAGGCGTTCTGACGACTCTCTGGCCAGTTGGCTACGGCAATGATGGCATCGTAGGTCAAAGAGTCGGAATAGCGGCTCCAGACGGGGAAACGCAGGTCGTAGCAGGTCAGCAGCAGGATGCGGAAACCGCAGTATTCCACGATGGAATGGGACGAGCCGGGCTGATAGTAACGGTCTTCGTGGCCGTAAGTGAAGAGGTGGTGTTTATCATAATATGTCTCGCTGCCTGAACGGCCGTCGATGAAATAATGACGATTAACATATAATTGAGAATTGAGAATTGAAAATTGAGAATTATGATTAGTTAATGCGATGGCGAGGCTGCCGGAGATGGCGCAATGGAGGCGGCGGGCGGTGGTGCGCATCCAGGACAAGGAGACGCTGGTGGATTCGGATTCGGCGATTCCATCGGGTTCTGTGGCGAAGCCGGTGCTCCACATTTCGGGCAGTACGTAGAGGTCGCTGCCTGGGGCTTCGGCCATAAGGCGCTCCACACGACGGATGTTTTCAAGGGGACTACCCCACTCGATGTCAAGTTGTATGATGGTTGTCTTCATTTGATATAGAATTCTTGAGTCAGTTCCCGATACCAATCGCTCCTGATTTGGGGCGAAGATTCGAGTATGCCGTTTGTGATATCAATCTCATTGACAGGATGTTTCATAAATTCAATCAAGTAACGCTTTGGTTCTTTCTTAGGCGTGGTCTGAACGCTGCAGAGACGGCTGATGAAGAACCCTCTGAGGTGTGCCTCGCTCTCCAGACGCGAACGGCAGTCGGCAGGAATGATGACCGAAAATCGTCCGTCGTCTTTCAGCAGTCTGAAGGCGGATTCCATCAACTGACGATAACCCAATGAAACGGTATGCCTTGCCTCCGTGCGCTGGGGATCAGGACAGACGAGCGAATCCTCGAAAAACGGCGGGTTGCAGACGATGGAATCGAACTTTTCCGAATCCTCAAATGTCTGGACATCAGCCTCTAAGACCTTGATTCTGTCTGCAAAAGGCGATGCCTGGACATTCTCCTGAGCCTGAAAGACCGCCTTTTCATCGATGTCGATGGCGATGACCTGAGCCTCCGGATAGCGCTGAGCCATCATCAGGGCGATGAGTCCTGTGCCTGTGCCGACATCCAGCACACGACAAGCATCTGACGAAGCCAAAGCCCAGGCTCCCAAGAGGGTTCCATCGGTGCCGACCTTCATCGCACAATGCTGCTGACGGACGGTGAATTGTTTGAACTGGAAGTATCCGTTTGCCATTTTCAGTCTGCAAAGATAGTTATTTTATGTCATAGAATACGTGGATTAACACAGATTAATAATATAAATAGGTGGAATCTGTGGCTTTTTTCGTATCTTTGCAGCCAATTTGTAAGAATAATAAGGCAAAAAAGGAAATATGAGTAATCAGAATAATAACGCATTTCAGATGATTGCAGACGTTGACGGAGACCTGAAAGACCTGCTCAACGTGCAGGTACCCCAGGCGGTACCTATCCTCGCCGTGAGAAACCTCGTGTTGTTCCCAGGGGTGGTCTCCCCTATCCTCATCGGCCGTGATTCGAGTAAGAAATTAGTGCAGAAAGCCGAGAAAACAGGCCAAGTCATCGGTATTGTTTGTCAGCGTGACCCAGATGTGGACTTCCCCCTGCAGGAGGATCTCTACGAGATTGGTGTCTATGGCAAGGTGATGAAACAGTTGACGCTGCCCAATGGCAACCTGACCACCATCATCCAGGCCTTAGGACGTTTCCGTCTGGATAAGATCGTGAAGACCACTCCCTATCTCGAAGGAATCGTGGAACAGTTGGAAGACATCGAGCCGGAGAAGAAAGACCGTGAGTTCAAGACGGCCATCGACGATCTCCGCAATATGGTGAACCAGTATATCAATGTCAGCGAGGACATTCCTGACGAGGCAACGTTCGCCGTGAAGAACATCTCCAACAACGTGATGGCCCTGAACTTCGTGTGTTCGAATATGCCGTTCCCCGTGAAGGAGAAGATGGCCCTGCTGGAAATGGAACACGTGAAGGAGCGCCTGTTCAGCGTGATGAAGATCCTGAACCGTGAGATCAACCTCCAGAACCTGAAGGCCGACATCCGCAACAAGACGCGTGAGGACATCGACGAGCAGCAGCGTAACTACTTCCTCCAGCAGCAGATCAAGAATCTGCAGGCGGAGATGGGCAATGGCGAGTCGACACCCGAGAAGCGCGAACTGCTGCGTAAGGCCGAGGGAAAGAAATGGCCGTATGAAGTGAGCAAGGTGTTCTATAAGGAGGCCGACAAGCTGGACAACCTGAATCCGCAGAGTCCGGATTTCAACGTTCAGCTGAACTATCTGCAGACCTTCGTCAGCCTGCCTTGGGGCGAATATACACAAGACGACCTGAACCTGAAGCGCGCGCAGAAGATTCTCGACCAGGACCACTACGGTATGGAAAAGGTGAAGGAGCGTATCCTCGAATATATGGCTGTGCTGGCTCTGAGGGGTGACCTGAAGAGTCCGATCATCTGCCTCTACGGTCCTCCGGGTGTCGGTAAGACCTCGCTGGGCAAGAGCATCGCCTCGGCCATGAAACGCAAGTATGTGCGTATGTCTCTGGGTGGTCTGCACGACGAGGCAGAGATCCGTGGTCACCGACGGACGTATATCGGTGCCATGCCTGGCCGTATCATCAAGAGCATCCAAAAGGCCGGTTCGAGCAATCCCGTGTTCATCCTCGATGAAATCGACAAGGTGACGCAGATGACGCACAACGGCGATCCGGCTTCAGCCCTGCTTGAAGTGCTCGACCCAGAGCAGAACAATGCCTTCCACGACAACTACCTCGACGTGGACTACGACCTGTCGAAGGTGCTCTTCATCGCGACGGCGAACAACCTCAGCACAATCCCCCGTCCCCTACTCGACCGTATGGAGATAATAGAGGTAAGTGGCTATATCACAGAGGAAAAGTACGAAATCGCGAAGCGACACTTGATACCGAGAGAGCTGGAGAATACGGGATTGAAAGGAGGAGTCAGGAGTAAGGAGTCAGGAATCAGGAGTCTGAAGCCGACGTTTAATAAGGCGGCTATTGAGATGATTATAGAGCGATATACCCGTGAGAGTGGCGTCAGGCAGTTGGAGAAGCAGATTGATAAGGCGCTGAGGAAGATTGCATTTAAGCGACAGATGGAGGCGGATCAGACCACCCCTAACCCCTCCTACTCAGGAGGGGAAACCAGCCGCTACCAGAAGATCACGCCTACGGAGATTGAGGATCTGTTAGGAAAGCCCCCATTCTATCGCGATATCTATCAGGGCAACGACTATGCAGGCGTTGTCACAGGTCTGGCCTGGACGAGTGTCGGCGGTGAGATCCTCTTCATCGAGACCTCGCTCTCGAAGGGCAAGGGTGCGAAGCTCACGCTGACGGGTAATCTGGGTGATGTGATGAAGGAGAGTGCCATCTTGGCGCTGGAGTATGTGAAGGCCCACGCCGAGAAACTGAATATCGACTACCGCATCTTCGACAACTGGAACATCCATATCCATGTGCCAGAAGGAGCCACGCCGAAGGACGGACCGTCGGCAGGCATCACCATCGCCACTTCCATCGCCTCTGCCCTCACCCAGCGGAAGGTGCGTAAGAACACGGCAATGACGGGTGAGATCACCCTTCGCGGAAAGGTTCTCCCTGTAGGTGGTATCAAGGAGAAGATCCTTGCTGCCAAGCGGGCAGGCATCACAGACATCGTGATGTGCCGTGAGAACGAGAAGGACATCAGCGAGATTCCCGATGTCTATCTGAAGGGCGTGACATTCCACTATGTGGAGAATGTTCAGGACGTGTGGGACTTTGCCCTCACCGATGAAATCGTGGATCATCCGCTCGACTTCACCATCCCCGAGGAAGAGGAAAAAGGTGAAAAAGGTGAGAAAAGGTAAAAGTGAAAAGTGAACAATTTGCTACCGCCGAAGGATGACGTTCGAAGTACAACATACAGATGCTAACAGTGACGCCAGGGCTGGATTGATACAGACCGCTCATGGTCCGATTCAGACGCCTATCTTCATGCCCGTCGGTACGGTGGGCAGTGTGAAGGGTGTCCATTTCTCCGAACTGCGCGAACAGGTGAAGGCACAAATCATCCTCGGCAATACTTATCATCTCTATCTGCGTCCAGGACTTGACATCCTCCGTAAGGCTGGCGGACTGCATCGATTCAATACTTGGGACCGTCCGATACTGACTGACTCTGGCGGCTTTCAGGTCTTCTCGCTGACAGGCATCCGTAAGTTGCGCGAGGAGGGTTGTGAATTCCAGAGCCATATCGACGGCTCGCGGCATATCTTCACGCCAGAGAACGTGATGGATACCCAACGTGTGATAGGCGCCGACATTATGATGGCCTTCGACGAGTGTCCTCCAGGACAGAGCGACTACCAGTATGCCGAAAAGAGTCTGCGACTGACACAACGCTGGCTGGAACGATGCGTGAAGCGTTTCAATGAGACTGAGCCGCTCTATGGTTACAACCAGACGTTGTTCCCCATCGTGCAGGGCTGTACCTATAAGGATCTGCGTCAGGATGCTGCCAAGCATGTGTGTGATATGCTGGCCAAATTGAACGACGGTGGTGGCGCATCTATCGGTGGCTTGGCTGTGGGAGAACCGACGGAGGTGATGTATGAGATGATCGAGGTGGTGAATGAGATCCTGCCCAAGGACCGTCCCCGTTATCTGATGGGCGTCGGTACGCCGCAGAACATCCTCGAAGCCATCGAGCGTGGTGTGGATATGTTCGACTGTGTGATGCCCACCCGTAATGGTCGTAACGCCATGCTGTTCACCTACGAGGGAACGATGAATATGCGCAATAAGAAATGGGAGGACGACTTCTCGCCCATCGATCCCGAAGGTTGTGAGATAGACCGTATCCACTCGAAGGCCTACCTCCACCATCTCTTCAAGGCCCAGGAACTGCTGGCCATGCAGATCGCCTCGATCCACAACCTCGCCTTCTACCTGCGATTAGTGACGGATGCCCGTCAGCATATCGTGGCAGGAGACTTTGTGCAATGGAAACGGTCGGTGATTGAGAGATTAGGAGTAAGGAGGTAAAGGAGTAAGGAGAGAAGTAAAAAAGGTAAAAAGGTAAAAAGGTGAAGAAGAGCAAGTACATCAGTGTATGGTTCCGGAAGACGGGACGCTTCCTGCGGAAATATCTCCGTTGGATGCGTTACTTGAACCCCTTACGGCTATTGTCACGCCTCGACAGGTATATCATCTCCAAGTTCATCGGCACCTATATCTACTCCATCATCCTCATCATCTCCATTGCCATCGTCTTCGACATCAACGAGAACCTGTCGAAGTTCACGACCTTAGGAGCCCCGTTGAAGGCAATTGTCTTTGACTACTACGCCAACTTCGTGCCCTACTTCTCCAACCTCTTCTCACCGTTGTTCGTGTTTATCGCCGTCATATTCTTCACGTCCAAGCTGGCAGGAAACTCCGAGATCATCGCGATGCTGGCGGCTGGTGTGAGTTTCAAACGACTGATGCGACCCTACTTGCTCTCAGCAGCCCTGATAGCCTTGGTGAACTATTACCTCGGTGCCTATATCATCCCCCACGGAACGGTGGTCAGACAGGATTTTGAGGCAAAATACAAGAACAACAAGAAGATCACCTCTGCCAGTAACGTGCAGTTGATGGTGGGCCCAGGTGTGATTGCCTATATCCAGCAGTATGACAACAACACGAAGAGCGGTTATGGTTTCTCGCTCGACAAGTTCGAGAAGAAAAAGCTCGTCAGTCATATGACCGCCTCTACCATCCGCTACGACTCCATCAGCGAGGACCGATTCCATTGGAAGGCGCAGAACTACAAGATCCGAACATTGAGAGGTCTGCGTGAAGAGATCAAGTCGGGAGCGGTCATAGACACCATCATCCATATGGAACCGATGGATCTGGTCTATTCGGACGGACAGCAGGAGACTTTGACTTCCGACGAGTTACGACAGTACATCTCGAAGCAGATAGAGCGTGGCTCGACCAATGTGGTGCAGTATGAGGTGGAGTATCACAAACGCATCGCCACCTCCTTCGCGTCGTTCATCCTGACGGTCATTGGCGTCAGTCTGTCCAGTAGGAAACGAAAGGGAGGCATGGGCGTTTATCTGGGTACTGGTCTGGCACTCTCGTTCTCTTATATCCTGCTGCAGACCATCAGCTCGACGTTTGCCATCAATGCCGACACGCCACCGATCATTGCCGCATGGATGCCGAATGTCCTCTATGTCTTCATCGCATACTTCTGCTACAGACAGGCGCCGAATTAAAGGTAAAAAGGTGAAAAGGTAAAACAGTAAAAAGGTAAAAAAGTAAAAGTGAAATTTGAAGAAACATATCTGAACGATAATATCCTCGATGCGCTCTATGACATGCGTTTCGACGAGATGACGCCAATACAGGAACGTTGTATCCCAGAGATCCTTGACGGCTACGACCTATTGGGTGTGGCACAGACGGGAACAGGTAAGACAGCCGCCTATCTGCTGCCCATCCTCTCACAGCTGGATGACGGCGACTATCCCAAGGATGCCATCAACTGCATCATCATGTCCCCCACCCGAGAACTAGCCCAACAGATAGACCAGGCCATGCAAGGCTTCGGCTATTATCTCGACGGTGTGTCGTCTGTGGCTGTCTATGGCGGCAACGACGGTGGACGATATGAACAGGAACTGCGTGGCATGCGCCTTGGTGCCGATGTGCTTATCGCCACACCCGGACGTCTGCTCAGTCATCTGAAAGTGGGAAACCTCGACCTCTCGCGTTGCAGCTTCTTCGTGCTCGACGAGGCAGACCGGATGCTGGATATGGGATTCATCGACGATATTATGAAGATTGTGCAGCAGTTGCCACAGTCGTGTCAGCGTATCATGTTCTCTGCCACGATGCCACCGAAGATCCGTGAACTGGCCGTCACCCTGCTCCACGACCCTGTGGAGGTGAAGATTGCCGTCTCCAAACCAGCAGAGAAGATCCGCCAGAGTGCCTACGTCTGTTATGATCCTCAGAAGCTGAAGATTATCAACCACATCTTCAAAAAGGGAGACCTCCAGCGTGTCATCATCTTCTCAGGCAAGAAAGAGAAGGTGAAGGAGATAACCAGAAGCCTGAAACAGATGCACATCAACTGCGACCAGATGCACTCAGACCTCTCCCAACAGGAGCGCGATGAGGTGATGTACCGTTTCAAGGCAGGACAGACGGATGTGTTGGTGGCCACAGACATCGTGGCCCGTGGTATTGACATCGACGACATCCGTACCGTCATCAACTATGATGTCCCCCATGATGCTGAGGACTATGTCCACCGTATTGGTCGTACGGCTCGTGCTGACCGTGACGGAGAAGCCATCACTTTCATCAGCGAGGCAGATATCTACCGTTTCCAGCAGATAGAGCATTTCCTCGGTAAGGAGGTGGAAAAGATTCCTCTGCCCGAAGGTCTCGGAGAGGCTCCTGTCTACACCAAACGCGAGAAGAAACGTTCCAACACCCGTCGTCATGGCCGCTGGCACTCGAAGGGCAACGGCTCAAAGAATAATCAAAGAAATCGTAAGAAGCATGTTGACAAAGCCAATCGCAAAGATCAACCTCGGGCTTAACGTCGTTGAGCGCCGTGCTGACGGTTACCACAATCTGGAGACCGTCTTCTATCCCGTCCCCATCTGTGATGCCCTGGAGGTGTTTGAGATGGACGAGCAGTTCCCTTCGTCCGTGGATTGCGACCTGAAGGTGACGAACATCGTGATTGACGGCGATGAGCAGAAGAACCTTGTGGTGCGTGCCTACAACCTGTTGAAGCAGGACTTCCCTGCCCTTCCTCGCGTACACGCGCATCTATATAAAGGTATACCCACACAGGCCGGTATGGGAGGTGGCAGCAGCGACTGTGGTTTTATGATTACATTGTTGAATCAGATGTTCAAGTTGGGACTCTCAGACCAGCAGATGATTGACTATGCCGCCCGTCTGGGAGCCGACTGTGCATTCTTTATCTTGAATAAGCCTTGCTATGCCGAGGGTATTGGCGAAAAGCTCGAACCCATCAGTCTCTCTTTGCGAGGCTGGTATCTGGCTGTGGTGCGTCCCGCCATTCCCGTCTCTACGAAGGAGGCCTTCTCACTCATCACCCCTCAGCATCCGGCATTAAATTGTCGTGACATCGTCATGCAGCCTGTGGAGACTTGGCGTGACCGTCTCACCAACGACTTTGAGAAGAGTGTCTTTGCGCTCCATCCCGAGATCGGTGCCATCAAGGAACGTCTCTATGATATGGGGGCTGTCTATGCAGCGATGTCAGGATCCGGTTCTTCGCTCTTCGGGCTTTTCCGTGAACCAGTCTCCCTCGATGAGTTCAATGCCGAAGGCACATTTAAAACAATAATCCCGCTCGACTGAGCGGGATTACTATTTTATTGGATACCGTCTTCACGGAGTTTCTTCTGCCATTTCCATGCGCTCTTCAGCACTTCTTCCGTAGGTGTGTCAGCCTTCCAGCCTAAGACTTTGTTGGCTTTATCAACGTTACCCCACACCTGCTCGATGTCGCCTTCACGACGGGGCGCATAGGTCCAGTTCACTTTCACGCCTGTGGCCTTCTCAAAGCCCTCGACCACCTCTAAGGTAGAGAGGCCCTTACCCGTACCGATATTGAAGACCTCCACGGCATCAGTCTCAGGCTTGTCGAGTACGCGCTCCATAGCCTTCACATGAGCCTTGGCCAGATCCACTACGTAGATATAGTCGCGGATACAGGTCTTATCGGGCGTGTTATAATCGTGACCGAAGATCTTCAGCTGTTCACGGATACCCATAGCCGTCTGTGTCACGAAGGGAATGAGGTTCATGGGCACACCGTTGGGCAGCTCGCCGATGAGTGCTGAGGGATGGGCGCCGATGGGGTTGAAGTATCTCAGGATGATACTCTTGATGGGGGCACCCGAGTGGATATAGTCCTGGATGATCTCTTCGTTGATCTGCTTCGTGTTGCCGTAAGGACTCATGGCCTTCTGAATGGGAGCATTCTCTGTCACGGGCAGGTTCTCTTGTGAGGGCTGACCGTAGACGGTGCAACTCGACGAGAAGATGATACCCTTCACATTGTACTTCGGCATCAGCTCCAACAGGTTGATGAGTGACGTCAGGTTATTACGATAATAGAGCAGCGGCTTCTCCACACTCTCACCTACGGCCTTCGAGGCAGCAAAATGAATGATACCCTCAATCTTCGGGTACTTCTTAAACACCCCCTCAAGAGCCTCGAAGTCGCAGCAGTCCACTTTCTCAAAAGCAGGACGAATGCCTGTAATCTTCTCAATACCGTCCAACACGTTGATGTTCGAGTTCGAGAGGTTGTCAATAATCACGACCTCATAACCTGCTTCCTGCAGTTCGACGGTTGTATGGCTTCCAATGAAACCCGTACCGCCTGTTACTAAAATTGTCTGTTTCATTTATCTATAAACTATAAACTTTAAACTCTAAACTCTAAACCAAACTCACTCCGGGAACGGGTTCTCGCCTGGCAGCGGAATAAAGCTGTTGTCAGCTGCTTTCTTCTGATAGACCACAACCGTCCTCTCTACGGTGTTCGTCTCATTTCTCATATAGATGATACCCGATCTGGTACCATCCGTCTTATTCGGATTGGCGGTGATGGTCACCTTACCGTTACCCTCTCCAGAGGCGGGATCAAGGAACAACCAGTCTACATCCGGAGAAAGAATCCATTTGCAGTTGGATTTGATTGACAGGATATTCTCTTTCGTATCCGACAAGGTCAATTCCTCGCTGGCGGCGATATAGTCGGGT
>Ga0265298_10010421_pt1 | contig 10999 bp, 10 predicted proteins | sample AusTroGonzalo_MG_3_FD_193486 | JGI IMG/M metagenome (GOLD analysis project Ga0265298, IMG submission 193486) | Bovine rumen microbial communities from tropical cattle in Woodstock, Queensland, Australia - Gonzalo_01 | ecosystem: Host-associated > Mammals > Digestive system > Stomach > Rumen ...
AAGGAATCCTCCTCCGAAGACAAGAAGAACGAATGAAACTCTTTAGGGGGCGCGTCCCCCATTCTCTTTTTATTCCCATCGTTTGATAAGGGTCCGTGGATAGGATACCTTTGGGATGCTCCAATTTCGACATGCTTCTGGGAGGGGGCATAGAGAGGGGGAGCGTCACGCTGATCTACGGGGAGGCCGGTGCAGGCAAGACGAATGTATGTCTACAGCTGGCCCGCAATGTCGCCATCAACGGCGACAAGGTCGCCTACATAGATTCCGAGGGTCTGTCCTCCGAACGTCTAGCCCAGGTCTTCCAGGGCCGTGAGGAGTCCATAAAGAACCTTCTGATATTCGAGGTCCACAGTTTCTCGGAGCAGTCCGACCGGATAGACAAGATCGAGAAACTGGCGGCAACGGGTACGATCTCGCTGGTGATCATCGATTCCCTCACGATGTTCTACCGCCTGAACTACGAGGACAGCTATGTGAGGAACGATTTCATAAGGCAGACCGAGGCGCTGCTCAACATGGCCCGCCAGTACGAGATAGCGGTGATGCTGACGTCGCAGGTCTATTCCAACATCACCACGGGCGGTGTGGAGTTCCTCGGAGGGCATGCGCTGCATCACAACGCGAAGACGATAATCCGTCTGGACAAGAGGACGGAGGGCAGGCGCGCCGCCGTCATAATGAAGCACAGGAGCCTCCCCGAAGGGAGGACTGCGCTGTACCGTATAACCGAGACGGGTATCTCCGATACCTGATCAGACTTCTCTGTTTATCGCGTACTTCGCCAGGGCGATCATGAACTCCTTCTCCTCGCTCTCAGGCAGGAACTGGATCTTGGAGATCGCGTTGTCGACCTTCTGCTTGGCGAGGTTGAGGTTGTAATCGATGGCTCCGACGTCCTCCATGATCTTCTTGGCGCGGGCGCACTGCTCGTCGGTGGCGTCCATGTTGCCGAGGATGGATTTGAACTCCTTCAGGAGTTCGGGGTCCTTCAGGTTGGCGATGGTGTTGGTAACCATGCATGTGCATTTGCCCTTGCGGATATCGTTGCCGACGGACTTGCCGGTCTTGGCCGGGTCGCCTGCGACACCGAGGTAATCGTCGAACATCTGGAATCCGAGACCTAGCTCGAGGGCGTACTCGTTGATGGCCTTTACCTCCTCGGGTTTCGCTCCACCGATGATCGCTCCTCCCGCCGCCGCAGCTGCGAAGAGGACGCTGGTCTTCAGCTTGATTGTCTCCAGATAGACCTCCTCGGAGACTATCTGCCCTTCGTTGTTGATGTCCATCTGCTGGCCGCGGGCAAGGTCCCATACGGCCTGAGCGACGTATTTCAGGACATCCCTCATCTTCTCTGCTGGCACATCGAGGTCGGCTATGATCTGATACGCCTTTGCGAAGAGTGCATCGCCGGCGAGGATGGCCGTCGCATCGCCGTATCCGACGTGGATGGTGGTCATGCCCCTGCGCTTCTCGTCGCCGTCCATGAAGTCGTCGTGGATGAGTGTGAAGTTGTGGATGTACTCGATGGCCACTGCCAGGGGGACGGCCTTGGATCCGTCGCCTCCTACCGCTTTGCAGCATGCCACGGCCATGGCTGGGCGCATCCTCTTCCCGCCCGCATACGGGTACTGCTTGGAAGCATCCATGAGGACCTTGGGTTCCTCGTCCCCGATGTAGCTCTTTATGGGTCCGTCCAGTTCTGCGGACATCTTCTTCAGGTATTCCTTGGCGTCGATCATATCTGGTCCATCCATTCCTTTGTCTCTCCCAGCACTATATGGCGGGTCTTTGAAAGCTGTTTGAGGTCACGGGATCCGGTCAGGAGCATGGCCGTCCTGAGCTCTTCCCTGATGATCGTGAGTTTCTCCTTCACCGCTTCCGCGGATTCGGTGGCATCCTTCAGGATGACGTTGGCGACACCGGCCGCGGTGGCGCCCATGGAGATCGAGGAGGCGACGTGTATGCCGTCCAGGATACCTCCGGAAGCGATTATCGACATCCCGCTGTCCCTGCACTGTGCTAGGGACACCGGCGCGGGTATGCCCCAGTCGAAGAAAGTGTCCCCCAGGTTCGCCCTGATGTTATCCTCGTTCTCCAGTGCGCGGTAGAACTCCACGCCCGAGAAGCTGGTTCCTCCCATCCCGGCGATGTCTATCCCTTGGACGCCTATCCCCTTGAGTCTGTCCACTACCTGCTTGGAAATGCCTGCACCGGTCTCCTTGACCATGACGGGCCCTTTCCTGGCGAGTTCGCGTATCGCGTCGTAGCATCCGGCGAAGTTCCTGTCGCCTTCAGGCTGTATCATCTCCTGGAGCGGGTTCAGGTGTATCGCGAGGATATCTGCATCGACCAGCTCGACGGCCTTCTCGATCATCTCCTCATTGTACATCTTGCCGCTCTTCTGGGGGACGAGCTGTACAGCACCGATGTTCCCGATCACCAGGGGGACGTCGTAGTCCTTGATGACGGAATAGCTGGTCTCAGCGTTCCCCATGACTCCCGCCCTCTCGCTTCCGACACCCATCCCGATACCTAGTTCGGCGCATGCCTCGGCGATGTTGGCGTTGATCTTCTTCGCACCGGCGAATCCGCCCGTGATGGCCGTGACTATGAGGGGGAACTCCAGCTTCTTCCCGAACAGGTCGCAGTGCATGTCGATGTCGTCGACATCCAGTTCCGGCAGCGCGTTGTGGACCAGTCTAATGTCGTCCCAGTAGCAGTATCCGGGTGCGACGCGTTCGCCTTTGCATATCCTGATGTGATCCGCTTTCCTGTCCTTTATCGCCATGTTATCACGGTCTTACCTTGGTGCATGGTACGTCCTCCCCTTTCAGCAGGGACAGAAGTCTCCCGGGGACGGTACCGTTGACGAGGATGCACTCCCCGCTTTCACCGCAAATGTTCAGCATCTCCTCCACCTTTCCGCGTATACCGCCTGTGACGTCCGCGACGGCTAGGTCGCTGTCGAGTTTATCCAGCATGTCCCTTTGGACCTCCGGGATGAGTTTGGCGTCCTTGTCCTTCTTGGGGTCCGCCGTGTACAGCCCGTCCACGTCCGATACGAAGACGACCATGTCCGGTCTGAATATCCTGGCCAGAGCCTCCATGGCCTGGTCGCCTGAGCAGATGCCGAATCCCTTGGAGCGGTCCGCCACCACATCGCCGAAGAGCACGGGCATGACCCCTATGTGGGCCAAAGCCTTGATGGGTTCGGGATCGTTCACAATGAGCCTGTTGTTCTCCATGACGAAGCACGATCCCGGAGGGACCGATACCGCCGGTATGCCCACCTTCATCATCTGCTCCGTGACTAGGAGGCTGAGCTCCCTGACATCGTGCTGCACCTGTGCGACCGCGGGGATCTGTCTGAAATCCTGAAGGCCTCCCTTCAGCTGATACTGCTTGGCTAGGACGTGTCCGAAGGAACCGGCCCCGTGGACCATTATCAGCCCTCTGCCGGACGCGGCCATCTCAGCGCAGAGTCTGGCCGTCTGCTCCTTGTTGAACTTCTTGTACTCGGATTTGTCTGTGATGACGCTTCCGCCAAGCTTTATCAGAATCATTGTCAGGTCATCTACTCTTTTTATAATAAGGAAGTTGGTCGCAATCGTCGAAGGTATCGGGACTGTCGTCCACCAGATGAGAATGGAAAAAGTGGCTGACAGCGTACCTGAGTTCCCGTACGCTTGCGCAATACAGTACAGACAGGTACGCGGGCGGACTTTACTGCCGGGTTCGGAATGGGACCGGGTGTGACCCCGCCGCTATGGCCGTCATACCAATACAGCGGATATCGGACATGTATATAATCTTGTTCATCGCCCCGCCCCTAGGGGGCAGAAGGCCATTGGACTTTCGGTCAGCAATATGTCGTCTTGTCGCTGTCGAGGAGCTCGTTCCAGAGCCTGATGGTCTCCTGGGCATCCTCCTCGTCCATGATCTGGATCGCGAACCCTGCGTGGATAACGGCCCACATGCCTACATCGGCCTCTACCATGGAGACATTGGCTTTCCTGGTCACTCCGCCGAAATCGACATCCGCCATATCGTCCTCGATCTTGACTATCTTACCGGGAATTGCTAGACACATCGTGATCACTCCGTCATTATCTTAAGAATCGCTTCCGCAGGCTGGCCGTCCGTGGCCGTCAGGGCCGCTATGGCCTTCTCCCTGTCGCACCCTGTCTGGCTCATCACAAGCTCGACATCGGATGCATCGAAATCGACTGCCGGTGCGGAAGCCGTTCCATCCCCGCTCAGAGGCCTCACGGTCTCGGGTCCGGTGATCTGGTAGCTCTTGGATCCACCCATCTCGACGCACATGACCTCGGCACCCTTCAGGACGATCTCGTTGGTCCTGGTCCTGATGACAACCTCGACGACATCGTCGATGCTGTTCTGTTTGATGCCCATCTGCTTCATCGCCTTCTGCATCTGGCGAGGGTTGATCTTCATTCCGCCCATGGTATCCCCATCATCGGTTCTTTATTTATAACTTAAAGGAGGCGATGCAATCCGTCCGTTTCAGGCGTTCAGGGCCTCCGATACGGAGTCGGCAAGCGCCTTCAGCACATCCTCGGCCCTAGAGACGTCGGGGACCCCTCCCTGCGAGAAGTCGGGCTTCCCGCCGCCCCTTCCGCCGAACTGGGCCAGGACATCCCCCAGGATCTTCCTGCAGTCCACGACCTTGGTGCCGGATGCCAGCATGACCGACAGCGTCTCGGATACGGATATGAACGCCGCGACACCGCCCTTGGACCTTATCGACTCCATGGTATCGTTCAGCACGTTCCTGTCCCCTCCGGGGATGATCGCGGAATAGAACTCGGTACCGTTGAACACACTGGATTTCAGGTTCTTCACGATCTGCTTGGTGGCATCCTTGAGGAGCCTGGTCTTCAGGTCGTTCTCCTGCTTCATGTTGGATACTGCCTTGGCGGCATCCTCGTTCTTGCATCCTATGACGTCTATGACCTCGAGTGCGATGTTGGACAGTCCGATGGCGGACTTCTTGGCGGCTTCCCCGACCTTGAAATGGATCTCGTAGCCGTCCTTGCCCGCCTTGACCTTGCGGTCGACGACCAGCATCTCCAGTTCGGATGTCTCCAGGACGTGCACTCCGCTGCATGCGGAGTAATCGATGTCCCCTATGGCGACGACGGTGATCTCCTCGTCCTCCCCGATTCTTTCGAGCTTGATCCTGACCTTCTCCAGCTCCGGGTCGTCCCTGTCCATGATGCTGTGTGTGATCGACAGGTTGTCCCTGATCGCCTTGTTGGCGAAGTCCTCGGCGGCCCTGATCTGCTCCCAGGTGAGGTCCTGGTTGACGATGACGTACTTGGTCTCCGGGGAGATGAATATCTTGACGATGCCCAACCCCTCGCACTGCCTCTGCAGCGAACCGAAGAGCAGGTGCTCCCCGGTGTGTCCCTGCATCAGGTCGTAGCGTCTGTCCCAGTCGACCTGGCACCATACGATCTCGCCGACCTTCAGGTCGTTCTTCGGGCACCTGTGGACGATGTCGTTGTCTTTGTTGTAGAAGACCTCCGTGACCTTGCAGTTGCGGATCATCCCGATGTCGCACACCTGTCCCCCTCCTCCGGGGTAGAACGCCGTGCAGTCGAGGATGACGTCGTCGCCGTCCACGGAGACGACGTGCGCCTCGAAATCGAAAATGTATCCGTCGTGCCTGAAGATCTCGTCGGTCATCGTATCTGTGCGGGCGATGGGGTCTGAGATAATAAAGGGTGACGATTAGCGTTCGGTATAAAGTGTCGCCCCTCCGAAGAGGGGCTAAGAATGTTTGTGACTAGATCAGAGATCGTAGTTCTTAAGGTTGAAGTTGGGGACGATGTCCTTGTATTCTTTGGTCGCCCACTCCACGAACTTGTCAGTATCCTCAGGAAGCGCTGTGAGCTTCTTGTGGATATCCTGGAGTGTCTCCAGCTGCTTAGTGGTCAGACCCAGCTCCTTGGACTCGTATCCCTTGAGGAGGATCTCTGCGGCCTTGATTCCGGCAGCCTTGGATCTCAGGTAGAGGTCGTTTCCGTTCTCCGCGATGACCTTTCCGATCTCCCATGCGTGGTCGTATGCGAGGATGTAGCCCTCGGGGCCTCTGTACCTGTCGGTGTACATGTACAGGTCCCTGAGTGTCTTCTCCTGCTTGAGCTGGATGGCGGTGTTCATCAGTGCGGCCTCGTATCCGATAGATCCGAACCAGCACTGGACGGATGTTCCTCCGAATTCGGGGTGATACTCGACGGATTCGTTGGACCACAGGTCGCACACCTGGGCGATGAGGTTACCCTGCAGATCGCAGTGTGCGCATTGGCAGTTCTTTCCTTCCTGAGTGGTGGGCTTTCCTGCAATGGATTTGACGATGGGGCCTTCATAACCGCAGTCCTTGTCGGGTCCGAGTGCTCCGCATTCCCATGCGCAGAGGGTCCTGGCGGATGCAATAGCACGAGTGACGGCAGAGAAGGTCCTCTGGACATCCTGATCCATCATTCCTCCTGCCATGAACATGGAAACGTTCGCTCCGGAACAGTTGGTGTCTCCGCCGGGTGTGCAGTGGTTCTTCTTTGCGATGTCCACCATCTGCGACCAGCACCAGGTCATATCGATGGATCCCAGGTATCCGACTCCGAAGAGGAAGGCTACTATATCTCCGTTGGTGACGGCGTAGTCTGCGAATTCCTTTCCTCCGACGGATTCCACGGAGAGGTTGTCGCATCCGTTCTCGCATGCGATATCGCAGCACTCGAAGAATTTCTCAGGGTAAGCGTGGACATCGTCCATTCCAGGTCTGAGTCCATGGTCGGCCTCACGCTGGTCGGGGATGGTCTGCCTGGTACCGCAGTTAAGTCCGTACTCCTCGTGGTATTTCTCGCACATCTCCTCCTGGCCGGCTACGACGGGTGCGGAGAGCTTTGCCTGGTTCATCTGCGAGACCCATTCGGTCTCCAACTGAACGTTGGGGAAACCGACGGTGATAGCTCTGTCCAGGATATCCTTTGTGATGTAGTCAACGTATTCCTTCCTCAGCTTCTCGGGGTCCTTCTCGGTTCCAGGCCTGGGCGCGTAGTTGATCTCGGGGACCACATATCCTGCTCCGAGCTTGAGTCCGAACCCGTATGTTACGGGGTGCTTTGCTGTTCCCATGACCATGTCGTCGGCCGAATCATAAGCCATGCTTGTGTATCTTGTTACTGCCATCTCACTGACCTCCTACGATGCTGTCCCATTCCTCTCTGATTCTCTTCCAATCGTATCCCTGCCTGATCTTCTCAGCGATCAAGGGGGTCTGGGGGGCCTTCTCGGAGTAGATACCGAGGTCATAGGAGTTGGCGTACTCCCTGTTGACGGCTCCTCCGCATCCCATCAGAGGGATTTCGATTCCCTTTTCCAGAAGCATCTTTGCTTCCGTGGGGAAAGCGGACATTGTGGTGGTCATCAAGGCAGTACCGCTAGCGAACAGGGGCTTGACCTCCTCGACCTTCGCGACGAAGTCTGCGATAGGTACATCACGTCCCATATCGATAACATCGTATCCAGAGGACCTGACCATAACGGCTGCGATGTTCTTTCCGATGTCGTGGGGATCTCCTTCGGCCGCATGCATGACGACGGACCCTTTGGATTCCCTTCCTCCGGGAACCTGCTTCTCAGCGATGGCGATTCCGATCTCCATTGTCTTGGCCGCCATCATGATCTCGGGCAGGAAATATACGTGCTCCGAGTACAGTTTAGCGACGCATTCCATCCCTGCTACCAGTCCATTATTGATAATGTCTAGAGGATCCCTGACCTTGAGGGCCTCCATGACGGTGGGTCCGACGGTCTTGAACCTCATGTGTAGAACTTCATCCGCTACCTTTCTGAATACCTCATCAGTAGGTAACATCTTTTCTGCCATCTCCTCGGGCGTGAGCGTCACCTGCATGTCGATGTCGTAACGCTTGAGGACTTTTGTGAAATCTGCTCCCTCTTTACTTAGCATCTTACCACCTAAGTTGGATGCATCTAAGTTGAGAATCTTTATAACGGGTCTTAAAATGAAAATGAGTGATTTACGTTATAACAAATATAAAACTATGTTTCAATATGCTTGGATGAAACATTCATCCATATTTGTATTATAATCAATAACTATTTGATATCTGGATTGATTCAAACTCAATTATAACTGGATGAGTTAAGAGCAGATGAATCATATGTATAAATCAAAATATATATGTATAATTTTGATATTATACATGTTGGATGTCATCCATCGTTTATCTGCGGAATTCTAAGACCAATACTATTTATGCTTATCTTAACGAATCCGTATGGGATCCAGCGAAGAAAAAATGCGTGAACAAGAGGAAGTGTATCGGTCATGTAGATCTGGAGACGGGCGAGATCGTTCCCAACAGGAAGGCAAAATCAAGGAATTGTCCGAAAGTCAGAGTGACATATCTCTGCGATATTCTGGACAACATATCTAACGGAATCAATCTGTCCGAGACCATGGCACTGGCCTTTCCGGATGACTGGAAGAAGATAATGTCTGTCGCCTACTATTTAGTCACAACCGGAGATGAACTGAGTTTCTACAAGCAATGGTCCGAACAGAACAAGACCCCCTACAACCAAGTCATGGACACAGACAAGCTGAAGATCCTGTTCTCCAGCATAACGGCAAATTCCATTTCATTGTTCTTCACGCTTTGGAAGATCCGTCTACAACCCGATGAATCCTATGTCAGTTCCATCAGTTTTCAGGAGTTCGGTAACAACGTATCCGATTATTCGAAGGAGCAGAACATCGACATAGGAGATTTCAGCAGCCGTATGAGGATGCAGATATATTTCTCCACCAAGAATAACATCCCAATTTGCTATCAACTTTCAAATATGGCAACGGGGCGCAAGATTGGGGATTATGATGTGTCCCCGGGAAGCTTCAGTAAGCTTTCCGCATTCTTGGACGAGGAGAACGATGAAGAGGTGGACGCTTCGTTAGTGGTCTATGCGAACAGCAATGTGAATGTCCGTGTCCGCCCAGATAATCCCTTCGTGAATGATTTGGTAGTGGCCTCAGAACAGTCCATGACCAATCCGGAGAACTACAGGACCCTGTTCGGTATACCGCTGTTCATAGAGACATATATGCGCCACGTGAGCGGGAAGAAGTTCTATGCCCACATTTTCTTCGATCCGAACAAGGCCGTTACGGATCTGTCCGCATTCATCTCCATCATAAACCTGTGCAAATTCGAGCTTGAGATGGATCGTCCGGTGGAGGCCCATCGGGAATTGTACGATAAGTTCCTCCTAATCAGCACCGAGAACGGCAGAACGGTGGTAGAGCATAATAGTGAGGCCATCATGCACCACAACAAGTATCTGGGCTATTCCGCTATCATCTCCAACTTCACCAGGAATCCTTCTATTGCTCTGGCTCCGTTCCTGCAAAGAAGGGCCATCGCGGACATGTTCGAAAACATGAACAACGACTATGACAATACGGCTTTGAACATGTTCACGGAGATCAATCATCTCAGCCGTATATTTGTCCAGTTCATAGCCTTGATCCTGAGGATGGAAGCGGAGAACATAATGAACTCCAAGAAACTGAACAAGACCATGTCCTTCAAAGAAGTGGTCGCGGAACTATCTTCCATCAAGACGGTCAGGATACCTAACGTGAAGAAACCCCTGCAGACCGAATTGAGTGACAAGCAGGCCCGTATACTGAATGCTTTCGACATCGAGTACTCAATCGATTAAACGATAACGAGCATTTTTTCAACAATCGCCACTGGAATCGAATTCGATTCTGTTGGACTCTGACATTTTGTTTTTATACGTCCTTATGAGTAGCGTGCGATTGTAAGAGGCGCTCTTATGAGAAGAACAAACACCTGTGGTGAACTTAGGATCTCCGATCTGGGGAAGAAGGTATGCCTACAGGGATGGGTCAGGTTTTCCAGGGACCACGGCGGAGTACAATTCATCGACCTCGCCGACAGGTACGGGATAACCCAGGTCGTTTTCGACCCCGAGGACCTCCCTGCAGGGACAGACGCGAAGCAGCTGGAGAAGGTAATCAACACCTTCACCCGCGAATGCGTGATCTCCGTTGACGGAATCGTGAGGAATAGGGTTGAGGGCACCGAGGATGCCAGGAACCCGACCGGACAGATAGAGGTCCTGATCACCGGTGCGGAGCTGCTCAACACCTGCGCCATACCTCCCTTCGAGATAGGGGATCAGAAGGAAGGAGTCCTTCCCAACGAGGACACCAGGCTGAAGTACAGGTACCTGGACCTCAGGAGGACCGAGATGATCCAGGCCATGGTGTTCAGGAGCAAGCTCGTACACCTGGCAAGGCAGTATCTCGAACAGAACGGTTTCCTCGAGATCGAGACCCCCATCCTGGGAAGGTCCACGCCCGAGGGAGCGAGGGACTACATCGTCCCCTCCAGGATCCACCCCGGAACGTTCTATGCGCTTCCCCAGTCGCCTCAGCAGTTCAAGCAGATGCTCATGGTCGCTTCCATGGACCGCTACTATCAGGTCGCAAGGTGCTTCCGTGATGAGGATTCCAGGAAGGACCGTCAGCCCGAGTTCACACAGCTGGACCTCGAGATGTCCTTCGTGGACATGAAGGACATCCAGGACATGATGGAGGGCCTGATGGCCTACATCTGGAAGGGACTCTACGGCGAGGAGCTCAAGACGCCCTTCCCCCACATCGGATACCGCGACGCTATGGAGAGGTTCGGTTCCGACAAGCCCGACATGAGGTACGGACTGGAGTTCGTCAAGCTCACAGAGGTCGTCAAAGACGCTCCTTACAAGATCTTCCAGAACATCCTGGCCAACGGCGGTATCGTCGCAGGTATCAACCTGAAGGCGGACATCGCCGGCGACAAGGTCGGAAGGAACGATGTCGACCGTTACATCGCATACGCGAAGAAGGTCGGACTCGGAGGACTCACATGGATGA
>Ga0265298_10010422_pt1 | contig 10999 bp, 6 predicted proteins | sample AusTroGonzalo_MG_3_FD_193486 | JGI IMG/M metagenome (GOLD analysis project Ga0265298, IMG submission 193486) | Bovine rumen microbial communities from tropical cattle in Woodstock, Queensland, Australia - Gonzalo_01 | ecosystem: Host-associated > Mammals > Digestive system > Stomach > Rumen ...
CGTGTTCCATCAGATATTTGCATAATTCGGTGTTGCCGCTGCAAACCGCCCAATGGAGGACCGTGCTTTTCGTCATATCATCCTTGGCGTTGACATCCGCACCGTGCGAGACAAGAAGCTCGCACAGCCTTAAATCTCCAGCATCCGCGGCGTGATGGAGAGCCGTAATGCCTCCCCAACATTTCGCGTTGACCTTCGCCCCATGTTCTATCAGATATTTGCAAAGTTCGAAGTTTCTGCTTTTTACCGCATAATACAGAACACTGTCGGGATCCGGCCCACCTGCATTGACATCTGCACCGCACTTTATCAGGTATTTGCAGCATTCCAACTGCCCGAACAGTGCAGCCGTTTTAATATATTCGGGATTGTAAAAATCCAACTGCCCTTTTTCTTGCATCTTTGACAAGAAGGCGACATCCCCACATACACAAGCGGCATAGCAGAAATCCGAAAAGGGCGGGTCGGCGTCTTTCAAAAATTTTTTGGCTGAAGCCATGTATTCGCGCCTTGACTCCTCAATGCATCCGTTGCTGGTTTCCTGCTTTTCCCCGCCTGCGCATCCGATCAAAAAACACACCGGAACCATTGCCGTGCCGATCAATGCGCTCAACCCCATGATCGAACTCCACGATTTCCCATGCTTGCACATAAATTCCTCCGTTATTTTACAAGATTAGAGTGCTCACTTCAGATACCGGTCTGCGGGGATGCGGTAGCGCTCCAAAATCCGCGGCGTCGCCGCACGTAGATCTTCAAGATCCAGCGTAACGGGGGTATAGTCTTCGAACATGAATGTGATGTACTTGTCCCGGCAGTTTTCAACCATCTCCACGGCTTCCTTGAGATTATGCACCTTCTTGCCGTTGATTGATTCCAGTACGAGCGAATCGAGATGTTGGTAGCCGACGTTCACTTCGTCGCCGAGGACTTGCGCCAAGAGTACCACATGCTCGTCGGGAGCTGCGTTTTCCTTGCCTATCCGTCGCAGCAGCGGCGCGGGCGCAGTATTCTTGCCCCATTCGAGAATGTAACTGTAAGTCAGCCGGGTGAATACCAATCCGCCGATGACATAGTATTCCGGGCGGCGGTCGTAAAGGTGTGCCTCAACCTGCTCGTGAAACTTCCGCACCGCAAGTTCCGATTCCACGACTTTGCCGTCACGAAGCAGCTTGAGTTTGACCCTTTCGCCCACCTGCTTGGCGGATGAAACGGTGGTAAAATGCCGCGGCTGGCCGTCGTCAAGGCGGATGTTGCCGTTGTTGGCAACCTTTTTTCCGTCGACCGCGAGGATCACGTCGCCGACTTTCAAAGCGTCCTTATCGGTTCCGGGGTGGACCTGACTCACCATGATTCCGGTCTGGTTCGGAGCCATCTTCAAGTAAGCGCGCGTACCCGGATTGTCTAACGCGATGAAACGGAAACCCAGCACGCCGAAACCGTCCACCTTGCCGTCCTGAATGTCCGTGAGGAAGTGCTGAATTATCTCATAGGGTATGATGTACCCTAGATTTTCTCCGCGCCCGTCACCTTGGAACGCGATGCCGACGACCTTGTCGCCGAAAAAAACCGGACCGCCGGAGTTGCCGGGATTGATCGCCGCATCCACTTGGGCGGTGAGCAGCCACTTCAGCGAATGAGCATAACGCCGTATTTCAATTCGCGATATTATCCCCTGCGTGAGCGAAATGCCGTTGCCGCCGACCGGAAAGCCCGCCGCCACGACCTGCGACTGCGGCGGAGGAGTCGGGGCAAACTGTAGCGGCGTGATGTCGGCGGAAAAATTGGGATCGGCGACCGTCAGCAGCGCGAGGTCGCAGTCATGGTCGACGAATTTCACCTTGGCGATGAACAGTGTGTCGTCATTCTGCTTGCGAACGGAGAGAAGCGAACAGTCGGCGACGTTGTGGGCGTTGGTCAGGATCAGTCCCTCGCCGATGACGACGCCCGAACCGGAACTCGACTGCGCGATTTTGTTCTGCCACGGCAGCCAGTAGTTCGGCGCGGTGCTGGTGGTCTCAATCTTGACGACTGCATTCAGGGAATCGTTTCGAGTCGGCGCTTCGCCCCTCGACGTCAAGCCGCACGCCATCACAATGACCACAATCCAAAAATGCTTCATAATGCTCCTCTCTCCCATAATCAGGAATGTTCTTACCGCCTTCATACACTTACTACCAAAATGAAAACGAATCTTACATCTGAAATAGAATATCGCACAGAGGATTAGACATTTTACGTCTTAGCAATAAAAAAATGCGATATTTTTAATATTACCCCTTGCGTTTAACGCTAAACGATATACATTATAGCCAAAAGCCGAAGGGGAATATATGATTGCCGACTATAAGAGCGAAGAGACACGCAGACTGAAGGAAACCGGTCACAGCAGAAGATTTCAGGCGATTGAGCGCTTAGCATTGCGCAAACTTGATATGCTTGAAGCCGTAATAACCCCGGAGGCGTTGCGGGTTCCACCTGGCAACCATTTTGAGTCACTGCATGGCGATAGAGAGGGACAATACAGTATTCGCATCAATGGGCAGTGGAGGATCTGCTTCACTTGGCGTGACGGCAATGCTCATGATGTGGAGATAGTCGATTACCACTGATAGAGGAGGTGCATAATGATTAGAACCGAAAACTTGATACCGCCGGGGGAAATTCTGTTGGAGGAGTTTCTGCGCCCGATGAAGATCAGTCAGAACAAACTGGCGATGGATATTCGCATTCCTACGCCGCGGATCAATGCGATCGTCAACGGCAAGCGGGCGATTACTGCGGATACCGCACTGCGTTTGGGCAGATACTTCGGCACCGGTCCGGAGTTTTGGATCAATCTGCAGAGCAACTACGATCTCTGCATTGCCGCCAGCCGTTGCAAGGAAGAGTTGTCGGTCATCCCCCAGCTCGCATTAGCATAGGATTAACAAGAAGGAGTCAAAAATGGATTCTTACAAGATGAGTGATGACTGTATCGTTTTAACCGATGGTACTCAATACCCCCATGTGCTTATACCATGGATAATATCCGGAAGGGAAATCATTCTAAAATCCGCCCTACAACCGCAGCAGTACTACAGGACAATTCCCTGCGGTTACGGAATCGCAAGCGGAGTAGAATGGGAAAAAATGATTAATGATGGCATCGCATTAAACTATTTTGTTGCTGTTGGCGATGATGAAAAACAAAACTGTGGGTCATGGAGTTATATAGGTGTTAAAAAATGTCACGGTTATAGTTTTTTCTTGGTAAAAAACAAGAAAAATACCGACGATACAGAAATTCTCATTTGGGGAGTTGATGATAATGGGGAGTGCTTGTTTTTTGCGAAATCACCAGATGGAGGGCGGAACATCTACATTATTCACAACTATATAGGTAGTAATTGGGAAAGCAATGGTCTTCTTGTTTTTTGGCAACGAGAAATTATACCATCGCTAGAAGTATAAAAACTGGATCCTGAAAAATTAAATGATGTGATCGGTATCAACGATTATATTTAGGGACAAGTAAGCATGAGCGATGCAATGATTGCAAATTTGTGCCTTGCGGTGACGATTGTTAGAAATCGCTTTGAGCAAGGCGACAATTTGGCGCGCATAGACATATCTTTGGCAATTCCGATCCCTTCAGAAGTTAACAGTATAGTTGGGCGCAACATTATGCGCCCTATTACTGAATCTGAACATAGTTATGTTAGGTTTATAAGACCGCAGCATGGTCAAAATAACTATGTTTGGGTTTATAGCAGTCGTCATGTTAATGGCATAGCGCTCGATCTTGCTTCGGCAAATTTTTCGACACTCTTAAATCAGTGGTAGTGCTTGAGTTTTTGCGTGGCCCTAGCAGATTAGTGTCCACACGAACGAATGGCTGGCAACACGCATATTAACCACCACCAGACCAAATGCGACATTTATCAACGCTGGTTATGGCGGATGTAGCGGTCGTCGACCTTGAGGATGTTGTGGTGATGGCGAGAGCGAACGTGGCGCGCTGACACTGCACTACACGGGGGCGGGAGCCCGGATCTCTTTAGTGAAGTAAGCAAAGGGGGCAGCAAACTGCCCCCTTCTTGCTAGATTAACTTTTACGGTCTAATTCCTATAAACATCTATAGCCCTATGTTCATCGTGCCAAACTTTTCTCAGATTCCATCTTTGATTTACCAAAACATGTGGCAGACCAGACCGCCGCGGAATCAGGTCATGGTGAAGTTCCATGGGTTCGATCTCACCAGTAGTAGGATTGATTCTTTGTGGAGCGCGGCCGCTTCTCATTCTTGCCAAATCAGCCTCAGAATAACCAGATGGATTATTTTTTGCCTCTTGTCGCCAATACGATGCGCGATCTCTATCCCATGTCCTTTTTGTATAATGCTCCGCAGAACTCAGCGCAGTATGCATAACCAAGGCACCAGCAGTCCCCTGAATCATTCCACGAGTTGCGCGAGATGAGATTGTACTCCAGTCTCCGGTTTCAATTCCATGAAATACTCCTGACGTCGCTCCTGCGCTGCCACCTCCCATAAATCCGGCAAGACCTGCATTAAGAAATCCCTTTACAGCTCTCCGTGTTATATGTTCACCCGTTCCGAGTCTGATAATCGCCAACCCGCGGTTAATGACATCCTGAACGGGCTTTACATTAATGGCTTGAATCGTACCGGATGCGACACCTCCTGCTATCGCTCCGGTAACACCGCCCTTAAAAGCTCCCCACGCAGTTTTGGAAAGCGTTTCTCCAATACTATTACCCGCCATAGCGCTGTGGATTCCCGCATCCAAACCTCCTGCCGTTGCTCCTGCAGCACCGCCCGATGTTACTCCGGCAAGAACTGCGCCTTGCCAGCCGTGTACACCAAACGAGCCAACGCCAAAGGTAGCAGCTCCAACTGCGCCGCTTAATGCACCTATAGTGGTTTGAATCCCGAATTCCGCCCAACTGAATTCTGCCCCCGTCAACCAGCAGTTGAGGAGATAACCTCCACCTCCAAAAACAGCCCCGATGCCAGCACCAACAAGAATATGTCCCCAACGTCCATCGGGGTCGTGCCACTCAAGGGGATTACCCTTGGCGTAAGCATAAAGGTTGTTGCCGTCCATGAAGCCGATTGGATCTGGCGAGATGAATTTATCCGATCCGGAAAGACGGTAGCGGTTGACCTGGTAATACATCCCGGTTTCGCGATCCATCCACTGTCCGGCAAACGCTATGGGCGACGGATTGTCCGCGACTTTGACCACCTCGAATTCGCGCACATCGATGTCGTGTTGCCGAGAGTCATCAAATACCAGCAAAATCCGATTCCCATTCAACTCGCGCAAGGGGAGACGACAAGGCGAGGTTAATGCATCGCCCATGACTCGGTCACCAAATTTACCATTAATCACAGCCGCTGCAAAAAACTTTTCTATGTGTTCAGGGGTATCAAGCCAGGTCTTGAGATTTGAGACATAATCCCTCGGTGCGTTTTCCGGCAACACAAAAATGTAAAAATCTTTGGAGAAGCTATCAGTCCAAACGGTAAGTTGAGCAAGCTTGTTCTCATCTCCCAGTTGCAGCTCAATATATTGCCAACCACCCGGATTTTTCCATGACGCACCGAGTTGCTCATCCAGTTCACGGTTGTAAGCGTTTTCGACATTAACGCCGCACATGGAAGACTGGATGTCCGCGATTTCCGCAAACGTAGAGTTGTCACCAAAGCCAAGATAGCTTTCCGCTGCGACGGGTATTATCCTGCCGTTATCGTCGACTTTAGAGATAAATACAATATTCAGCCCCTTATCCTGTTGGAAGAAATAACGCCTGATTTTGTATTCGCCCAGTTTTTCCGCCTGATACTCCGGCAGCGCCGCCATTACAAGCTCCCGTTCCGTGGTTCCCCACAAATATTCACCGGAAAGTTCAAGAGTATTATTTTCTTTCAGATCGAAAACCAACGTTTGTTGGTTACCTCGAAACATCGTGACCTCGGAGCGAACAATCGTATCACCGATTCGGGTTCGATCCGTCACTTGTTTGAACAAACGACGGTTTTCCGCGTCGTAGGCAAAGGAAAGTTCGGCGACTTTTGCATCCTTTTTGACGACGCCCATATCTTCCAGGGCAGTCGCCTTCATCTCACTCAACCGTCCCAATGGGTCAAAGGTCAAATCCCACTTGACCGGATAGCGGCGATTCCCATTCCAGAATGTTCCCTCAAATTCGACCAAGTTGCCCAACCGATCATATTTGAATTCGGTCGCCTTGAGGTTGCTGTCACCGGCATACGACGCAGTAGCGGCTTCACGATTAGAGGCCAATTCGCGTAGCGCCAGATCAGGCAATCCGGAGTCGCCAGCGATTACGGTTGCGGGAGACGAAAAACGCGATTCCCGCTCTTCTTTCAAATCATGCGGAGTCACATTCGGCAGTTGTGTGCCGGAGTATCTGCCCCAAATGTTGTTCGCCTGATCATAAATCATGCGCGAGGTATTAACGGCGACGATCGATGTTTTTTCATCATCGAAAACCTCACAACGCCGCCGCTTTGCTTCTTTTAGGCCTGCTGGAACCACGGCTTCGCCGTTCTGACCGACCAATCGACGATAAACATCAAACTGTGAATATACCGCAAAATTATACTTATCGCGTAGTGAGGTTGCTGCGTAAACCGGCTGCCCTTGCGGTCCATAATCATATTCAAAGCCCCCGATGATATTGCCGCGGCGTTCTGCCAGCACAGTTTTTTGCGGCTCCATGAGCGAAGTAAATTCAGTTCGTTGAGAAATCCGCGAATCCGAGACTTCACGTTTTTCGCACTTATTGCCAATGTAGCTCCACTCTACAAATCTTTCCGACTTGTCATCCAGCGATATGCCGACAATACGTCCAGCTTTATCCACGACTCTGGTTTCTTTGTGCCAGTATTCGCCGGATGACGCAATCCCCTCCCAATTTGCGGAACGTTTTCCCAACGTCGGCTCATAACCGAACGTCGACCACGGAAACTTCAACCCGCCATAACCGACCTTCTCCATTGTCATGTTTCCCAAGGAATCGAATTGCCGTTCCAAGCTGACGGGGTGCGGATTGCTATGATCGACTGCCAAAACGCAATTACCGAGCTTGTCGTATTTGTACTTTCTCAGCAGTTTGTTGGTATTACCGTCCGTTATGGATGTGACCTCGCCACTAATAGTGTATTTGAGTCGCAAATGGCGCAAGGTCTTGTCTGGTTCGGCGATATGAGTCCACTTTATTGTGATCGGCAATGAGTGCTCATTATAGGTCTTACTGGTGATAAGACCATCCGGATTAGTAGTACGAACCATGCGACCGAACACGTCGTATTCAAAGACGGTGATCTGCGGGGCGTCGACCAACTCCGGTTTGACATTTTCCTTTTGCCCGCGCAGCGCAAGCGCACGGTTGCCAAACTCCTTGCATGCCAGTTGTCCGTCTGCACGATATTGATAGGTTGTCTCAAGCGGCGCTTCGCCGAATGTGGATGAAAGAGGAGTCGTTGTTTCGCGGATCGTTTTTCCGAGGGTATTGTATTCAACCGTAGATGTGGTGAGCGCTGTCATCGTAGCCTTGATCAGCTGTCCAGTCATGTTGTATTCGCATATTTCGCTGCGGGTGGCGACCGGAGTGTTGTTGCTGTCTACTGGTGTGATCCTGGTTGCTCGACCGGCAAAATCATATTCGGTCAAAGATCCAATCAATACAGGTTCGTTTTTTTTCTCTCCGCCTAGGAATGACGCGGTATATACCGGCTTCCCAAAATGCAGCACCTTGACGGAAGCCTCGCCTTCTGGACTAAGCTCGGCAACGGTATCGCCGCAGCCATCGATCAAAAGATAGTGCCAGCCGTCCTTGTGCACCCCGCGTTTGGCAATCAGATAGCCTGCCTCATCATAAAGGTACTTTGCTGTTTCCAAAACCTTGTTTTCAGTACTCCACCAAGAAAATTCTGATTCCAGTTTTTGGTTTTTGGAGGAGTAGATAAAACGTTGTCCGTTCAGTTTTTTTCCATCGCAACTTACGGTCTTTTCAATAACGCGATCCAACCCGTCGCGGCGTTGACGAACGGTCACCATCTTGGAATCGGTTGTCGCGGATACCCGACCGAAACCATCCAATCCGAAGGAATTGAGTCCGCCAAATTGATCAACATAGTTTTTGATTTGTCCATCAGGATAATATTCGTAATTCGAAGTCAGCGTGATCGACTGGTCACCGCCCAAGAGCAACTGTTTTCTCAATCGCCCGGTTTTGGGATCGTATTCATCGACACGGGAGACACCCGTGGGGTTGGTAATCATTTTGACCTTCCCGTTGGGGTAGCGAGCGTAACGGAAAATCGGGGCATCCTTATCGAAAGGCTCGTCCGTCAACTGATGTTCCACCAGCATATCAAGCGAATCGTATTTGAATTTTTCGGCATAATAACGACTGTTGGAGAAGTGGCTCCAAATGTTACCGCGATACTGTTGTTTCTCAGCCGGACAGAATTCGTGATAAATCCGGTCGGTGCGCCCGGACGGGAAGTACTGATATTCTGCAAGTCCTGTTCCGGCAGCACAGGATACCAGTATTTTGCCGTTGGTAGCGAAGATGCTGAAAGACTCCTCAAAACCGCTCTTGATGTGGGTCTTGTTGCCGTAGGGATCGTAAGCGACACGGGATTCCAATGCCCGCGATGGAATGCGATTTCTTTTGTTGCGCGAAATTTTCTTATGGCCGATGGCTTTACACGCGACTTCAATCTCGGCGTCATCGGCATCCTGTACCGTGCGTACCAACGGTCCGCCGTTTTTCACATCGCCGTCGACGAAATTGAAACTGTAGCGTCTAGGCAGTTTTTCGGCGTAGTAGGAAATCGTCACGTTCTGGTTGGCGTCCCACTCCAACACGGGAAGCCCGAAGCGGTTATAGGCCGTGTATTGCTTTATTCCGCCGTCATTGTGGCAAGTAAGCAAAAACTCACCATCGGAATACTCGAAACGCTCACGCTTCAAAGTAGTCTCTTTACCGTCGTTCCCGACTTGGTAATAGTCGACTCCTACTGGTAGCGCGATTTGCTTATGATACCCGATGCGATGCCCATAGCATTTCAAATCAGCAGGAAGTCCGGGGGCAGGAAGTTGTTTTTCTTCGAGCATATTACCGTGCATCAGCACATTGATATTGCTAGAGTCGTAGGTACGCACCGTACGTTTTCCTAGCGGATCCGTGATCGAAGTAAGCATAAAATCGGCATTGAAATCATATTGCCACTTTGCTTGCTGCGCGGGTATCTCAATACTTACCGGCAACGACGGATGCGGCGCTCCGGCAAAGGAGTATCGCGAATCGGGAGTAGGTTGTGGCGACTTTACTATGGTCACATTGTTCGGCAGGTACTCAAATTCCCACATCTGCTGTTGGTCTTTTGCGACGAATCCGGTCTTTTGGACTCTCCGTTTGACGTCATACTCGACCACGGTCACATATTTTAAGGCGTTGGATGATTTTTGTCGCAGAAGCGGCCCGTTGCCCACAGTATATTGATAGCTTATTTCCGGAGTAAAATCTTTCGTCAACGACAACTTCAACGGCATATAGCGAACACGGACGAGCAGTTTGCCTGTGTCGTCATAATCGAAGTTGATGAACTCCCGATCATTGGCGACTTGAACGATATGTCCCGCAGCATCGTAGGCGAAGAAAAACTTCTGTCCCAGCGGATCAGTAATGTGTGCGATCCTGTCGCATTCGAGAAGATAGGCGACTTCAAGCCGATTGGCGCGATATTTCCCGTGACGCGACGCCACGGCGGCAATGCGCCAGCGCTGAATGCCGGAGACCTGCTCTGCGGCGGGTTCGAACTCATAGCGCAGCAGGTCTGGAGTATAAAGCATAATGCGTTCTCCCTCCCGTACAAGACGCAGAAACATCCCCGGCTCCGGCTGCCAGCAACTATCACGTTTTTCGAAACGGATATCTCGACTGCCGATGAAAAGTGTCAGTTGCTGCGCGGAGTCAAAATCTTTTCCCTCGACGATTATACCGGCGTTGTAGTTGAAATTCCAGCCGACACCGAAACCGCAATCGTAGTTAGAGAACGAAGAGTAACGACGTTCAAGAGAAAAAGCCACACCGCCGCGGCCGATGCCGGAGATTTCGGAGGCGCCGTCGGTGAATTCTCCGGAGAACGGCACAACCGCACCGTTTGGCCCGACCATATAATCGCGGGCCGAGACTGCCGACATAGGTACTTCTCCAAAACGTACCCGACGCTGCCATATCAAGGATGGACCAACGGTCTCCGGAGTCCTGGAGATATTCGGCAAGCACATCTGCAACAGCAATTGCCACATCTCGCCTTGACGTTCAGCCCATTGCTTCGGAACTTGCGTCATCTCCTGAGATTTCAAGGCAGAATAATTTTTCATCGCAACCCGATGAAAATAGCTAAGGCGGCTTTGATGTTTTCCCTGCTGAAAAATATTTTCGGCACCATTGCCAACCAGTGATATCGCTATGGCAACCGACACCGACCAGCATAATGAAATATGTCTTCTTGTCGACATCTTATCTCCTACTTTTGCAAGGTTTTAACTCGGTCAAATCTTTGTGAATTTCAAACAGACGGTGGTTTCTATATCTTCATTTCCATCTTCAGCCTTGACGACATTGACTTCGCGGACATATTCTTTCTCGTATGCCAAATGAACGAGTATTTCAATTTTGGGAATGACCATGTCACCGCGATTTCCCAACCGTCGCCCTGCACCGAAATCCCAGTCTCCAATTGAGTAGATGCTAAATTCCAAATTGCCTGAACTGTCAATATTTACGCTATGACTAAAATTGCTTTTTTCATTAATGTGTCTATATCCCATTCCGCTTTTCCATAAATATCTGTTCTCGTCCTGAGGAGTAAATTTGAAATCCAGCCATTCTTTAGGCCCGGTTTGACAATCGAAAATAACGCGCTTTTCACCAGAGGCCGTATTCAGTTTT
>Ga0265298_10010423_pt1 | contig 10998 bp, 6 predicted proteins | sample AusTroGonzalo_MG_3_FD_193486 | JGI IMG/M metagenome (GOLD analysis project Ga0265298, IMG submission 193486) | Bovine rumen microbial communities from tropical cattle in Woodstock, Queensland, Australia - Gonzalo_01 | ecosystem: Host-associated > Mammals > Digestive system > Stomach > Rumen ...
TGCCCGCGACCCAGCGCTTGATTGGCGAAAAGGTGGCAAGTGTCCTCAGCGACCAACTTGGCACTGAGGTCAGACTCGGACGGGTGGATGTCGGTCTGCTGAACCGTATCATCATCGACAATCTGGTGATTCACGACCAGAACCGACAGGAGATGATCCGTGCGGCCCGAGTATCGGTGAAGATGGATATTATACCGCTGATGGAAGGAAAGATTGCCATCGGCTCCGCCCAACTCTTCGGTGCTCGTTTCCATCTCTATAGACCTGATGCGCAGTCGGATCCCAACTTCCAGTTCATCATCGACTCGCTAGCCTCTAAAGACACTACTAAACAGACGCCCATTGATGTCCGTGTCAACTCACTTATCGTCCGTCACACGAGTGTAGATTACAACCAACTTGACTTGCCCGAAACAGAAGGACGGTTTAACCCCGCCCACCTTAAGCTCGATAATATCAGTGCCCACATCAACCTGCGTGCATTGACAGACGACTCGTTGAATGTCAATATCAAACGACTAGGGTTTAATGAACACTCTGGTCTTTCTGTCAACCGTCTCAGTTTACGTTTGGAGGCCGGTAGGCGTCATGCGCTCCTCAGGGATTTCCTGTTGGAGATGCCCAGCACAGCACTGAAGATCGATACCGTTTCGGCCTCTTATACACTTCAGGAAAAAGGGCTTGTACCTGGTAGCTTGTCCTTTGCTGGAAACATCTTTGATTCACACATAACACCTTCAGACCTAAGATGTTTCGTTCCGGTATTAAAGAATTTTCAGAGGTCATTATCCCTGACAACATCTTTCAATGGTTCTGATCTTAGACTAAACGTTCCGCAATTCAAGTTATCCACATCTGAGAACGATATCGATATCCATGTCGATGGGTGGTTGGAGGATTATCGTCATCCTTCGGCCTGGCATTTGCAGATGCATCGCCTCCAGCTCTCAGATGCCAGCATCGATTTTCTTTCAAAGGCTATTCCAAACTTACCCGCCGAGCTCAACCGTTTAGGGGGATTGCAGATGCTCGGCACCTTTGATAAGGACCATAATGGCATTGCATCGCTGAAAAGCACCATCCTTTCTGGAGCAGGCAATCTTGATCTCGAAGGCACAATAAATCCCCAACAACAGTTTGAATGCCAGTTACAGACAGAGGCACTCAACCTGCGACAGCTGCTCGATAATACCGACTTAGGTAATCTTGAGGCCCGTTTGTCACTACGAGGTCAACTCTATAACCAGCAGCGTCCTGACATTCAGGCCGAGGGCGTCGTCAACCGTGTTGACTACAAAGGCTATTCTTACCAGAACATACACCTTGACGGTCATTTCATCAACAACAGACTCTTGGGGACTGTTAGCATCGATGATCCCAACGTCAAGTTAGATCTGACGGGACAAGTTAGTCAATTACTGGCAGAGCATCAACAGCCTGTTCGTGAAATCATGATCGACGGCTCCATCAGCCATCTATCGCCTGCCACTCTGAACCTTACCGACAAGTTGGAAGAGGCTGTTATCTCTGCGGATATCCACGCCGACTTCACCGCCAGTAACCTGAACGATGCCCAAGGCAGCCTGCGAATCAGCAATGGTAGCGTTAGTGGTACCAAGAGTTCCCGCCCCTATCAACTCGACAACTTCATCGTCACATCTGGATACGAGAACGATATCCATTTCGTCTCTTTGAAGAGTGACTTTGCTGATGCCACCATCAAAGGTGAGTTCGACTACGCCACCCTTCCAGAGAGCATCATAGGTCTCGTGGGGTACCGACTTCCCACCCTACCCGGTCTCCCTGTCGTCAGCCATGATACGAACAATAACTTCAGCCTGCGACTCATGTTGAGTAAAACCGACTGGCTACGACGTTTCCTCGGCATCGACCTTGTGTTGCGCCAGCCGCTGATGATTAACGCCCGTGTCAATGACCATACCCGTGAGATATATCTTGAGGGTGATCTGCCGGCTTTCGCCTACAATGGGGCGTCATACAAAGACGGCGTCGTTCACATCACAACTCCTGGCGACACACTCCGTTGTAATGTCGGCATCAATAAGATGCAAGAAGACGGCCATGCGATGAATGCTATTGCCAATATACGGGCTGCCCACAATGAACTTAACACTTCGCTGAATTGGAACAACCATAATCCGGACCAGCAGATTAGTGGTCAGATGAACGGCATTATCCGACTCTACCATAACCTTGAGAACGAACCAGAGGCACACATGCGCGTCATGCCGTCGCATATTGTCTTGAACGAAGGAGTCTGGGAAATCGAACCTTCTGACCTAATATATAATAAGCATCATCTGCTGGTCGACAACTTCATGGTACATCGCGGACATCAGCATATCCTCATCGACGGTATCGCCTCGAACGACCGTCACGATTCCCTTTCTGTCGACTTGAACGAGGTGGAGGTGGCCTATATTCTCAACCTTGTCGACTTCCACTCCGTTGAGTTCAGCGGGCGTGCCACGGGTCGTGCCATAGGCCGAGGACTTTTCGACAAGTTTGCTGCCAAAGCTAAACTGCGCGTTGAGGATTTCAAGTTTGAAGACGGTCGTATGGGAACGCTTCATGCAGACGTCAATTGGAACGAACAGGAGGAACAGATCGACATCCGTGCTGTGGCGAAAGACGGACCTGGTGTCAATACCTATGTTGACGGCTATATCTCACCCGTTCATAACACCATCGATCTGAGCATCCATGCCGACAGTACTTATATCGAGTTCATGCATAACTTCACCAAGAGTTTCCTGAGTCAGATCACAGGTCATGCCGACGGCGATCTCCGTTTGGCAGGCACACTCGACAATATCAACCTGACGGGTAAACTCATTGTAGATGGCAATCTCACGGTTGAAGCACTGAACACTACTTATTACCTCCATCGCGACACCGTGGTATTTATCCCTGACGACATCCGCTTGAATCGGGTACTATTGCACGACAGGGACGGACATGAGGCATGGCTCTCTGGTGGCATCCATCACAAACACCTCACCAGTCTCACCTTCGATCTGGAGGCTGAAGCAGACAATCTTTTAGCCTACGACTTTCCCGATTTCGGAGAGTCGGCCTTCTATGGCACAGTCTATGCCTCAGGCCTCATAACAATCAAAGGACGTCCGGGAGAAGTGAGCATCGACTGTAACGTCACCCCCTTGAAAAACTCCTTCTTTGTCTACAACGCTGCCAACCCCGACGCCATTTCACGTCAGGAATTCATCCAATGGGAAGAGAATTCGAAGAAGGAGGAAGATGGAAAATGGAGGGAAAATACTCCTGAGGTTGTTCCACATAACCAACTCCTCTCCAAGACCGACATCTATCTCAACTTCCTCATCAACGCCACTCCAGACGCCACCCTCCGGCTGCTGATGGATGCCAATACCAACGATTACATCACGCTTAACGGAGACGCAACGATCCGTGCTACCTATCATAACAAGGGAGCTTTTAATATGTTTGGTACCTTTACTGTTGATCACGGCACCTATGGCGTTACCATCCAGAACATTATCAAGAAGAACTTTATCTTCAATCGTGGTGGCACCATCATTTTCGCTGGCGACCCCTATCAGGCGGCACTCAACCTGCAGGCTGTCCATACTGTCAGTGGCGTCAGCCTCTCCGATCTGAACATCGGCAATTCTTTCTCAAGCAATACCATCCGCGTGAACTGTCTGATGAATATCGGTGGTATTACGGCAGCTCCACAGGTTGACTTCGATTTGGAAATGCCTACCGTCAACGCTGACGAACAGCAGATGATTCGTTCGATTATCAACGGTCAGCAGGAGATGAATCAACAGGTGATCTACCTCCTCGGCATCGGTCGCTTCTACACCCAGGGCGTGAACAATGCAGGAAACACAGCACAGGGCGACCAGACCTCGCTGGCCATGCAGAGCCTGTTCTCTGGTGCTCTTTCTGCACAGATTAATAATATACTGAACCAGTTCCTAAAGAACGACAACTGGAATTTCGGCGCCAACATCACCACTGGTAACGAGGGATGGCACAACGCTGAATACGAAGGCATCATCAATGGCCGAATGCTAAACAACCGACTGTTGCTCAACGGACAGTTCGGCTACCGCGACAATGCCAAGCAGGCCACACCCTCCTTCATTGGCGACTTCGACCTGCAATATCTTCTATATCCCAATGGCAACCTCGCACTAAAAGTTTACAATCAGACCAACGACCGCTACTTTACCAAGTCGTCACTCAACACCCAGGGTATTGGTATCATCATGAAAAAAGACTTCAACGGTATTCGCGATCTATTCACCAGCAAGAAACGAAAGAAGAAGTCGCCGAAACAAGATTAAAGATATGAAGAAAATAGGATTCTGCATCATATTACCATTAGCTTTCCTCTTTTCAGCCAGTCTGCTGACAGGAAATCCGAAGCGGAAAGAAATAAGAGTGAAACAGGTTTCTGCGATTCAGGCCAACGATTCTCTTCAAAAATGTGCGATAAGATCTAGGGACACCTCTGATTTAGCCTTGAAGGCGGAGATCAATTATTACATGGAGCGCCATAACCTGCAAGATGAAGGTTACGAGATGGTGGTTGCCTTCGCAGGCGGCAGACGTCATCAGGTGGATATCAGCTGTTATGTACCATTATGGAACGTAGGCTTCTGGCAAAACCAATATCGTGAGGGTACTACTATAGCCCTCGACTCGATTGGTCGCACAATAGTGGGTAACTGCCATGAAGACTCGCTCGTCACAGGCATCAGAATCGATAGCATCGGCACCTATCTGGGTGACTTCCACGATGAGAAGTCGGAGGGTCATGGTGCCTATATAACGCCAGAGGGTGACTATTACGAAGGCCATTGGTCTGATGGATTTCGAAACGGTTTTGGATTAGAGGCTGCGATGGCAGACGGTGAGGCTCATCTGCGTGTGGGCGAATGGCGCAACAACCGTTTCATGGGCGAACGTATGCGTCACACCACCGAACGTATCTATGGTATCGATATCTCCCGTTACCAGCATGGCAAAGGACGAAAGAAATACCCTATCTACTGGGACAAACTGCGCATCACCCATGTAGGCAAGCGCGGTAGTCAAAATGTCAGAGGCACAGCCGACTACCCCGTCTCGTTCGTCTATATCAAGTCGACAGAGGGTACAACCATCCGCAATCAATACTACGTGAACGACTACGCCAAAGCCCGAAAGCAAGGAATCCGTGTTGGAGCCTACCACTTTTGGTCTATGCGTAGAAGCGGTGCCGATCAGGCCCAGTATTTCATCCGTAACACACTTTTCCGCAGTGGCGACCTGCCACCCGTACTCGACGTGGAACCGTCGGATGCCCAAATACGGCTGATGGGTGGCGAAGAGAAAATGTTCGCTCACATACGCACGTGGTTAAATTTGGTGGAGCGCTATGTAGGTATAAAGCCTATCCTCTACGTCAACCAGATGTTTGTCAACAAATATCTCTCAAAACAAGCCGATTTGAAACGTGACTACAGCGTATGGATTGCCCGCTATAGCGAGTATAAACCCGATGTAAAACTAACCTACTGGCAATTGTCTTCCGACGGTCGCGTGGCTGGCATTCAGGGTGATGTGGACATCAATGTGTTCAACGGTTATCAGAATCAGTTTGAGTCATTCCTCGAAGAAGAAACGATAAATAAATAAGGATAATCCGATCATTGTAAACATGAAGACGATATTGATTCTCGTGGGCAAGACCACCGACAAACACTTCCAGGCTGGAATCGCAGATTATGTGGAACGCATCGGACACTATATGCCCTTTGAGCTCGTGACAATCCCCGAGCTGAAGAATACTAAGAGTCTGACGGAGGAACAGCAGAAGACTGCCGAGGGAGAACTGATTATGAAACAACTGCAATCAACGGATACCGTCGTGCTACTCGACGAACATGGAAAAGAACTGCGCAGCATAGAGTTCGCCCGCTGGCTGGAACAGAAACGGAATACGGCCCGCCGACTCATCTTTGTTATTGGAGGCCCATACGGTTTCTCTCCCTCAGTATATGCCCGTGCCAACGAACAACTGTCACTGTCGAAGATGACCTTCTCACACCAGATGATCCGTCTGGTATTCACAGAACAAGTTTACCGCGCATGTACCATCATACGCGGCGAACCTTATCATCACGAATAAACACTCTTAATAGACGCGCGGTCCAAAGATAGCCGTGCCGATACGCACCATCGTCGTACCTGTTTTAAGGGCGATGGGATAGTCGTCGCTCATGCCCCATGACCGTTCACAGAACGCATCATCGTCAGCGAAATAACTGGCCTTCACCTCATCAAAGAAATCACGAGCCGTCTGCATCTCCCGGCGGATCTGATCACGGTCATCGACAAACGAGGCCATCATCATCAGCCCGCAGATCTTGACGTTATTCATCTCTCGCCACTCACCAGACTCCAGCAACTCGCGACAGGCATCAAGTGTCAGTCCGTATTTCGTTGCTTCTTCAGCGATATGGAGTTCCAGAAGCACCTTCACCACCCGTCCGCATTTCTCTGCTTGTTTGTTAATCTCCCGCAGGAGCTTCATAGAGTCAACGGCTTCTATCATAGATACATACGGTGCGATGTACTTCACTTTATTCGTCTGTAGATGACCGATGAAATGCCACTCGATATCCTTGGGTAACGATTCATGCTTCTGACGCAGTTCCTGCTCGTGGCTCTCACCGAAGATACGTTGTCCTTCGGCATAGGCGGCCTCGATATAGTCGTTAGGATGATATTTGGAAATGGCCACGAGTCGCACACCATCAGGCAGCACGTCGAGCACCTCGTGCAGATGACCTTTTACGTCGTAATCCATTAACCTTCGAACTCTGGTTTGTCGTCTTTTGTCTGTGCTTTCGTATACTCGAATACATCCATCAGCGTGGTCTCGGCAACAGAAGCGATGACATAGTCGATCATTGTGCCATTCATTACCTCGTCGATGTTCTTCACTGCTCCGTTGAACGATCCTGCCTGCACCAGATATGTGACGGTGCTGCGTTTCTCTTTCTCGGTCTTCTCGTCGATAGTGATAAACTGGAGTTTTGCCCTATACCACTTGTCGGCCATTTCGTCGTCGGAGAAGAATATCTCCTTATAGGTGGCCTTCTTGATATCGGCGACATCGAACTCACCGCTGATATAGCTCGACATCTCTTCGATGATGCGTTCCTCAGCTTCGCTAAAACTTAAGGCATCGACTACATAATTTTCATTGACTTTCTTCTGCAAGCCGTCTTCCATGACTTTCTCATAACGGATCTTGCACTCAAACCAGATAGCTGTTCTTGATCTCATTTTTTTGTGTGTATATTATCTTTTGATTTTATGATTGTCAGGGTCAACAGGATCAAGCGGATCTACACCGTAATCGTCCCTGTAACGGTCGTATATGGACCCACTACTCTTGGTCTTCGTTGTCTTCGAACTTGAAGAATTAGTGGCTGGACGGGTGATACTGAAAGAGGAACTTCCAGAGTTGTCCGTCTGGCCAAACTTCTTATCCTCTTGACGAGGCTTCAGACCAAGATAATCCTTATCCATCGCTTCCATCTTCTTCTTCGTGATATTCTCGATGATCTCCGAGGCAATGGTCTGTGTACGGTCAGAGCTGAGGTTTGTCAGACTGGCGAGTTCCTCCTGTTTCTTGGCCAGTTCTTCTGTCATCTGCTTTGTCTTGGCTGCAAAGACTGCCTGCTCGCCATTCATCGACTCACTGTTGTAGACACGTGAGATGATGACATCAGCAGCCTTGGTGAACTGCTTACGAAAGATAGCCTCGGCCTTGGAATTATATTGCTTCATCATCCGGTCATCGACAGAGATCGAGTCATTCAACTTTTCCTGTTCTACAATGAGGGCGATGATGGCCGAGTCGGCATCAGCACCTAAACCAAGATAGTCGTCCATATTATCCTCAAACAAGTCTTCAGGGATAGGCTCATTCACAGGCTTGACATACTCCATCGGTTCCGTGGAAGGAAGCAGATAAAAGTAGAGGCCTACAATACAGAGGGCGATAGCGAGAGCCAATCCTCCGAAAAGAACAGTATGGCGCAACGTATGGGCTTTGTTGACAGCCTGTCGCAGGGCTTCCACATTGGGATAACGGTTGTCGGGATCATCTTCCGTAGCCTTTGCCACTACAGTCCGAAGCTCCAGTGGCAGGCCCGACGATTGGTAGAGCCAACTGATGAAGCGTCCCAACGAATAGACATCCGTACGGGCGTCGACAGGTTTTCCGTCAAACACCTCAGGAGCCACATAAGACTCCACACCCTCGTAAAGTACATCGGGATCTAGTCGCTGGTAGAAGGATCCATGACAGAGCAGACGTATGGTACCGTCGTACTTACGTGTCATAATATTGGATGGTGCGAAACACACATGGTATATCTCGTGCGAGTGGAGTTCTGATGTCAAATCGAAGAGGTCGCGCAAGGTAGATGTTATATAGTCGTGTTGGGCCACCATTGACGGATTTTCATTAAGTTGCTGCTCAATGGTGACGAAGTTACCAACCTCGACGGCTATGGCATAGACGCCGTCTTCACCCTCATTGGGTGTGAAGTGCAACTGATGCTTCGAGTGTATTTCTGCCAGTGCCTCATGTTCGGCCTTCACACTGCTGCTGAAAGTGATGGCATCAGCCACCTCGTCATGAAACTCCACAAAGTTGGAGTATTTCCCGTCGATAAGCCGTTTATAGAAATAACCGTATGGCAGACGCACTTTCGTGGTCTTACGGACATCGCGCGTCTCAAGCAATTCCTCGTAATTCATCTTTTATTGACTATTTTTCTGACCCTAATGGACGATTTTGATGCAAAAGTACACATAAAATCTGAAAAAACGCATGAATTAAAATAATTTTAGTACCTTTGCACCCAATAAATATCAAATCGTCAATCGTAAATACGTAAATCGTACATAAAAGATGCCAGAAATTTCCGTTCGCGGCATTGAGATGCCGGAGTCACCAATTAGAAAGCTTGCCCCATTGGCTGCCGCTGCCAAGAAAAGGGGGACGAAGGTGTATCACCTGAACATTGGACAGCCTGACCTGCCCACGCCGCAGGTGGCTCTTGACGCATTAAAGGATATCGACCGTGAAATCCTTGAGTATTCACCCTCACAGGGCTATCTCAGCTACCGTGAGAAACTAGTGGATTACTATGCGAAATACAATATCAGCGTCACCGCCGACGATATCATCATCACTTCGGGCGGCTCAGAGGCCGTGCTTTTTGCTTTCCTCTCCTGTCTGAATCCTGGCGACGAGATCATTGTGCCAGAGCCAGCTTATGCTAACTATATGGCCTTTGCCATCTCGGCCGGTGCTAAGATCCGCACCATCGCAACCACCATCGAGGAGGGATTCTCGTTGCCGAAGGTCGAGAAGTTCGAGGAGCTCATTAACGAGCGCACCCGAGCCATTATGATTTGTAATCCCAACAACCCGACGGGCTATCTCTATACTCGTCGCGAGATGAACCAGATCCGCGACCTTGTGAAGAAATACGACCTGTATCTCTTCTCTGACGAGGTATATCGTGAATATATCTACACAGGTTCACCCTATATCTCCGCCTGCCATCTGGAAGGCATCGAACAGAATGTAATCCTTATCGACTCCGTGTCGAAGCGTTATTCCGAGTGCGGCATCCGTATCGGTGCACTTATCACGAAGAATAAGGACGTGCGTGCTGCTGTGATGAAATTCTGTCAGGCTCGCCTCTCCCCGCCCCTTATCGGACAGATTGTAGCCGAAGCCTCTTTGGATACTCCAGAAGAATATCTCCGTGATGTCTACGACGAATATGTCGAGCGCCGTAAGTGTCTCATCGATGGTCTGAACCGCATCCCCGGTGTATACTCACCGATTCCCATGGGCGCTTTCTATACCGTAGCCAAGCTGCCTGTCGACGATGCAGAGAAGTTCTGCCGTTGGTGTCTGGCCGAGTTCAACTATGAGGGTGAGACGGTGATGATGGCTCCTGCCGCAGGCTTCTACACCACCCCGGGTGCTGGCATCAATCAGGTGCGTATCGCTTACGTGCTTAAGAAGAAAGATCTTGAGCGTGCCCTCTTCGTCCTCCGCAAAGCCCTCGAAGCTTATCCCGGTCGCGTCGACGAATGAATTTACCTCTTTTCATAGCCAAGAGAATCTACAGTGACCAGGGCGACAAGAGAAAGGTGAGTCGTCCGGCCATGCATATTGCCGTGGTGGGTGTCGCCATCGGACTCATGGTTATGATTGTGACCGTCTGTGTGGTGCTGGGCTTCAAGCATACGATTCGCGATAAGGTTGCAGGTTTTGGCGGACATATTCAGGTGAACAACCTGATGAAATACAACGACATCGACCCCTATACCATCTGCGCCAGCGACAGTCTGATGCAAGTATTTAGTCAGCAGCCTGGCGTCCGTCACACACAGCGTTACACTATCACCCAGGGGCTTCTCAAGACCGACAATGATTTCCTCGGTGTGATGTTCAAGGGCGTAGGGCCTGAGTTCGACAATACCTTTCTCCATCAGAATCTTGTGGCTGGCGAGATTCCTCTCTTCAGTGATTCTACCAGCCGTTACCAACTGCTTATGTCGAAAATGATTGCCGACAAACTACAACTGAACGTTGGTGACAAAGTCTTTGCCTACTTCATTGGCGATGAGAGTGTAAAGACCCGAAAATATACTGTGGCAGGCATTTATCAGACAAATATGACTCGCTTTGACGAGAACCTCTGCTTCACGGATCTCTATACCGCCAACCGTCTGAACGGCTGGGACGGAGACCGCTGTACGGGGGTGGAAGCCACTGTCGACGACCTGAACCGTTTGGCCATAACCGCCAATGCTTTCATTGACAATGTGAACCGTACGGACGACGGACACGGAAACCAGATGGTCACTCAGACCATCTACGAGATGTATCCCAACATTTTC
>Ga0265298_10010424_pt1 | contig 10996 bp, 6 predicted proteins | sample AusTroGonzalo_MG_3_FD_193486 | JGI IMG/M metagenome (GOLD analysis project Ga0265298, IMG submission 193486) | Bovine rumen microbial communities from tropical cattle in Woodstock, Queensland, Australia - Gonzalo_01 | ecosystem: Host-associated > Mammals > Digestive system > Stomach > Rumen ...
TGGTGTTGGTACGTCCCAATACGGCCTGGGTTTGCACCAAGAGTCTGATAGAGAGCAAATGTGGCTGGAGTCCGATGGAGGACCACATGTTCCTTTGGCGTGTGGAGCGCACCCTCTGCAATGGACATACGGTCTACGCAGATGGTAAGGTAGACGCCTCCTACATTGGCCAACCCGTCACTTTCCGATAATTATCCATTGTCCATTATCCATCATCCATTGTCTATGCCCCTCACCTACGATATTCATGAGTTAACGCCCTATATCAACTGGGTCTATTTCTTCTATGCCTGGCAAGTGAAGGACCAGGAAGAAAAAACACGTCTTCGTCAGGAAGCAGAAACGTTCCTAACCCAACAAGAAGAACACTATCATGCCTATGGGCTTTTTGAGCTCTATGAGGCATATGGCGATGGTGATGATATTGTGATATGTAAAGGAGTCAGGAGTCAGGAGACAGGAGCCTGTAGGATACCTTGCCTGCGCCAGCAGCAGGGAGAACCTCCTTATCATTGTCTTTCCGACTTTATATCCCCTCTAAGCATTTCTACTGACTCCTGTCTCCCGTCTCCTGACTCCTCTAAACTTGGTGTCTTCGCTACTTCTACAGACATAGGCCTTGAAACTGATTTCGATGCCGACCCATATCAAAAAATGATGGCACAATTGTTGGCTGACCGTTTGGCTGAGGCTGCTGCTGAACGGATGCATGAGCAGGTGAGGAAGGAATATTGGGGTTATGCTAAAGACGAACAGCTGACAATTCCAGAGATGCTCATCGAAAAGTTTCAGGGCATCCGTCCTGCCGTAGGCTACCCCTCACTACCAGACACCAGTCTGAACTTCGTGCTCGACGAACTCATCGACATGAAACAGATCGGCATCCGTCTGACGGAGAGCGGTGCTATGAAGCCCCACGCCAGTGTCAGCGGTCTGATGATGGCGCATCCTCAGGCCCGTTATTTCAATTTAGGGAAAATCGGTGAAGACCAGCTCCAAGACTATGCCCAACGTCGCGGACTCCCCATTGAAGTCTGTCGCAAATTTCTTGCTGCTAATCTATAACTAAAGTGCGGCAGTGCGGCAAGGAACTATTGCTGGGCTTTGAGGGTGATGAGGACGACTTCACCAGGGGCACCGAAGCGGAAGGGAATCAGTCCACCTAAGCCTGCGGAGACGAAGAGCGACTGCTCGTCTTCATTGTACCAGCCGTTGATCTCCTTACCAGTGAGTGACAGAGGACACCATCCGAAAAGCGAGAACTGCATCTTATGGGTATGACCGCTGAGGGTCAATTGCGCCCGTCCGTCAGGGATGATCTTACGACGCCAAGAAGAAGGATCATGCTCCAACATAAGGATGAAGTCATCGTCGTCCACACCTTTCAGGGTTTTGCTGATATTGCCCTTCTGCGGGAAGTTCTTGCCATCGCCATCGTTCTCCATTCCCGCAATGACGATCCGACTCTTCCCACGCTCGATATATCGGTGTTCGTTCTGTAGCAGCGTCCAGCCTAATTGCTTCTCCAAGCTGACGGTTTCACGACAGTTGGCCGCTTTCTCCGCCTCGCTGCAGTCCACATATTTTGCATAGTCGTGATTGCCGAGTACGGAATATACACCGTCCTTCGCCTTCAGTCGTGAGAGGATATCCATTTGGCTGTAGAGCTCCTCAGGCTTGACATTCTGAAGATCGCCAGTGAAGACGATCAGGTCAGGACGCAGGGCATTGATGCTGTCGACAGCCCGTTGCAAAATTTCTTTCCGACTGTCGGTATACGATCCCACATGCGCATCGGAGAATTGTACAATGCGATAGCCGTTGAAGGCCTTGGGGATATCGGGCGAGGTGTATGTATGACGGTTGATCTCCAACTCCGAGAATCCAACAAACGAGCCATAGATGAGAATAAACCACAGTATAGGCACGCAGATCAGTCCTATCAGATTGCCGTAATTTTTATGTGGGTGGGCACTCTTCTTGCGATGGAACAAGTGACTGAATGACAGCCCAGCCAGGGAAAAGAGCATATAGACCACCTTGGGAATGGCGATGAGACCTAATAAAAAGAGGTATATATAAATAATTGTGGGATTGTCTGGAATGAAGTTCTTCTCATACATCAGATAGATGGTATAGGCCACCAGTCCGATGGTGGGGAGCCAACGACAGAACCGCTGACCAGCAGAATACTTATGCCGCCAGTAGTGCAGGTCGAAATAGAGATCAGGAATGATGATCAGCAACAAAAACAGATAGGGTGCACGTGCAATCATTGGTCAGGGTTCTCTACTAATCCTTGGTACTTCGGATTGAGCGACGACATCACCGAGTCATATGCCTGTCGCAGTGTGGCGTCCACATTCTCAGGACCTTGTCCGATGGGATAGATGGCCTGGTGGATCGTCAGGGTCAACGGGTGCCAGTTGATGAAGTTGAAACCTTTCATACGTGGCAGAATGTCGAAGCTGCCATTGATGGTCAGAGGAACAACAGGCAACTGCAGTTCGTCGGCCAGCGCAAAAGCACCTTTCTTGAAATGGGCCATATGGCCAGTGAAAGTACGGGCCCCCTCGGGGAACACTGTCACACTATATCCTTCCTTCAGTATTTCACGGGCATCCTCATAGGTCTTACGAATCTTACTGGGACCCCGTTTGTCGACGAATATCTGATGCGATTTCTCACAAGCATAGCCCACAAAGGGAATCTTACGCAGCGACTGCTTCATCATCCATTTGAAATTGCGGTTCAGGTGACCATAAATAAGGAAGATGTCAAAGGATCCCTGATGATTGGCTACAAACACATAGCTCTGTCCTTTTTCCAGATGTTCACGACCTTCCACCTTGACGGGAATCAGAAACAACTTCAAGATCAATTTACCCCACCAGTGGCCAGGATAATAGCCCCAGAAGTGTCCGTTGCCAATGGTGGTGCCAATACCCACCTCCAACGCTGTCACAATCGTCAGGATCACCAACAACGGCAATCCTATCACCAATTGATAAATCTTATATAGTACAGAAATCATGGTCCCTTTAAGTCTCTTTTATTTTCGGGTACTTTCTCGTCCAGCCGTCCCATCTGAGTTTCATCACCCCGAAGAAAGCCTCGCCGAAGATGCCACCTGACATCTTGCTCGTTCCTTCACAACGGTTGACAAAGATCACGCTGACTTCCTTGATCTTAAAGCCGATCTTATAGGCTGTGTATTTCATCTCTATCTGGAAGCCATATCCTTTGAAACGTATCTTGTCGAGTTCGATGGTCTGCAGCACACGACGCTTGTAGCATACAAAACCTGCTGTGGTGTCGTGTACTTTGAAACCAGTCACCAGTCGGACGTATTTCGAGGCAAAATAACTCATCAGCACACGACCAACGGGCCAGTTGACAACATTCACCCCAGAGACATAACGACTGCCAATAGAGAGGTCGTAACCCTTATCGTGACAAGCGCTATAGAGACGCGGCAGATCGTGAGGATCATGACTGAAGTCGGCATCCATCTCAAAGACATACCCGTAATCACGCTCCAGGGCCCACTTGAAACCTGCAATATATGCCGTACCAAGACCAAGCTTACCGCTGCGTTCCAGAATAAACAGACGATCATCAAACTCCTCGCTGATCAGTTTTTTTACAATGGCTGCCGTACCATCAGGGGAGCCATCGTCGATGACGAGGATATGGAAGCACTTTTCCAGTCCGAAAACAGCCCGGATAATCTTCTCGATGTTTTCCTTTTCGTTATACGTCGGAATGATAACAATACTGTCGCTTGCGTACATAATCTGAGTTATTACGCTGCAAAATTAATAAAAAACTTGGATAAGCACATGCTAATCACAGAAATTTTAGTAATTTTGCACAGAATTTCTAATGAATATACAGGAATTAGAAAAAGTTTATGCCAAGTTGCCGCAGGTGTCGGCATTGGCACAGGCGATGGGGAAATCATCTATAAAGACGATTTTCCTCGAGGGTTTGTTGGCCTCCAGTGCCCCGATGCTCTTCGGCAGTCTGTCGTCAAAGTGCAAGCATCCCATGCTTTTTATCTTACAGGATGCTGAGGAGGCCGGCTATTTCTATCATGACCTGACGCAATTGATGGGGGATGGACGTGTTCTTTTCTTCCCCTCGAGTTATCGCCGTGCCATCAAATATGCCCAGCGCGATGCAGCTAGCGAGATTCTTCGAACAGAGGTAATGGCCAGAATGGGCGAGTCGCTTTACGTGGTGACATATCCTGAAGCGATCGCCGAACTGGTAGTGTCGAAGCAAAGCCTCGACGACCGCACGTTGATTTTGGAGAAAGATCAGACCATTGCCGTCGCTGATATCGAAAAGACCTTGCGTGAATTCGGTTTCCGCGAGGTTGATTATGTCTACGAACCAGGCCAGTTCGCTCTGCGTGGTTCTATCCTCGACGTCTATTCCTTCAGTTGTGAATACCCTTATCGTATTGATTTCTTTGGCGAGGACATCGACAGCATCCGAACCTTTGAGGTAGAAGATCAGTTGTCGAAGGAACAGCGGGACAAGATTGAGATTGTGCCAGAGTTGGTGACCATCGACGACAAGGTGCCTTTCCTCTCGTTTGTACCGAAGAATACGGTATTGGTAACAAAAGATTATCATTTTGTGCGCGATGCCATCGACCGTGTCTATCAGGACGGTTTCTCCTCTCAGGCCCGTTTGGAGCAGCTTGAACAGGCTACCGAGATGGAACAACAGGAGATTGAACGCCAGATGCACAAAGAATCGCAGCTCATCAATGGGGCGCAGTTTATGGCTGATGCCGACACGTTCCGTCGTATTGAGTTCGGCCATCGTCCATCAGCACAGCCCGACGCCACTTTAAGGTTCAATATCACCGTCCAGCCTCTCTTCCACAAGAACTTCGACCTGCTGAAACAAGCATTTGAGGATTACCAACTGAAGGGTTATCAGATTTACATCCTCGCCGACAGTCAAAAACAGAATGAGCGCCTGAAGGATATTCTTGCCGAATCTGCAAAAATATCCTTCAACCCCGTAGAGAAGACCCTCCACGAAGGTTTCGCTGATGACGACCTGCACATCTGTGTCTTTACCGACCACCAAATCTTCGACCGTTTCCATAAATACAATCTCAAGAGCGACAAAGCCCGCAGTGGTAAGATGGCTCTTACGCTGAAGGAAATCCAGCAGTTTGAGATTGGCGACTTCGTGGTGCATGTCGATCATGGTGTCGGCAAATTTGGTGGACTGGTGAGAATGCCCCAAGGGGATGGCTACCAGGAGATGATCAAAATCCTCTACAATGGTGGTGGCAGCATCTATGTCTCTATTCACTCCCTCTATAAGGTGTCGAAATATAAATCGCAGGAGAATGGTGAATCTCCTCGTCTCTCGACACTCGGCACGGGTCAGTGGGAACGGCTCAAAGAGCGCACCAAGAAACATATCAAGGACATTGCGCGCGACTTGATTAAGCTCTATGCTAAACGTCGTCGCGAGAAGGGCTTTGCCTTCAGTGCCGACTCTTATCTGCAGCACGAACTCGAGGCCAGCTTCATCTACGAAGATACTCCCGATCAGTTGAAGGCCACACAAGATGTGAAGGCTGACATGGAGCGTGCCCGTCCGATGGACCGTCTGGTATGTGGTGATGTTGGCTTCGGCAAGACCGAAGTGGCTGTGCGTGCAGCCTTCAAGGCTGCCTGCGACGGCAAACAGGTGGCCGTACTGGTACCTACCACAGTGCTTGCCTATCAGCATTTCCGCACGTTCTCCAGTCGTTTGAAGGATATGCCCGTCAGAGTAGATTACCTCACAAGGGCGAAGAGTGGAAAGCAGACCACGCAGGTACTCCATGATTTGGCCGAGGGTAAGATCGATATCATCATCGGTACGCATAAACTCATTGGCAAGACGGTGAAATTTAAAGACTTAGGCCTGTTGATCATTGATGAGGAACAGAAATTCGGTGTTTCCACGAAAGAAAAACTCCGTCAGATGAAATCGAATGTTGACACCCTCACCATGTCGGCTACGCCGATTCCGCGCACCCTCCAGTTCTCATTGGTCGGTGCTCGCGACCTGAGTGTGATCCAGACACCTCCCCCAAACCGCTATCCCATCCAGACAGAGATACACACTTTCGGCGCGGAGATCATCACTGATGCCATTAACTTCGAGATGTCGCGCAACGGACAAATCTATTTTGTGAACAACCGCATCAGTGACCTAACGCACATCGCCGAGATGATTCATAAGTACATCCCCGATGCACGCATTGCCATCGGACATGGGCAGATGAAACCTGAGGATCTGGAGAAGATCGTACTCGACTTCTCCAATTATGACTATGACGTACTACTCTCTACTACCATTGTCGAAAATGGTATCGACATTCCCAATGCCAACACCATTATTATCAATGGTGCCCATAACTTCGGTCTTTCCGATCTGCATCAGATGCGAGGTCGCGTGGGCCGAGGCAACCGCAAGGCCTTCTGTTATCTCCTGGCGCCACCCTTAGCTGCTCTCAATCCAGAATCCCGTCGTCGACTCGAAGCCCTCGAAAATTTCTCCGACCTTGGCTCTGGTATCAATATCGCCATGCAGGATCTCGATATCCGTGGCGCTGGCAATCTTCTGGGGTCTGAACAAAGCGGTTTCATCTCCGACCTCGGATATGAGACCTACCAGAAAATTCTCAATCAGGCGATGGCGGAGCTCAGAAACGAGGTACCGGAGTTTGAAGGAGACAGGGAGGCAAGGAGTTCAAGAAGACAGGACAACACTTCTGCTCCTTCAGGTAATGTCATGAACTCCCTGTCTTCCTGTCTCCCTGACTCCTTGAGCTTCGTGGATGATTGCGCCCTCGAATCTGATATCGAGATGTATTTTCCCGATCAGTATGTCCCCAATGATTCCGAGCGTATGCTCCTCTACCGTGAACTCGACAACCTCGCCAATCGCAATGACCTCGATGCCGCTTTGGCCGCTTATCGCAATCGTCTGAAAGACCGCTTTGGTGACATCCCTGAGGTTGCTGAGGAACTCATTCGTGTTGTCCCCCTCCGAGTTTATGGCAAACAGTTGGGTATTGAGAAGATCATGCTCAAACAGCAGAAGATGTTCCTCTATTTTGTCAGCAATCCCAACAGTCCGTATTACCAAAGCGATGCTTTTGGTAAGGTACTTAACTATGTTTCTCGAAACCCCCGTCAATGTAATTTCCGCGAAACTAATGGCAAACGTTCCATTGTTATTGCACCAGTATCTTCTGTCGGCGCTGCACTCACCATCTGCCAGGCGATATTAACCAATTGAGCGTTTTTTAGTCTAAAAAGAAAAAAAAAAGGCAATCGTGTAAAATAATTAAGTTTTTTTTGTATCTTTGTGCCGTATTTTGACAAAGAACCAAAAAGTATGGAATATTAACAACTAAAATAAAAAACAATATGAATACAAAAAAAGTGATGACATGGGCTTTGGTCCTCGGCATTGGGGGAGTATTTTCCTCGTGTGGCATAGACATGCCAAAAGAAGTGCAGACATCGTATGAGACGATGACCGTAGAGAAAAAGGATATTGAAGTGCCGGTTAAGTTCAGTGCCAAGATGAAGGGACAGGCCGACGTGACCATCACGCCGCAGGTAAGTGGTCAGCTGATGAAGATCTGTGTGGCTGAGGGACAGCGGGTGAAGAAAGGTCAGACGCTGTTTGTGATTGACTCGCGTAATGCCCAACTGAATCTGGAGGTTGCACAGGCGAACCTGCAGGCAGCTCTGGCACAGGAGAATAGTGCGAAACTGGAGTACGAATCAAACAAGAACCTGTTTGAGAAGAAAATCGTGAGCCAGTATATGCTGGACAACTCAGAGAACTCCTACAAACAGGCGAGGGCATCTGTGGCGCAGGCCAGGGCATCGGTGAACAATGCCAAGGTGAATCTGAGTTTCTGCACGATTACGGCGCCAGTGACGGGTCTGATTGGTGAGATCCCCGTTCGTACAGGTGATCAGGTGTCACCGGGTTCGCAGTTGACGATGGTGAGCGGCAATACACAGATGGACGCGGAGTTCTCGGTGGCGGAGTCACTCGTCGAGGAAATGGTCTCTGCGGGTGCGAAGGCCTCGGACAAGGTGAAACTGATGGCTGCGATGCCAGATGTGACGTTCATCATGAAGAACGGAACGGAGTATCAGCATAAAGGCCGCATCAGCAGTCTGACGGGCATGGTGAATGCCGCGACGGGTACGATGTCGGCCAAGGCGACGTTCCCCAACCCCGAAGGACAACTCGTTTCGGGTATTCAGGGCACAGTGGTGCTACCGTATGACGTAAAGGACGTGATAGTGATTCCGCAGACGGCCGTGGTAAAGCTCCAGAGCAGGCAGCAGGTGTATAAGGTGAAAGCCGACAGCACGGCGACTGCCGTCGAGGTGAAGACTGAGGACATCGGCAACGGCAAGGACTTCATCATCACCAGCGGTCTCAATGTCGGCGATAAGATTATCACCGTCGGCGCCAATAACGTACAAGAAGGTCAGAAAGTGCTTTTCCCTGAAGCACCGAAAAACGAGAAGTAAGTTATGAAGAACAATATATTCATCAATAAATACGTGATGGCGTGTGCCATCAGTATTGTGATTGCTTTGGTGGGCTTCATCTGCATGAACTCGCTGCCCGTCGAGCAATACCCGAACATCGCACCGCCGCAGGTGATGGTCATGACGAGCTACACCGGTGCTGATGCGAACACGATTATGAAGTCAGTCATCCAGCCCTTGGAGGAGAGTATCAACGGTGTGCCTAACATGACCTATATGACCTCGAAGGCAACTTCGACCGGCAACGTGAGTATCAGTGTCTTTTTCGAGCAGGGTACTGACCCGGACATGGCAGTGGTGAACGTGCAGAACTGTGTGTCGAAAGCCGAGGCGCAGTTGCCTGCCGACGTGACGAAGGTGGGTGTTACGGTGCAGAAGATGCAGAACAACATCCTACGCATCCTCGCCCTGAGGAGCACCGACGGCAAGTATGACGACGACTTTGTGTCGAACTATGCCGACATCAACATTGTGCCGCGCCTGAAGCGTATCACCGGCGTGGGTGATGTGACGGCCTTAGGAAACACCTACGCCCTGCGTATCTGGATGAAGCCTGACGTGATGGCGCAGTATGGCCTAGAGCCGAATGATGTTTTTATGGCCATCAGCAACCAGAGTTTCGTGGCCTCCACAGGTTCGCTCGGTGAACAGTCGGCGAACAAATACCAGTACTCGATGGAGTACAAGGGCACGCTGAAAAGCGTCGAGGAGTTCAACGACATCGTGCTGAAGACCACCGACGGCGGTCATCTGCTGCGTCTGAGCGATGTGGCAGAAGTGGAGATTGGAGCGCAGAGCTACAGTTTTGTGTCGGACATCAACGGTGTGCCGGGTACGATGATTATGATCTTCCAATCGCCGGGTGCCAACGCTACGGAAGTGAACGCCCGCATCACGAAGATGTGCGAGGATGTGAAGGCGATCATGCCCGCCGGCCTAGAGTTCATCACGATGATGACCAGCGATGACTTCCTCTTCGCCGCCATCCACAACGTGGTCGAGACGCTCATCATCGCCATCATCCTGGTGATCCTCGTGGTGTTCTTCTTCCTGCAAAGTTTCAAGGCCACGGTCATTCCGTCGATATCCATCGTCGTGTCGCTATTGGGTACGTTCGCCGTTGTGTCGTTGGCGGGCTTCTCGCTCAACATCCTGACGCTGTTCGCCCTCGTGCTGGCTATCGGTACGGTGGTCGATGACGCCATTGTGGTGGTCGAGGCCGTGATGGGTAAGATGGAGGCGGGCATCACCGATGCCAGGGAGGCCACGCGTCAGGCTATGGCTGATGTGTCGGTGGCCGTCATCTCGTGTACCTTGGTATTTATGGCGGTGTTCGTGCCCGTGACGTTCATGGGTGGCACGTCGGGCACGTTCTTCACGCAGTTCGGTGTGACGATTGCCTCGGCTGTCGGTCTGTCCTGCGTGTCGGCCATGACGCTCTGTCCGGCTCTTTGTGCCATCATGCTGAAGGCGACGGAGAAAAAGGAGGAGCGCAAGAATCTGTCATACTATACGAAGAAAGCCTACGACGCAAGCTTCAATGCAATCCTCAAGAAATACTCGAAGTCCGTACAGAAGTTCATCAAGCGCCCCGCACTGGCATGGTGTCTGTTGGTGCTGGCCGCCGTGCTGCTCGTCTTCTTCATGAAGAACCTGCCGTCGGGTCTCGTGCCGCAGGAGGACCAGGGCGTGTTCATTGCTGAGATCCGCGCACCGGAGGGCTACACGCTGCAGCAGACCAGCGATCTGATAAAGCAAGTCGAGGCGAAGGTGAAGGAGATTCCCGAGCTGGAGAGCTACGCCATATCTTGCGGCTATGGCTTGATATCGGGTCATGGTTCCAGTTTCGCCACGCTTGTTGTCCGTCTGAAGAACTGGGACGACCGTCCGGGCATGAACCATCTGATCGACCTCGTCATCGGTCGCTTCTACTATGCTTGTATGGATATCAAGGACGCGAAGGTGCTACCGTTCCAATTGCCACAGATTCCTGGCTATGGTACGAGCAATAACGTCAGCCTCATCGTGCAGGACCCGACCGACGGCAACCTCTCGGAATTTGCAGCGCAGACCGACAAGTTCCTGGCTAAGCTGACTGAACGCCCGGAAATCTCCTCGGCGATGTCTACTTATTCTGAGCGCTATCCGAAATATAAGGTTGACGTCGACGCCACGCAGTGCGACCGTGCTGGTGTGTCGGCAAAGACTGTGCTCAGCACCCTTGGCAGCTACTGCGGCGGTTCGTACATCGGCAACTTCAACCAGTTCGGTAAGGTCTACCGTATCATGGCCAGCGCCACGCCGGAGAGCCGTCTCGACCCATCGTCGCTCCAGAACATCTTCGTCAAGGTGAAGGGCGGCAAGATGGCCCCACTTTCCGAGTTTGT
>Ga0265298_10010425_pt1 | contig 10996 bp, 7 predicted proteins | sample AusTroGonzalo_MG_3_FD_193486 | JGI IMG/M metagenome (GOLD analysis project Ga0265298, IMG submission 193486) | Bovine rumen microbial communities from tropical cattle in Woodstock, Queensland, Australia - Gonzalo_01 | ecosystem: Host-associated > Mammals > Digestive system > Stomach > Rumen ...
TCAATGGCTACCGGGGCTAGCGGAGCTATTGATTGCCAAACGCAATTGTACGTCAAACCGCAAACGAAGTCAAGCATTTTCTTCGCCTTTCTCATGACTGTCGCATGAGATCATTTGGAAGTACGCTATTCTTGCAAAGTTGTTATCTGAGCATGGAATTTACCGCGTCAATATAGACGTCGCTGTGTTTGGTATGGATGACGTGATCGTTTGTATCCGTTTCAATCAGGCAGCAGTTGTCCCCGATACTGGATACCGCGCGCTCAGCCTGCTCGCGGGTTGCGGCCGCCTGATTAATACCGTTCTGATCCAGAACTTCCTTGGCATGAAGATATACACAGGGAATATGGATCGAGGAGAGAATGTCCTCATGCTTCAGTCCGTGATTCCAGCTCAGGTCGTAAAAATGCTCACCGTAGGCAAAATCATACTCCATCTCATACTGGAAAACATACCATATATCCGAAGGAAGCGTCGCAATCTTGACGGGCTCCCCGGGATGCTCGTCGTGATACTTCTGGGCATCGTTCGCAATCAGCGGCATCAGGTCCTTCATATATAGCTGCCCCCAGTAGCAGTGTCTGAGATACCAGGCTTCCCAGCATTCGGTTTTGTCCGATTCGTCGTATTCATGCAGGGGTTTGAATGTATCCAGATAGGAAAAATGCTTTTCCCAGTTTTCTCCTTCCGTCGAGTATACGGGCGGATCCTCCAGGACTGCGCCGGTCACGTTTGCACCGCCGTAAGCCGCGACATACGCCGCTGTGATTGCACCGTTGGAATGGCCCGCCACGACAGTGGCTTCCCCTATCACATGATCGATAAACCAGATCAGGTCGTCACCGTTGACGTCAAGATAATACAGGCTTTCCTCATGAGCTGATTTACCGTGGCCGTATACGTCGACCGCATAGATATGCCAGTTTTCACTGAGTGCGGGAAGCACCAGCGCGTAGTCCTGCCATATGCTCATCTGGCCATGGATCAGCAGCAGCGCGGGCTTGTCGTTCTTCACCTCGCCGTAGTTGATAATCCTTCCCGAAGGAAGCGTCACCTGTTTCTCCTCGGCATGCGCTTCCCCGATCGCCGCCTCATATTTATCATACCAGTTCATGTTGTCCGGCGGCAGGTTGGGCATAGCCCCGGCAGGGATCTGGGGAGTTTCCGCAGATACAGTCAGCGGACAGCAGACAGCAAAGGCAAGAAAAGCAACGAGAACCAAGAGAGTTTTCATGCGATAATCTCCTCCGTTTCATCATCGTTATTTCCGGGCAAACGGAAGTCATTCTTCTTCGCTCACCCAGTGCGTCAGGACCGCCGGATAGTCTCCGCTCAGCGGCATATAGCTGTATCCGCCGTACATGAGCGCCGCGCCGCTCACTGTTTCCCCTGTTTCCTCCGCCCGGTACAGACGTTCCGGATCCAGTCCCTTCAGCCGGATATAAGGGAACGCAGCGTTGGCCCGTACATGGGTCCCCACTAGGCAAACCAGCGCCTCCCGCCGGTCCGGGGAAACGGTCATCCATGCTGTATAATCAGCGGTTTCGCCGGTCTCAACCAGTCTGTAATAGTCGCCTTTGGCCAGGATCGGGCGGAAGCGCCGGAAGGTTTTGATCTGTTCGCGGATCTCCTCCTTCTCTTCCTCCGTCAGCAGCGCCGGGTTCATTTCATATCCGAACGTTCCGGACATCGCGACTATCCCGCGCGTCTTCAGCGGAACCGTCCGCCCGGTCTGATGGTTCGGACAGGCTGACACATGGGATCCCATCGTGCAGGGCGGATATCCGTAGGAGGTCCCCCGCTGGATCTCAAGCCGTTCGATTGCGTCCGTGTCATCCGAACACCAGATCTGCGGCGTATAATAAAGCATGCCTGCGTCAAACCGTCCGCCGCCCCCTGAGCATCCTTCGATCAGCAGATCCGGATATTTCTCCAGCAGCCGTTCGAGCAGACGGTAAGTGCCCAGTACAAATCTGTGCGCGGTCTCGCCCTGGCGGTCTGCCGGCAGCGCGTGGGAATAGAGGTTTGCCACGGAGCGGTTAAAGTCCCACTTGATATATTCAATCTTTACCCTGTCGAGAATATCGCTCAGGGCGTTGTACAGATAATCCTGCGTATCCTGCCTGCCCATATCGAGCACCAGCTGGTTCCTGCCCACCACCGGTTTGCGGTCCGGATCGCACAGCGCCCAATCCGGATGCGAACGGAATAAGTCGGAATCTTCGCTGATCATCTCAGGTTCCACCCAAAGCCCGAACTTCAGGCCCTTCGCGTGGATCTTCTCAGACAGCGCAGCCAGGGAGCATCCGAGTTTCTGTTCGTTGGCCGTCCAGTCCCCCAGGCCGGTCGTATCATCTTCCCGCTTGCCGAACCAGCCGTCATCCAGCACCAGCATGTCCATTCCCAGGTCTTTGGCTTCCCCGGCCAGGTTCAGCAGGCTCTCCGCGTCGAAATCGAAATAGGATGCTTCCCAGCTGTTCAGCAGCACAGGCGGCTCCGCGTCCTTCCATTTCGGGTGAATCACTTCATCGCGGATGATCCGGTGATAGTTCCGGCTCAGCCCGTTCAGTCCCCCGTCGCTGTAACTCAGGATCGCTTCCGGCGTCTGGAATTCCTCTCCTTTTTCGAGTTTCCAGCGGAAGGTGTCCGGATGGATCCCCGCAACCAGCCTGACGCTGCCTGTCTGATCCGCGCCGGTTTCTTCCAGATGGTTCCCGGAATACATCAGCATGAATCCCCAGCATTCCCCTTCATTTTCCGTTGTGTTCCGGTTGCACAGGATCACATAGGGATTGCTGTGGTGGCTGCTGGTTCCCCGGGTGGATCCCGCGGATATGCATCCGCCCCGGGGGACGGGAAGCCGCTCGGGGATCCTTTCCATGCAGTGCCGTCCGTGGAAGTGGATTACTTCCCGGGGACTGCCGCTGGAGAAGTCGAGGCTCACGGAAGCCGCTTTTCTCAGCAGGATTGCCATATCCCCTTCGTTTTCCAGCCGCACGCTGCGGGTGATGACGTCCTGCTCCTCAAACACATAGTAGATCAGCCGCACAGCCAGCCCGTAAACCCTGTCGCGCAGGATAATCTCCAGGCCTTCCGTCCCCTCATTGCCCCGGACGCCTGGAAGGCCCGCCGGTTTGATCTTACCCCGCAGTTTTCGGGCCGCCTCAAAGCGAAGTTCACAGGTCCGGCTTCCGTTCCCGGCCTCCGCCAGCAGCGCGGGAATCCGGTAGTCGCCGGCCCCTCCGGTGGGATATTCCTGCGGCAGCGTATCTGTCGAATAGCTCCGGTCATTCTGCCTGTCATAGGGATTTCCGCTGAAAGGCCGGTCAATCCGGCGATGCAGATAGCTCATGTCGTCCGCTGTTTTCCGGCCGTAATATACATGGCGAAGCAGCCCTTCTTCGTCCGCCGTCATCTGATACAGCGTGTTCTTTGTTTCAAGGGAGAAAAGCCCGTCCCGGATCCTGATACCCATAATATGCCCGTTCCTTTCTGAAGTTCTGCCTGTTTATCTCTGTTCTGCCGTCTCCGCTCCCCCGATCTTCACGCCGCGGGCAGTCAGTTTCCGCTCCAAGTCCGCTTCGTCCCCGTGGAACACAATCCCCTGCCACCCGCACGCGATCGCTCCGGCCACGTTTGCCGGTGCGTCGTCGATAAAAAGGCATTCCGCCGGTTCCAGGGAAAACTTCTCCGTAAACCGCTGGTATATCTCCCTTGACGGCTTCACAACCTTCACGTCGCAGGAAATCAGCGTACCGTCAAAATAGCGGCTCACGGGAACATGCTGCCAGTATTTCGGCTGCATTGCGCTGGCGTTGCTCAGCAGCCAGATACCGTATCCGGCTTCCTTCAGTCTCCTGACCAGGTCTTCCATTCCCGGCATCTGTTCTCTCGGGAAAGCCCAGTTATACAGCAGTTCTCTGACGGTTCCCTTCAACCTCTCCGGGATCCGTTCCATGATTGTTATCTCGGCTGTTTCTTCCGTCAGGGTCCCTTCGTCCATCTGTGCCCATTCAACGGACCGGAACAGTTCGTTCCTGATCAGTTGCCGGTCCTCCGGATCGTGGATGCCCGCCCGGTCCATGAAGATTTCCGGGTCGAAGCGGATCATCACCTGGCCCATGTCAAATACGATATTCCGGATCATACGGTCTCCTGCTGCTCGGCCGCTTCGGCGGAAGCGTGTCCTATTCCGAGTTTTCCCTTGATCTTTTGCAGCCGTTTCCTTCTCTTTTCCCTGAGCGCCAGCCGCTCGCCGAGGTCCCTCGAGCCGACGCCGTAAACCAGGTAGAGGATCAGTCCGGAAACGATCATGATGAACACCGTCGAGGCGCATCGCCTGCCGGACGCGTTCATGTTCATGCCGTCGCGTCCTTCCTCGTTGCACATGCTCTGGATCACCATCGCGTATGTCGTGCCCTCGGAGCTCTGGAATGTGGCGCCCATGTCGTACTCCGTGAACAGCGCGTTGAAGTTCAGCGCGAATACGGCAAGCACGCTGGGCAGCACAATCGGCAGTTTCACTTTCAGGAACGTCACCAGGCTGCTGGCGCCGAGATTTCTGGCTGCATCCTCAAGCTCGTCGTCGATCGCGTAGAATGCAGCCTTCACCATTCGCAATGCGAATGGTAATTTGACCACCGTATAGGCAATAATGATCAGTAATCGCACATTCTCCTTGTAGTACAGGTTCTGCCCGAACACGTACCATACTTCGTTATTGAAGAAAATGCGGAAACTGTAGCAGATCAGGATCGTCGGCAGCAGCCACGGGAACAGCAGGCACCCTTCCACCAGTACGGCCCGCTTCTTGCTCTTGTGTTTACCCCTGAACTTGAAGATATAATTGACGGCGATCACCACAATGACGCAGGCCAGCGCCGCCGCCAGGGCCGACAGGATAAAGCTCAGCCGGATGCCGCCCACCGTCTTGTCGTTGGAAAACACGCCGGAGATCGCGCCGACCCGCGTGGTGACCTTGCCGTTGCTTCTCGTGTAGGAATAGTTTTCCACGCCGAAGAAGTTGGACAGCGTCCACCCGCCCAGGTCCAGCGTCTTCGTGCGCACAGCGGACCAGTTCTGGAACGCGAACAGGATGATCATCACCACCGGCGTCATGTAGATGATGAACAGCACATAGGCATAGATGTGCGCCAGCACGTTTGCCGTCGGGTTCTGGATTTTCTGCTTCACCAGTTTGGCCTTGGTTTTGCTCACCGAAAGGTAATGTCCCTTGCGCTCGTAATGGTTCAGGAACAGCAGCAGTACGATCGTGAACAGCGCCAGAATCACGCTCAGCAGGGCGGCCCGTGCCTGCGGAAATGCTTCGTCCGCCGTGGTTGAACCGGCCAGGCGCACAATCTCCGGGTTGATCGAGTTGTAGCCCAGCAGGGTCGGCGCGCTCATGGCGCACAGGCCGGTGATGAAGGTCATGACCGTCAGGCTGAACAGTGTCGGCAGCAGCGTCGGCATGACCACCTTGAACAGCACCTTAAACGGTTTCGCCCCCATGTTCCGGGCGGCCTCCACCGTGTTGTAATCGATGCCCCGTATCGCGTTGCGCAGGAACAGCGCGTGATTGCTGGTGCACGCGAAAGTCATCGTGAACAGCACCGCGTTGAATCCCGAGAACCATTGTTTGTTCATCCCCGGGAACATCTCCACCAGCCATTTGGTCATGATCCCGTTTCCGTCGTACAGGAACTGGTATCCCGTGACCAGCGCCACGCCGGAGTAGATCAGCGTCGTCATGTATCCGATCCGCAGGATTTTGGCGCCTTTGATGTCAAAATACTCTGTCAGCAGCACGATGGAGATGCCGACCACGTTGACCGTGACCACCAGGCATATGGCCAGCTTCAGCGAGTTCCATACAAAGGAAGGCATCGAGCCTGCCAGGAAAAAGCGGATCACCGCGAACGGGTCCGTATTGCCGGCCCTGTCCTTCGCCGTGAACACGGATGTCAGCGTATTGATGCACGGGATGACCATAAACCCGAGGAAAAGGTAAATGAACAGTACGCCGCCGAAGACCTTGTAGATCATCGACAGGTTAATCTGCCCCTTCCTTCTGACTGTGTTCTGCATGCTGTCACGCCTCCTTCTTCGCGTAGGACATGACATCGGCCCTGTGAATGCCGACCTTCACCTTTTCGCCGGCTTCGTAGATATTGATCCCGTCGTTCTTCTCGATCACCTTCACGGTCTGGCCGCCGGCGCTGATGTAGTATTTGATGTACAGGCCGTAGTATTCGCGGCTCTCGATCACGCCGTCCGTCACGTAGACTTCGCCGGACGCCGTGTCCGTGTTGACATGCACGCGCTCCAGGCGGATAAAGTGGTTCTCCGCCTGGCTCAGCCCCATCGCTTCCGTGATATCTTTTCCGAGGGGGTTGATGTCGCCGATGAAGTTGGCGACGAATTCGGTAGCCGAGTAGTTGTATACTTCGTTCGGCGTGCCGATCTGCTCGATATATCCCTTGTTGAATACGGCGATCCGGTCGGAAAGCGTCAGTGCTTCTTCCTGGTCGTGGGTCACGTAGATGGTGGTGATGCCGAAGTCTTTCTGCATTTTTTTCAGCTCGTTCCGCAGTTGCACCCTCAGTTTGGCGTCCAGGTTGCTCAGCGGCTCGTCCATGCAGATGATCGCCGGTTCCGTCACCAGCGCCCGCGCAATGGCCACGCGCTGCTGTTGTCCGCCGCTCAGCTGGGAAACCGCCTTCTTTAGCTGCTCGTCGCTCAGGTCCACCTTCTCCGCGATGGCCTTCACTTTTTTCTCGATCTCGTCCTTTTTCTGTTTCTTGATCTTCAGGCCGAATGCGATATTGTCGTGCACCGTCATCGTCGGAAACAGCGCGTAACTCTGGAACACGATGCCGATGTTCCGCTTCTCGATCGGCACGTTCGTGATATCATTCCCCTGCATGGAAACCGTCCCGCTGACCGGCTCGATAAATCCCGTAATGGTCCGCAGCGTCGTGGTCTTTCCGCAGCCGGAAGGCCCCAGGAAAGTAAAGAACTCTCCTTCTTTCACATGCACATTGATGTTGTGCAGCGCTTCAAAGTCACCGAATCGAACAACGATATCTGACAGTTTGATCATAGCACATTCGCCTCTTTTTTCTCAGCTGTTCCAGGTCCGGCCGCCTCCTGCGGCGCCCGGCCTGATATAAAAGGGGGCGAGCCCGATTGCTTCAGGCCCGCCCGTTGGTTTGATTGATTATTCAGCAGCAGCCTGGGTCAGCGTAGCCCAATCCAGATTGTCCCAGTCGGGTTCGGCGGGAGCAGCCGCGTTGTCTGCCCAGTAGAATCCGAGGTTGGTCATGATATTGGTCCACTCGGCGGAATGCGCTGTCACATACTCTGCGTAGGTCAGGTCCGTTCCGGCGACCTTCTCCAGCGCGAAGTTCTTGATCGCGTAGATCGCGGGAACTTCTTCATAGCCCGCCAGCTTCACCGCTTCGCTGTTGCAGGGATAGCTATCGAATTCTTCAGACCAGGCAGCCTGGGTCTCGGCGGAGCCGAACCACTCGGCAAACGCCTTGACGGTTTCGGTCTGCTCGTCGGTCCGGCCTTCCTTGTCCAGGATGCCCAGATACTCGGCGATGTAGTAGGTACCGTCGTCAATGTCGACCAGGTTCCAGTTCTCGGGGCTGATCGTGCCCTTCAGGGGGTTCGGATAGTTGGGATCTTCCGCCGCGGCGTCGATGTTGCCGTACAGGGAAGAAGAGTAAAACGTGGAGACCTGGACGTCGCCGCGGATCAGCGGATCAAGGCCGTACTTGTCTCCTGTGAAGTTGCCGTTCGCGCAGTATTTCCACAGCGTCTTCCATCCTTCGACGGAGATGCCGCCGGCGGGGCTTTCCGGATCGACGAACGGATACAGCATCGCGTTGTTGATGTTCATGTTGGTGGTTCCGCCGACCTTGCCCTGGCGGTACCAGGTGTAGCCGCTGTTGACCACGTCGGCCCAGTGCGCGAAGTGCAGCGCCTCGCCCTTGGTGCCCAGGTCGTCGTTCCGGTACAGCATCAGCACGTTCTGGATCACGATGCCGTATGCTTTTCCGTCATATTTGAATTCGCCTGTCTGGTCCGCCCATGTGGGGGTCCAGTCCGCGATCTTCAGATTCTCATACGTGCCGTTGATCAGCTGGCTCCAGCGGGTCTCGTTCAGGCCGAAAATCAGGTCGCCGTCCTTCTTCTCGTTGGCCGCCTGTACCGCGGCGGTGTCGCCGGAAATGACCGTATTGTCGTCGATGGAGATGGTAAATCCGGCTTCCTTGGCCTTCTCGATCAGCCAGGTCGTCCGTTCCGGGGAGTTGGAGTTGCTGTAGATCCGGATGGTATAGTCCTCTGCGCCGGCAAAGCTGACCAGGGATGCCATCAGGACAACAGTCAATAATACAGCAAGAAGCTTTTTCATGGGGGTGCCTCCTTTGTTATTTTCCGGATGCTTGCCACACCCGTTTCTTTTTGGGATTATACTACAGATCGGTATCGTTTTCAATCTTTTTGTTTTTCTTTTTGCCGCCGACCCCTCCAAAATGTTCTTGGTTATCTCGGCAGCACCTTATACCATTTCAGCATCAGCAACACATCGTAGTGTTTTTTGTGTTCTTGTGTTTTTGTGTTCTGCCTTCTGGGACACCTGGGACAGGGACACCGGGGACAGTCCCCACTGTCCCATCATTCTGAATTCATTCCGCCTCCGGCAGCCCGGTCGCCAGACTCGTCAGCACACTCAGCACAAAAACCACTCCGCTGACCGACAGCACCCTCACCCATTCCACTTCCGAGAAAGCGGCCCCCCACCGCAACCATCGAAACAAAGGTCTGCGCAAAAGTCCGAATAGCCCGAATCAAAGCCGCCATCATGAATTTCTTCCAAATAATATCCATATTCATTCCCATCCTTTCTGCTTTTCCAGCGCTTCCAGTCTGCTCTCCAGCTTATACATTCTCTCCACCAGATTATTATGCTTCCCCACTTTTGCTATTTTGTCTGCTCCGTGTGTATTATTATTGAAAAAATCCCTTTTGACCGATATAATGTTAACATGCACAACAGGAATGAACGGAACTGACAGTGAACCCGCTTTACCGACAGACGTGAAGGAGAAGCCGCCCATGTTCGTATTCCCTGAGGAAATCCGAAAAGCATATGAAGCAATACCGATCCCGCTGGTCATTGATCAGTTGATCGACGGGAAGGTTGTTCCGCTGCTGGTTTCAGACGGCTTCTGCCGTCTGGTGGAACTGGATCGGGATGCTGCCATGAAGTGGTTTATCGGCGGACAGTTCGAGCGGATTCATCCGGATGACGCGGGAAATGTTGCCCATGTCAGCGATGACTTTGCCCATCACCGCAGCGGATACAACGTGTTTTTCCGTGCCCGGCACACAGACGGATATCACTATATTCACGCGGTGGGCGAATGGATGACCATGCCGGACGGTACGGAGCTGGCTTTGCTGACCTATACGGATGTTTCAGAGAGCAGTAAAGAGATCGCGGTCATGACAGAAAAATACCATCTGTTCCGCCAGGATGAATTCTATTCAGATCCGGTGACCGGCCTGCCCAACATCAATTATCTGATCAAATTCGGGGATGAACGGGTTCACGCACTGCGGTCGGCGGGAAAGCAGCCGGTGCTTATCTATTTTGATGTGAATTCGATGCAGTCCTATAACAACCAGTATGGGTTCAAAAAGGGCGACGAACTGCTCTGCCTGATTTCCGCCGTTCTGCAGGAGACCTTCCCGGGCAGTCTGATCGTCCGCGGCGTGGAAGACCATATCATCCTGATAACCGATCCGGAAAGCAGGATGAAGCTTTGTGAAAAGATTGAGCAGGCCAACCGGCGCATTCGCAAGGAAGCCTATGGAAACACGACTGGCATTATGGCCGGGATCTGTGAAATGACCGGAGATATGCGCTGCGCCGAAGCGATGGATCATACGCGTCACGCGGTTCGGCGGATTGGGTCGGACCTGAATAAGGTCTGGAGGTTCTGGTCCCCGGATGCGGATGAACAATACTGGAAGCAGCTTTATATTGTGGAGAACCACGAACAGGCACTGAGCAACAACTGGTTCAGAGTGTATTACCAGGGGATCGCGGAAACGGAAACGGGTAAAGGCGCCGCGCTTGAGGCTCTGGCACGCTGGGTGGATCCGGTCCGCGGGACCATCTCTCCGGCGGATTTCATCCCGGCGCTGCAGAAATATCATCTGCTGTATAAACTGGATCTGTATATCTTCGAGCAGGTTTGCAGGGAAATCGGCGTCCGTTATGAGAACGGCCTGCCGCTGGTTCCGGTATCCGTCAATTTCGCCCGTCAGGATTTTGACCATGTGGATATGGTCGCTGAACTGAACCGGATTGTGGACAGCTATGATATCGACCGGTTCGGCATCGGAAAGGATTACTTCATCATTGAAATCACGGAGCAGGATATGGCAACCGCGCCGGAACGGTTTTATGAGCAGCTGGCCGCGCTCCGCTCCGATGGATTCCGTATATGGCTGGATGACTTCGGAAGCGCTTATTCCTCCCTGAATGTGTTCAGCAAAATGGATGTGGATCTGATCAAGTTTGATATGGACCTGGTCCGGGACCTGGACGGGAAAAACAAAGTCAACCGTGAAATCCTGAAGGCGATTACCGGGATCTGCCGGAAGCGGGGGATCCATACCCTGGCGGAAGGCGTGGAGACGGAGGAACAGAAGGAGTTCCTGATCCGGATCGGATGCGAACTGTCACAGGGTTATCTTTATCACCGTCCGGAACCGCTGGAACAGATGCTGTACAAACTGCAGAACGGGCAGCGGTTGCGTGAGATGATTTCGGATGAAAGGCGGAAGCAGCTGATCTGACGGGGAAACAGGATATGTAAATATGACCGTTGGTAATGACTGAGGAAAAAAACAAAATGCTATCAAAGATCAAAAATGAATTGTTGTTTGCAAGCCCCTTTCGGAACAACAATGCAAA
>Ga0265298_10010427_pt1 | contig 10996 bp, 6 predicted proteins | sample AusTroGonzalo_MG_3_FD_193486 | JGI IMG/M metagenome (GOLD analysis project Ga0265298, IMG submission 193486) | Bovine rumen microbial communities from tropical cattle in Woodstock, Queensland, Australia - Gonzalo_01 | ecosystem: Host-associated > Mammals > Digestive system > Stomach > Rumen ...
TAAAAAAATGTTTCAGTTTCGAAAATTATTCTTAAATTTGCGCTCGAAAAACAACAACAAACTCATATTTTATATGCAAAAGAGATTCTTTCTACTCGTAGCCATGCTACTCACGCTGACGCTGGGTGCAATGGCTCAGGTGACCACGTCGAGTATGGCCGGTAAGGTAACACTCGAAGGCAGTGGTGAGGAAATCATCGGCGCCACAGTGGTGGCCGTGCACGAGCCTTCGGGTACCCGCTATACGGGTGTGACCAACATTGACGGTATGTTCACCATTCAGGGTATGCGCCCAGGTGGGCCTTACTCAGTTACTGTGAGCTATATCGGTCACCAGACTAAGATTATGCGCAACATTCAGTTGCAGCTGGCTGAGACCTACAACCTCCCCGTGTGGTTGGCCGAGAACACTACTGATCTGGCTGAGGTTGTGGTGACGGGCAAAGCTTCGAAATTCTCAGTTGAGAAGACGGGTGCTGCTACGAACATCAATAGTCAGCAGATCTTGAACATGCCTACGGTGAGCCGTGATATTACCGACATCACCCGTCTCTCTCCTTATGGAGGCAAAGGCATGAGCTTCGTAGGCACTGACGGTCGACTGGGCAATTTCACTGTAGACGGTGCAAACTTCAACAACAACTTCGGTCTTTCGTCGGCACTGCCTGGCGGTGGCAACCCGCTCAGCATCGAAGCCATTGAGGAATTGCAGGTGGTAATCTCGCCCTATGACGTGCGACAGACCGACTTCATCGGTGGTGGTGTCAATGCCATCACAAAGTCGGGTACAAACATCTTCAAGGGTAGCGCCTACATCTACCACAAGAACGAGAACATGCAGGGCGATGCCGTTGACCGCGTACAGATTCCCAGTGCACGTGAGAAGAGTCAGAACACCACCTATGGTTTCACGTTGGGTGGCCCCATCATCAAGAACAAGCTTTTCTTCTTCGTCAACGGTGAGATGTCGAAGACACCCACGGTGGTGAACCGTTGGCGTGGCTCTGATCCTGACAATCCCGCAGATGCTGATTTGTACATCTCACGTACGTCGAATGCCGACCTCGAGACTGTGTCGAAATTTGTCAAGGAGAAATATGGTTATGATACCGGCTCGTGGACAAGCTTCCCTGCCGATGAAGACAACTATAAGCTGTTGGCCCGCCTGGACTGGAACATCAATGACCGCCATAAGCTGGCTCTGCGTTACAACTACACGAAGGACACGGCCTGGAATCCTACCAACCGCTCGTCTATGGATGGCGGTACAGCCTCTAGTTATGACCGTATGGGACAGTTCTCCATGGCCTACGCCAATTCGATGTACTCAGCAGTGAGAGAGGTGAACTCCATCTCTTTCGACCTTAACAGCCGCCTTACCAACAATCTCTCCAACCAGTTGTTGGCCACCTATACTAAGATGAGTGACCCCAAGCGCGATTCACCATCGGCTGAATTCCCATTCATTGATATTCTTGACGGCAACGGACAGAACTATATCGCCTTGGGCTATGAGCTCTTCACTTGGAATAACGCCGTGAACAACGTTGTCTGGAATGTCAAGGACGATATCACCTACTACACAGGCAAGCACAAGCTGACTGCCGGACTCTCTTATGAGCACCAGATGGCCGACAACCAGTACATGCGCAATGGTACGGGTTATTATCGCTATGCATCGCTCAACGATTTCCTTACTGGCGCAGCTCCTGAGATTGTAAACCTAACCTTCGGCTATGGCGGCGAGACGGAGCCTGCAGCTCGTGTGCAGTATAACAAGCTTGGCGTCTATTTGCAGGATGACTGGAACGTCTTCGATAACCTGAAACTGACCTATGGTCTGCGTGTTGACGGACTGTTCTTCGACAATAGCGATCTGATGAGAAACAACTACATCTACGATCTTGACTATTTCGGCAAGCACATTGACACAGGCCAGTGGCCAAGCAACACGCTGAACTTCTCGCCCCGCATTGGCTTCAGCTGGGATGTCTTTGGCGACAAGAGTCTGAAAGTGCGTGGCGGCTCGGGTCTCTTTATGGGACGTCTGCCTCTGGTGTTCTTCACTAATATGCCCACCAACTCAGGTATGGTGCAGAACAAGGTGTCAATGAGTTCCACGGGTCAGCGCAGCTCTGACAAGACCGACATGACACAGTTTGCCGGTGGTCTGGTGACTGACGCCAACGGCCACGCCACTATCGCAGCTTTGAAGGAGAAGCTTATTAGCATGGGCTACGCCAACACCATCAGTCCGGAAGATGGTGTAAAGCAGTCGACCATCAATGCTGTAGACCCTGACTTTAAGCTGCCATCAGTATGGAAGACCTCGCTGGCTATCGACTACCAGTTGCCAGTACCCTTCCCCTTCACCATCACGGCTGAAGGCATCATCAATAAGACGCTCTACGCAGCAACCATCAGCGACTGGAGTATTCCCGACGTGGGAGGCTTCGCACGCCTCAATGGCCCCGACTGCCGTCCGCTGTATCCTGCCAACTACCGCGTGGGCCAGGGTGCTTTCGTGCTGGAGAACACCACAAAGGGCTATGGCTGGACGGCCAACCTCATGGTTAATACGCAGCCGGCTGAATGGATTAGTATAATGGCTGCCTACACAAACACCGTGAACAAGGAGATTACAGGCATGCCCGGCTCCAACGCCGAGTCGGCTTTCACTTACGTGCCTACCATCGAGGGTCCCAACAACATACGCCTGCACAACTCGACGTATGTCACTCCCGACCGCTTCGTGGCCAGCGCCACCATCCACGACAAGAGCAGCAACCACTATTCGTTCATCTATGAGACATGGCGTGGCGGCAACAACTACTCGTTTATGACCACCAACGACATGAACGGCGACGGTTACAACTACGATGCCATCTATATTCCCACCGACCAGCAAGTGGCCGATGGCGAGTTCCGCTTCGTCAGCAAGGACGACGCCGTGCGCTTCATGGACTTCGTCCACCACAGCGACTACCTGAAGGACCACCAGGGCGAGTATGCCGAGCCATATAGCGTCTACAGTCCTTGGGTGCATCGCATCGACTTTGCCTACAAGCACGACTTTTGCATCAACGTAGGCAACACCTATCATGATCTACAGCTCTCGCTCGATGTGAAGAACGTACTCAACTTCTTCAACTCCTCATGGGGCGTCAGCAAGTATCTCAATCCTGAAATCGGCAATGAAGCACGCATTCTGAAGTATGAGGGCATCGACGGCGACGGCTATCCCACTTTCTCCACTCCTGCTTCTATCAGCGGCAAGACCGATTTGTGGTCCAAGAATCATGGCATTGGCCAGTGCTGGTATGCCAGCATCGGTATCAAGTATATGTTCGAGGGCAAGAAGCGTGATAAGAAGTAGTATGAGAATGGAATGTTGAACATTGAATATTTAACGTTGAACATTATGAAAAAGAAGATATTTTCCGCAATAGCCGTTATTGCTTATTGTTTAGTGGTTATTGGCCTTGCCAGCTGTTCCAACGACTATGATCCCACCTATCTGAGTGAGGTACGTGTGTCACAGTCGTACATCGGCTTCGCAGCAGAGGGCAGCACGGCCACCATCGAGGTGAATGCTACCGCCGACTGGGTCATCACGAATGTTCCCGAATGGGTGACCGTCAGTCCTACGTCTGGCTCTGCAGGCAAGACCGACGTGACCTTCACCACCGTTCAGACCACAGCCACCAACGAGGCTACTGTCATTCTGGAGTGCGGCGGCGCCACGCAGCGCATCAACCTCATTCAGATGACGAAGAAAGCAGAGGCCCAGCTGGCCACCTGTGCACAGATTGCTGCGGGCAACGAGGGCGCCACTTACCGCGTACGCGGTGTCTGTGCCACCAATCCCGACAACCAGTACGGCAACTGGAACATCAAGGATGAGACTGGTCAGATCTATATCTATGGCACGCTCGATAAGAAGGGCGGCAAAGGTACCTATCCCATCAGCGGCACCAATGGCTGGGGCTTTGGCGTAGGCGACATCGTTACCGTCGAGGGACCGATGAAGAACTACAACGGCACCATCGAGCTGGTCGACGTCACCGTTATCAGTATCGAGAAGTCGCTCATCAAGGTCGACGGACTCTCCACCACCGATGCACTGCCTGCCGAAGGTGGCGAGGTGACAGCTTTCATCAGCTGCAAGGGCAATGGTGTTGGCGTTATCATAGCCGACGATGCCAAGAGCTGGCTCAGCATCAGCGGGCTCACTCCTGGTAGCGTTACCTTCACGGCAGCACCCAACGAGGGCGACTTCCGTAAGGCCGACGTCACCTTTACAACCGTCGATGACCAAGGCAATGAGTACACTACTCAAACCACCATCTCGCAGCAGGCCAAGCCCAATGCCGCAGGCAGCGAAGCCAATCCCTTCACCGTGGCTGAGGCCATCGCGAAGTGTCAGGAGGTAGGAGGAACGGCCACCGACCAGCTCTTCTATGCCAAGGGACGCATCAGTAGCATCAAGGAGGTGAGCACCAGCTATGGCAACGCCACCTTCAACATCTCTGATGACGGTCAGGACGAGAACTATGTCACCTGCTTCCGTGCCTACAGTCTGGGCGGTGAGAAGTTTACTGCCGAAGACGAGATTAGCGTGGGCGACGAGGTGCTCATTTGCGGTAAGCTGGTCAACTACACCGACAAGAATGGAGTCACCACGCCTCAGTTTGCTCAGGGCTGCTATATTGTCAGTATCAGGAAGGGCAATGCCGCCGGCTCGCTGACCAAACCCTTCACACCTGCTGAGGCCAATGCTTTCTGCCAGGCACTGGGCGAGGGCAATACGACCACCGACGACTATTACGTGAAAGGCAAGATCATTGAGATTACCGACAGCAACCAGTTCGGCACGAAGTATGGCAACTGCACGTTCTATCTCTCGGCCGATGGCACCGACAGCGGCGAGAAGTTCTACGTCTTCCGCACCCTTTACTTAGGCAACCAGAAGTACACCGACGACAGCTGGCTGAAACCGAAGGCTGGTGACGAGGTCATCATCTGTGGCAAGCTCACGCTCTATAAGGACAAGGATGGCAACCTCGTACCCGAGACCTCTGCCAACAACAGCTACATTTATTCACTCAACGGCAAGACCGAGTAATCGCGATAAAAAAAGCCCCCAATTTCGGGGGCTTTTTTCTTTCTTAGCCAGGAACCTCCAAATTTTGCTGCGGAGCCTCCAAATTTTCCTACGGAGCCTCCAAAATTTGCTGCGGAGCCTCCAAAATTGAGGCCATCGCAAAAGCCCCGACTCTTTCTCACTTTTTTAGAGTTATTGTGCGTGGTTAAGAAAATAATGCCTTCCCCTTTGTTAGCCCTGCAAAATATGGATGATGTCTCGCAGACTATCTACGACGAACGTGGGAGCTTGCGGGCTTACGCTGACATCGACAGCCCAGCGGTTGAAGAGAAGGGCATCGATGCCTGCGTTGAGGGCACCGAGGATATCGGTCTGCAGGTTGTCGCCAATCATCAGGGTGGTCTCGCGAGAGGCTCCGGACACTTTAAAGGCATAGTCGAAGTAGAGCGGAGACGGTTTGTTGACCCCTGCATCCTCGCTGAGGATGATGGTGTCGAAATAATCTTTCAAGCCGCATGCCGCCAGTTTCTTGTACTGCACCTCGTGGAAGCCGTTGCTCGTCATGTGCATCCGATAGCCTTTTCCTTTCAGATAGTCCATTAGCTCGTGGGCTCCTTCCACGACACCGGGTTTCGTAGCGCAGAAATCGAGGAAACGGTCACTCATTTCCAGACAAAAGGCCTCCCCCGGCCCCTCCCAAGGAGGGGAGAGTTGATGAGTGGTTTTTGGATAGACATTCAGCGGCCTTCTGAAACGCTCTACGATGAGATAGTCGCGAGTGATCTCGCCCTTCGAGTAGCGCGTCCATAGGTCGATGTTGGCTGCCCAATAGGCATCGTAGAAGACTTGCGGGTCGGGAAACCAGCGGTCGAGACGAAAGGCCTCGAAGGTCTCGCGAAGGGCGATGACCGCATTACCGTGGGTATCGTACAGTGTGTCGTCGAAGTCGATGAACAGGTCTTTGTATTTCATAGGCTTTCGACGAAGGTGCGTGTCAGCTGGAAGGACTGGGCGGCCACCTGATTCCAGAAGTCGTGATACTGCGAGGCGTGGCTGTCGCGCAGGGGCATGTCGCTGACGACGCGGAAGGAGATGAACGGCACCTTGTTGATATAGCAGGCGTGGGCGATGGCTGCTGACTCCATATCAACGGCCAAGGCCTCGGGGAAGAGGTCGATGATGCTCTGCATCTTTTCACGTGAATCGACAAACCAGTCGCCTGTCACGATGAGGCCAGAATGGAGGTGAGAGGGGAGAGTTGATAATTGAGAGTTGATAATTGATAATTGAGAATGATTCGCTCTTAATTCTTCACTTTTGCGAAGCAAATACGGATCGGCCTGGAAACGGGCAGGCATGCCCTGCATCTGTCCGTAGACCAGCGAGCCGTCCTCGGCAGCACCGCAATAGACGTCGTGATAGGCCACCTCGCGGCTCACCACGATATCCTTGATGTTCACACCCTCGCCGTTGCCGCCGGCACAGCCCGACGAGATGATGCAGTCGGGCCGGTGCTCGTTGATCATGCGCTGCACACCCAAGGCGGCATTCACCTTGCCGATGCCGCATTTCTCTACTACTACCTGACTGCCGTTGAAGACCTGGCGCAGCTGCTGCAGCTCGCGGTCCATTGCTACAATGATTCCTATTTTCATCTTATTTTACATAATTTGTGTGCAAAGATACATAATAATTCATAATACATCATTCATAATTCATAATTATTTTGTACTTTTGCGCCCGAATTTTGCAAAATCAAGGTAAATGAAAAGACAGATAGCCATCCTCGGCTCTACGGGGAGCATCGGCACGCAGGCCCTGCAGGTCATCGAGGAGCACAGCGACCTCTATGAGGTCTATTGCCTCACGGCCAACAACAGGGTGCAGCTGCTGGCCGAGCAGGCGCACAAGTTCCGTCCTGCCGCTGTGGTGATTGCCAACGAGCAGCGCTATGACGAGCTGAAAAGCCTGATGGCCGACCTACCTGACGTGAAGGTCTATGCCGGTGCGAAGGCGCTGGACGAGATTGTTGAGGCTGGTCCCATCGATATGGTGCTCACCGCTATGGTGGGCTTTGCGGGCCTTTCGCCCACGATACACGCCATCAAGGCACGCAAGGCCATTGCCCTTGCCAACAAGGAGACGCTGGTGGTGGCCGGTGCCCTCATCCTGCAGCTGGCGCAGCAGTATCATGTCAGCATCCTGCCCGTCGACAGCGAGCACTCTGCCATCTTCCAGAGCCTGGTCGGCGAGGACGAGAATCCGATAGAGAAAATTCTGCTGACGGCCTCTGGCGGTCCCTTCCGCCTGCTGCCTGCCGAGAAGCTGGCCACCGTGACGAAGGCCGATGCCCTGCGCCATCCCACATGGGACATGGGTGCGAAGATCACCATCGACTCAGCTACGATGATGAACAAAGGCTTCGAGGTGATTGAGGCGAAATGGCTCTTCGGCGTTGAGCCCGAGCAGATACAGGTGCTGGTGCATCCGCAGAGCATCGTCCATAGTGCCGTGCAGTTCCACGACGGCAGCGTGAAGGCGCAGCTGGGCGTGCCCGATATGCGACTGCCCATCCAGTATGCGCTGTCGTTCCCACGCAGATTGACGCTGAGCAGTGAGCGCCTCGACCTGTTCAAGGCACAGAAGCTGGAGTTTTTCGAACCTGACTTGGAAAAGTTCCGCTGTCTGGCTTTGGCCTTCGAGGCCATCAAGAAAGGCGGCAACATGCCCTGCATCGTCAATGCTGCCAACGAGATTGTCAACCGCGCATTCCTGGAAGACCGCTGCTCGTTCCCGCAGATGGCAGATATCATCGCCACCACGATGCAGAAGGTCGCCTTCAGCGCTACACCCGACTATGAGGTCTACGTCAACACAGATGCTGAGGCAAGGCGGATAGCTGCAGAGTTGCTGAGATGACAACAAAACAACGTAATAACGACATAACGATAATTAATGGAAGTATTTCTGATAAGACTGTTACAGTTCCTCTTGGCTATCTCGCTGCTTGTGCTACTGCACGAGCTGGGTCACTTCACCTTCGCCAAGATCTTTAAGGTCAGGGTGAACAAGTTCTATTTGTTCTTCAACCCGAAGTTCCACATCGCCAGCACCTACGACAAATGGGTGCGCCGGCTGTTGAAGCTGAAGCCCGAGGTGGTGCCCACGAAGGAAGTGGAGGAGGAAGACAAGGACGGCAACAAGCAAAAGAAGACCGTCAAGGAGTATGTAGGCACGGAGTATGGCCTTGGCTGGCTGCCCCTCGGCGGCTATTGCGCCATCGACGGCATGATAGACGAGACGAACACGAAACTCTCGGAAGAGACGCATCCCTGGGAGTTCCGCACCAAACCCACATGGCAGCGCTTGCTGATCATGGTCGGCGGCGTGATGGTGAATTTCCTGCTCGCCCTGTTCATCTACTCGATGATCCTCTTCACATGGGGCGAGACCTACGTGCCCGTTGAGAAGATGACCTACGGCATGGAGTTCAACAGCGAGGCAAAGGCCCTGGGCTTCCAGGACGGCGATGTGCTCGTCAGCACCGACCGCGGTCCGCTGAAGAAATGGGACGACGATCTGTTCCGCGAGGTATCGAAAGCCAAGCAGGTGAACGTGCTACGCGACGGCAAGCCCTTCACTATCAATATTCCTGAATCGGTCGACCTCAACCTGCTGAACATGTTCAAAGCCACGCCGATGTTCATGCGTGTGTGGATGCCTGCCGTAGCCGACAGCATCATCGCCGGGAGCGCTGCCGAGAAGATTGGCATGTTGCCTGGCGATACCATCGTTGGCATCAATGGCAAGATCATCACGTCGTATAACCAGTTCCAGGACGAGATAGCCCGTCTACGCGATGTGTTAGAGGCCAAGCCGGCCGACAGCATGAAGGTGCGTCAGGTGGAGGTTGTCCTTGCCCATGTGGCCACAGAAGAGGCGCTGAGCGACAGCCTCTATTGCCGTTACGACACCATCGCCACCACGCTCTCTGCCGACCTGAAGCTGGGCTTCTTCCCTGTGCAGCTGTATGAGCCGACGACGTTTAAGTACGGATTCTTCGAGAGTATCCCTGCCGGCATCGGCTACGGATGGCACAAGCTGGCAGGCTACGTCAGCGATATGCAGTACGTCTTCACCAGCGAGGGCGCGAAGTCGCTGGGCGGCTTTGGATCTATTGGCAGCCTCTTCCCCGAGGTATGGGACTGGCATCGTTTCTGGGAGATGACCGCCTTCCTCAGCATCATCCTCGCCTTCATGAACATCCTGCCCATCCCGGCCTTGGACGGCGGACACGTGCTGTTCCTGCTCTATGAGATGATCACAGGTCGCAAGCCCAGCGAGAAGTTCATGATACGTGCCGAGTATATCGGCTTTGGCATTCTCGTCCTCCTGATGGTGGTGGCCAACCTCAACGATATCTTGCGTTGGCTTGGCTATATGTAAGCAGCACATAGACTGCCGCCACAACGACATAGCACATGGCCACTTGCAGCACAGAAGGGTGAAGGCCCTCGATGCTGGCAAGTGGCCATGTTGTCATGGTGTCTAAAGCCTTGTTCATCACGTGGGCAATGGTCACAGCCACGCCGCCTATGACGGGAAGGATGAACGAGGCAAGGGCAGCATAGAGCAGGAGCGTGGTGAGGGGAATGACGATGAGGTTGGTGACGAGGAACCACGTGGAGAAACGTCCAAAGTAATAGGCCACGAGGGGTGCCGTGCCCATCTGTGCCGCTACCGACACCATCAGCAGACTGAGAACCCAGGACAGAATGCGGTGCTCCATCATCCAGCGTGCCGACATCCACGACTCCATCAAAGGTGTAAACAGCAGGATGCCCAGCATAGCCATGAACGATAGCTGGAAACCCACATCGAAGAGCGCGCTGCTGTCAGCAAGCAGCATGATGATGGCGGTGAAACAAAGAATGTTGAGTGAAGCACGACGGCGTCCGCCCAGCGAGAAGAGACCATAGACCGTAATCATCGTGGCGGCACGGATGAGGCTCGTGGGCAGTCCTGTCAGCAAAGCATAAGTCCAGACGGCCGTCAGCACCACGATTTGTATGAGCCACGAGCGGCGCCGGCCCAGCGTCAGCCTTGTCAGCAACAGATAGATGATGCTCAGATGCAGGCCGCTCAACGCCAGCACATGCGAAGCACCCGTTATGGAATAGCGATTGCGCAGCTCAGGTGTCAGCGCACTCTTATCACCCAACACCATCGCGGCTATCAGCGCCTGCGCCTCGTCGTCATCGTCATTCACACGCAACCGGCTGAGCAGACGCTCGCGCAGCATCAGGGCCTTGATACGAAGACGCTGCAGATGACCGATATTGTTCCAGCCGTCGCCGCCTCTCCGCCAGCCATCATAACGAACGAACTGACCGTCGCTGATGCGCACCATGAGGTCGTCACCAGCACGGAGCTGCTGGCTGTGTTCGTCTTTCCAGATATAGCAGCGGCGGCGCTCGCCTGTCTCGGTGAAGAGCAAAAAGAGCTGCAGCGTCTTCGGCTTGTCGGCGGGCACTGAGGCCACCACCGCCTCCGTCCACTGGCCGTCAGGCACACGGCGCTCGTCAGGCCCCATCATTCGGATGATAGCGATGACCACTACCAGCAGGATAACTACAGGCAGTAGCGGTGTGTTGATGGGGCGCAGCGGATTTCTCATCACTTGCTAATCACGGCGTCCTTCTCATTACTTATCTTTTAATGAGTCGCACACCATAGATCTCGCCAACCTGCTTGCCTTGCTTGGCTACGAACTTCACACGAACTTGCGTCTTGCCCTGAAGGAATTCAGCTGGGATGTCAAACACTTCGTACTTGAACTCTGAGATGCGATATTTGCCCGTGTTGTTGACGCTGGTCAGCAGCTGGTCGTCG
>Ga0265298_10010428_pt1 | contig 10995 bp, 6 predicted proteins | sample AusTroGonzalo_MG_3_FD_193486 | JGI IMG/M metagenome (GOLD analysis project Ga0265298, IMG submission 193486) | Bovine rumen microbial communities from tropical cattle in Woodstock, Queensland, Australia - Gonzalo_01 | ecosystem: Host-associated > Mammals > Digestive system > Stomach > Rumen ...
GATCATTGCGGATGAATGTGGGTATACCCCCACCCGATTAAAGATCAAAGACGCAATTTCAAATTATTTGCAAACAGTAACAGCCCAACACGCAACCAAGTTAAATTACATTGTTGCTCTCTCTAAATTTGAGAAGCACTTTGGCGGCGAAACTTTTATTGATACAGTAACACCCAAACAATTAGAAGAATTTCAAAATAAACAACTCAAACTTTATAATTTTTTTACGGTGAAAACCACAATGAACACGATCAAATTTTTTTGGAACTATCTTAAAAAATTTGAAGATGTTGACACCGATCCTTGTAAACAAATTTCCGTTATGAGAAACGAAAACGCACAAACTGATAAACAGCCGTTCACTAAAGATCAAATCCATCTTTTATTGAACGAGACAAAAGGAACTTATTGGGAAACCGCAATTTATTTGGGGTTCTATACAGGCCAGAGGCTTATGGATATATTTAGCCTAACATGGGATCAGGTTGATCTTATAAATGACAAGATCAAATTTCATATTAGGAAAACCAAAAAAGACTTAGAATCAATGATCCATCCATCATTGAAAAAGTATTTGGAATCCATCCCGAACAAGGTAGGAAAACTTTGCAATGTGGAAAAAAGCCAAGAAAGCCTTTCTATAGAATTTCATAAATTGCTTTTGAAACTCCACATCATTGAGCCAAGCCCAAAGAATGAAGGAAAACGCAGAAACCGATCCGCATTAACTTTTCACTCTCTGAGAAGGACGCTCAATAGTATTATGGCATCCGAACATATCCCAGTTGAAATCCGTTGTAAAATCATTGGAAACTCTCCGCAGATAAATCAAAAGCATTACACCAAAATAGACCCTGAAGCGGTAAAGAAAGACTTTTTATCTTTGGAAATATAATCCCTACTCTTAACGCCGCCACACCCCCTTTTTACAGGGGGTTTTTTGTTTATGTTTGCTTTTATAACTCACATTGATCAAAATGACTTACGCAGATTTAGCCAGTTGGCAAAAGCACATATTAGGCACATTTGCAAATGTGTGGATAAACCTAAACACAAGCCAATTAACTAGATACATATATACATTTATGATTACGTTAGGCGTTATTGTTGGGACGCGCGGTTTTTTCCCTTCTTCTCTGTGTGAAGAGGGTCGCGCCGAAATTCTGAAAGCCTTGAAAAAACAAGGTGTTAAACCCATTATCCTCCCGGAGAACGCTACTCCTAAATTCGGAGCGGTGGAGAACTTGAATGAAGCGCGGGCCTGCGCCGATCTCTTCATCAAGAACAAGGATAAGATCAAAGGCGTGGTGGTGACTCTGCCCAACTTCGGTGACGAGCGCGCCATCTCCAACGTCCTCCGCTGGGCCGACTTGAACGTTCCCGTTCTGGTCCATGCCTGGAGCGATGATGTCGAGAAACTGGGCATCCAGCACCGCCGCGACAGCTTCTGCGGCAAGATGAGCTGCTGCAATAATCTGCGCCAGTACGGAATAGACTATACTCTCACTACTCTACACACGGATACCGCCGACAGCGAGACCTTTACCAATGACCTGAAACAGTTCATCGGTACCTGCGAAGTCGTTGCCAAGCTGAAAAACCTCCGCGTGGGTGCCCTGGGTGCACGTCCGGCGGCTTTCAACACCGTCCGCTACAGCGAAAAACTGCTGGAAGCCAGCGGTATATCTGTGGAAACACTGGATCTTTCCGAACTGCTCGGCTGGGTCCGCAATATGAAGGAAAAGGAACCGGAAGTCAAAACCAAGCTGGATCAGCTCCAGAAATACACCAATGTCACCGGAGTCTCCAAAGAGAACCTCCTCAAGATGGCCAAGCTGGGTGTCGGTATGGATCGCTGGATCAAGGATCAGCAGCTGGGCGGCATCTGTCTGCAATGCTGGAGCGCTTTGGAAGAACTTTACGGCATCGTCCCCTGCACCATGATGAGTATGCTCTCCGAGAAACTCATCCCCGCCGCCTGCGAAACGGATGTCTGCGGTCTGATCGGTATGATCGCCCTCCAGGCCGCCAGCGGATCACCTTCCGCCCTGCTCGACTGGAACAATAACTTCGGCACGAATCCCGACAAGGGCATCCTGTTCCATTGCTCCAACCTGCCTAAGTCCTTCTTCAGCAGCACAAAGATGCAGTACCAGGATATCATCGCCGGCACCGTTGGCAAGAACAACGCCTACGGCACCCTTTGCGGACAGATCGCTCCGGGACCCTTCACCTTCACGCGCGTCTCCACCGATGACGAACTGGGCGAGATCAAAGCCTACGTCGGCGAAGGCCGTTTCACGGATGACAAGCTGAAGACCTTCGGCGGATACGGTGTCTTTGAAATACAAGACCTGCAGGAACTCCTGCGCTACATCTGCGAAAACGGCTTTGAACACCATGTGGCCGCCAACCGCAGCCTGGTCGCCGCCTCCATCGAGGACGCCTTTGCCAACTACCTCGGCTGGGACGTTTATCGCCACTAGGCACTGACCCTTTCGCGAGGCACACAACCGTGTGCCTCTTTTTTTTTAAGAACCACGGATAGACACTGATAAACACAGATAAATTATTGATTTACAATAAAATGAACCGTAGAGACGCAAAATTTTCGCTTCTCAGTCCCGATGGGGTGACAGACCTCATCCTTTGCTTCGATGTGCTCTACTGGATCTTCAGCCGGTAAAACGCCTGTTTCGCCGTTGTGGGAACCTTATAAATACAGTTTCCTTCCTCGGTTTGGATACCTTCCGTCACATCCGTCCAGTCATCCACGGCATCATCCGACACCTGCAAAACAGCATCCACCTCCGCTGTCCATTGCAGCACAATGCCGTCAGCCTCCAATGAATAATCAATGTCCGCAATCATCACCGTCGGCCGGCCGGCCCAGGGATTTGTCCAGCCTTCAGTCCCTGCCTGATAATAGATAGTCACCGGAGTATTAGAAAATGCATTGGAGCCTGCGCTTGGAGCATTTCCTTCAAAATAAATACATGTCAGTCCACTGCATCCGGAGAATGCTCTGCTTCCGATAGAAGTCACACTGCCTGGCAGCGTTATACTCATCAGACTGGTGCAATAATTGAATGTATTATTTCCAATAGAAGTCACTCCGTCAGGTATCGTTATACTCCTCAGACTATTACAATTATTGAACGCATATACTCCAATAAAAATCACACTATCCGGGATCATTATATCTGCTAAACTACTGCATCCGGTGAATGCCCCATTTCCAATAGAAGTTACACTATCCGAAATGATTATACTTGTTAAACTGACGCATCCGGTGAATGCCTCATCTTCAATAGAAGTCACTCCATCTGGAATGACATAAGATTTTTCTCTTTTTCCCGCGGGATATTGAAGCAAAGCCGTTTGATCTTTATCAAATAATACTCCGTTTTCACTACTGTAAACTCTGTTATTGGCTTCTACAGTTATATTGCTCAAACTGCTGCATCCGTAAAACGCCTCATACGCAATAGAAGTCACATTATTCGGGATCGTTATGCCTGTCAAACTACTGCAATTATAGAACGCATAGCTCAAAATAGAAGTCATACTATCCGGGAGCGTTACACTTTCCAGTCTGTTGCACGAAGAGAATGCCTGACTTTTAATAGAAGTCACTCCATCAGGTATAACATAAGATTTTTCTTCTTTTCCCGAGGGATATTGAAGCAAAGTAGTTTGATTTTTATCAAACAATACTCCATTTTCACTGCTGTAATTTTGATTATCAGTTCCTACAGATATATTGATCAAACTGTCGCATCCGGAAAACACATCACTCCCAATGGAAGTCACACTATTCGGGATCGTTATATTTGTCAGAGCGCTGCAGTTATAGAATGCATGTCCTTCAATAGAAATCACACTGTCCGGGATCGTTATGCTTGTTATTCTTGTGCTGAAGTAAAATCCGTAGCTGGCCACCTCTGTCACCGTAAAAGTATAGCCATTATACTCCACCGCGGCAGGAATAACTAAATCGCCGATAAAACCCTCATCCTCCACTGACACCGTTCCCATCCTTGCTGTATAATCTGCCGTAAGGACTATATATTTTAAATGGTCTATGCTGAATTTCTCTCCGGGAACGGGAGCTCCATAAGGGTATGCCGGTCTGTCACACCAGGGATTCGTCCAGCCTGTTGTCCCATCATCGTAGTAAACGACAACTCTCTCGGCGTTTCTAAACACACTGGATGGATCCGTGATCGCGGGAGCGTTGCCTTTGAAATAGACGCTGGTCAGACTCACACTGTCTTCAAAAACACTGTCTCCTATAGATGTCACACTGGCGGGTATAACGATTTCTGTCAGAGCGTCACATCCCGCGAATGTCTGAGAGCCTATCGTCACGACCGAATTCCCCAGGTTCAATTCAGCCAGGTTGAGACATTCGTAAAACATCCGGTCGCCAATGTAAGTCACCGTATCGGGTATCGTCACACTCCCTATATCCTCGTTTTTGGCAAAACTATAGTCGGCTCCTTCGCTGTCTTTGTATTCAGCGATCTCTGTTACAGTGAATGTATAATCCCCATAGTTCAACACCTCCGGAATCACTAAATCGCTTCCCACACCATTATTGGATACAGCCACAGTCCCCTGCTTTCCATCCAATGTCAGGATCACATACCTCAGATCCCCATCCACAAAGCTGGTGTTTACCGCAGGAGAACACAAACTCAGCTCAGCAGTGTCGCTCTCAACAGAATCTTTGCCGTTGCTGACGACCACTGTATAACTTCCAGCATCACCAGCCTTCAAATCCGGGATCGTGTAAGATGAATTCGTAGCGTTATGGATCACCGTACCGTCTTTATACCACTGATAAGCAATATCGCCGCCTGTCGCCCTCGTAAAGAAGCTCACCGTTCCGCCCGCGATGCCGACTTGCGTTTTGGGCTGAGCCCGGATGCGAAGCAGTGGTTCATTGAACAGATTATTCACATTGATGCGGCCGCCGGTCTCACATTTCTCACTCAAAGACGGTATCAGATCCACACTGGACAAAATGAGATCCCGGATCTCCCTGTAGCCAGCATCTGGATAAGCCGCCATATAAAGCGCCGCCGCGCCGGTGACAAACGGTGCCGCCATGGATGTTCCGCTTGCACTCTCGTAATAAGAGTTATCCACTGTATCATCTGGATTATACCCTAAATAAGTCGAATAAATATCATTGCCGGGAGCAAATAACTGCACGCTGTTCTTGCCATAATTGGAGAACGAACTGATTTCATCCTCACGGGTACTGCTGCCAACAGAAATCACATTGTCAAACTCCATACAATAATTGGAGGGATAATGAGGAATCTCTTCATTATTAGATGCCTCATTGCCAGCCGCGCAAACAACAAGAATACCGGCAGTCTGGCACGCAGAAAACTCCTCTCTCTCTAATCGTGATGAATATTCAGAGCCAAAACTCAAATTGATGACCTTCGCCCCATGCTCACGCGCGTAAGCCATACATTCCACGACATCGGAATCGAATCCGATGCCTTCATCATACAATGCCTTACACGCCATGATCTGGACTTTCCAGGCTACGCCCGCAGTTCCCAAGCCGTTATTTCCACGCGCGCCAATGGTTCCCGCTACATGTGTGCCGTGACCAGTATCATCCATAGGATCGCCAGCTTTTGCACCCCAAACGATCTGGATACCATGAATATCCCCAATAGTAGGATTGGGATTTACCCACATGTTATCTTTCAGATCCTCATGGTTATAATTGACACCCGTATCCACGACCGCTACGATGATGGAGGAAGCGTCCGTGATCGTATCCCATGCGTAGGTCGTATCGGTGATATCAAAGCTGTAGCTGTTGTCTGCGTTTGTGAAAGCCGGATCATTCGGGATATTCGTTTGTGCTTCATCAACATAAACAAGATAGTTAGGCTCCGCGTACTGCACCAGTCCGCTTTTGATATACTCCTTGGCTTTCTCCTGAACATCCTCCAGCGGATCGAATTTCACCACCCGCCAGTCCCGGTTCGCGGCTTGCAGGACGCGGACAGAGGTGATCCCCATCGTTTTGTTCATCCGCTCCATATTGACTGCCGAAACATTAGGCTTATACTTGACCAGCAGTTCACCCGGCACCCATTCCGCGCCCATCACACACAAACTAAAACAAGACTGAAACAGTAGCCCTAAAGCTGTTAAAGCCGTAAAACGAGAAAAAACTTTTATCATTTGTACTCTTTCGGTTCCTCGCAACACCTTGCCGCAAGGAACAATAAAGTCAATGTACCACATCTTCCCCCGTCCCGCAAGGCCAGAACCTCAGATCAACGCAGATATAAACAGGCAAGATATTATTGTTGAATTTGTTATAAAAAATCTGTGTTCATTCGTGGTTCATTTTCAGATTCTTTTAATTTACGGCATTTTGAATTTATAATATTTTATTATTGATATCAGAAGGAAAAATGATTATTCTCCTTTTCAGTAGTTATGCTACTAAAAAGAATTAGCAGCTATTATTTATAACTACTCCTAATGTTGTTGTAATATGAAGGACATTAATATCAAAAAACGTTGGACGATTCTTATGTCGGCGATGATTCTCATCGCGTTGGCGGGTCTCTTTGTGAAGGAACCCAGTTTTGACTGTGACTGGTCGGTTATTTCCGCGGCGGATGTAGCCTGGCTGATTACGGCTACTATTTTCGTATTGATGATGACACCCGGTTTGTCATTTTTCTATGGCGGAATGGTGGGAGCTAAAAATGTGATCTCGACGATGCTCCAATCTTTTATCGCCATGGGGCTGATCTCCGTGCTGTGGGTGGTCATCGGATTTTCCCTGTGCTTTGGCGAGGATATAGGCGGAGTCATCGGCAATCCCTTCACGTTCCTGATGTTCCAGAATGTGGGCGGATCGGTCTATACGACTTCGGCGGGACATGTCTTGGGCGGTGCGACTATCCCTCTGGCTTTGTTCGCCTTGTTCCAGATGAAGTTTGCTATTATCACTCCTTCGCTGATCACGGGATCCTTTGCGGAACGTGTGCGTTTCTCGGCATATATGTTCTTTATGATCTTTTTCTTCTTTGTCATCTACTGCCCGCTGGCTCACATGACCTGGCATCCGGAAGGACTCTTCTGCCGCTGGGGTGTGATCGACTTCGCCGGCGGCATCGTGGTCCATGCTTCTTCGGGCATCGCCGCGCTGGCGGGAGCCATCTTTCTGGGCCGGCGCAAAGCGGATACCCGCAAAAGCGAACCGGCAAACATCCCGTTTGTTCTGCTGGGCGCGGCGCTGCTCTGGCTGGGATGGTTCGGGTTCAACGCGGGATCTTCGCTCCACGCGGACGGTCAGGCCGTGAAAGCCTTTCTGAACACGAACACCGCTTCGGCCACGGCAATGATGACGTGGATATTCTTTGACTGTCTGCGCGGACGCAAGCCCTCTGCCATGGGCGCGGCTGTGGGCTGTGTGGTTGGTTTGGTCGCCATCACACCCTCGGCGGGTTATGTCACCGTTGGACAAAGCATCTTTATCTCGTTCATTATCACACTGATCTGCAACGTTTGCGTTTACTGGCGGTCGCATACCCGGATCGATGACGCGCTGGATGTATTCCCCACTCACGGCACCGGCGGTATTTTCGGCACGGTTCTGACGGGCATCTTCATCCAGGAAGGATTGATCGCCGGTACGTATGACGGATTTGTGATTTTCCTCTTTCACCTGCTGGCCATCGTTATCGTGTTCGTTTATACGTTCGTGATGAGCTGGCTGGGTTACAAACTCATTGACGCCATGATCCCGATGCGTGTCTCCACCTACAGCGAGCGGGTCGGGCTGGACTTCTCGCAGCATGACGAACACTACGGGTTTGCTCATATAGGAGAACGTGAACTGGCAGAATATGAAGAACATATCAAGGAGAAAAACAGCCATTAAGCAAATGAGACTTGTTCTTTAATGACACAAAGTTTCTCCTAAATATATAAGGATTTTTTCGCGGCTCCCAGTGTTTCAAACCGGGAGCCGCGAAAGGAAAAGAGCGGACAAGCGGCTGGAAAAACTTGCCTGACTTGTCCGCACCTGCGAAAATAACGACAGCAAGCTTCTTGGGTGAAGAGTGCTGTCCTTAAACGGAAAAAAGAAGAATGAAATTAAAAACGGTCAACGGCTATAAGGCAAATACCTCTCTGCGTGAGACGGAAAAAGCCATCAAACTTATAAAAGACACCTTCGAGACACAGCTGGCGAAGGCATTGAATCTGGAGCGTATTTCGGCTCCCCTGTTCGTGCGTGCCGACAGCGGTATCAATGACGATCTGAACGGCGTAGAGCGTCCGGTCCAGTTCGATGTGAAGTTTGATAATTCCAGCGCGGTCATCGTTCATTCCCTGGCTAAGTGGAAACGCATGGCTCTGAAGGCTTACGGTTTTGAAAAAGGCGAAGGTCTCTATACAGATATGAATGCCATCCGCCGTGATGAGGATCCGGACAATCTCCATTCCATTTATGTAGATCAATGGGACTGGGAGCTGGTGATCGGCCGGGAACAGAGGACTGTGGATTTCCTGAAATCGACCGTCAAAAAGATCGTGGGCGCTGTGCGCTCCACTCTGACACTGCTGAAGAGCCATTACCCGGCCATCCATACTTCTTTGGACGAGGAAGTTTATTTCATCACCACTCAAGAGCTGGAAGACAGATATCCCAATCTCTCCCCGAAAGCTCGTGAAAGAGAGATCGCGCGTGAGCATAAAACCGTGTTCCTGATGAACATCGGCGACCTGCTCAAGAGCGGCATCAAACATGACGGCCGCGCGCCCGACTATGATGACTGGGCTTTGAACGGTGATTTGATCTTCTGGAACGATGTTCTGGAAGACGCTTTTGAACTCTCCTCCATGGGAATCCGTGTGGACGCGGTCTCGCTGCGCAGTCAGCTGGAAAAGACCGGCACGATCGAACGGATGAAATATCCTTATCATCAGCAGATAGCGGGAGATATCCTGCCGCTGACGATCGGCGGCGGCATCGGTCAGTCCCGTTTGTGTATGCTGCTGCTGCAAAAGGCGCACATCGGAGAAGTTCAAGTCTCGCTCTGGCCGGATGATATGCTGGACGAGTGCAAAGAAGCAGGCATTGTGATATTATAAGGTAACAGACCTGAAGAGCATCCATGCAGGAAGAAAGCGATGAGAACTTGATGATCCGCGTGAAAAACGGGGACGCTCTGGCTTTCTCTATCCTGATGGATCGCTATAAACAGGCTGTTATCAATCTGGTGGCCTATACCATTGGAGATAATATAGACTCGGAAGATATTGCACAGCATGTGTTTATCCGAGTCTATAAGAACGCGTCCAATTATGAGGTGCGCTCGAAATTCACTACCTGGCTCTTTACGATCACCAAGAATCTGGCATTGAATGAAATACGCAGACGCAAACGGCATCCGACTGATTCGCTGGATGTTGTGGAGCAAGAAGAGGATTACAGCAAAACAAAACAGTATCCCGATACAAAAGCTGTCGCTCCCGATGACTCGATGATGAATGACGAGATGCAGAAGTGTCTGAAGGCTGCCCTGGAAGCACTGCCGGAACGTCAGCGTCTGGCTTTGCTGATGTTCCAGGAGCAGGGACTATCTTATGAGGAGATCTCCGAGATATTGGAGATCTCTTTAGCATCTACAAAGTCCCTGATTTTCAGGGCAAGAGATGCTTTAAAGAAAACTTTGAAAGAATATCTTTCATCAGAAAGTGCAACTTAGCCCCCTGGCTGGTGTTGCATAAATGGTGGTACGATGAGTGGATCGTTTGAACAACTGATAGAAAAATCCAGAAAGAAGACACTGACACCTGAAGATCAGCATCTTCTGGAGGAACTGTTCGCACAGGATCCCACCTTGAAATCACAGTGGGATCAGGAACGCAGATTGAGCCAGATGCTGGCTTCTCTGCCGCAGGTTCCTTTATCTAAGGATTTTAACCAGAAAGTCCTTCAACAGACTTTCTGGGCGAAGGATCGTCGTCCCGCTCGCAGGAGAGGATTCGCGGGCTGGATGTCGGCCTTGGTCGAAAAACGCTGGGCTCAAGCCGCGGCGGCTGTCTGCGTGATCTCTTTTGTGACCTTTGGGGCTTATCTCCAGCACAGCCAAACTCTGAAGATCCGCGAGACCGCGGATGCTCTTTCCACTGTCGCGAATACAGCGGTAGAGGTAGCCACGGTGCAGGAATCTGATCTGGAAGCCATCCAGGTTTTAGGAGAATATGAGCAAAGCTCGTCCATAGACGATGATCTGTGGCTGGCTATGGTTTCTTACTAAAGGAGCAAAGGAATATGAAACACGAGCGCAAGATATTAAGCCAAGGCCGTGGACATTATTGGATGTCTCTCTCGGCGTTAGGCTTGTCTGCTGCTCTGTGTTTCACTGCAGCCCCGGTTTCAGCGGAAGTCCCTGCTGAAACAGCCGCGCAAACCAACTCGATCCCAGTGGCTCCGCCAGGTGTCGAGCAGCCTCCTTTTCCCCATTCCGCGGCCGTGACCGGAGTCGCGCCGGAGTCCCCTTTCTTCTTTTTCCGTCAACTGCTGAAGATGGATCCCCAGGAAGCAGAGGAAGCTATTCAGAAGCGTCCTGAGAAATTCCAGGAGATCATCCGCAAGAAAGTAGAAGAATACAAGCAGATGCCCCATCAGCAGCGTGAATGGAAACTGCAGGTGCTGGATTTGAGGTGGTATCTCTTTTGCGGTCTTGATCTGTCTGAGGATAAACTGGATAAATATGTGGAATCTATACCCGAAGACTACCGGGAGATCATCCAGGCTCGTCTGAAACGCTGGTTCTCTATCCCGGCTGAGCAGCGGGCAAGCATCCTCAAGAACGCGAGAATGTTTTCCTGGAAGATGGATGACCGCAAAGACGGACACCCCGAGCGGATGCGTGACGGCAACCGGGAATTTCGTCCGCCTATGGGAGAAAAGCCGCCCGGTGGTATGGA
>Ga0265298_10010431_pt1 | contig 10993 bp, 12 predicted proteins | sample AusTroGonzalo_MG_3_FD_193486 | JGI IMG/M metagenome (GOLD analysis project Ga0265298, IMG submission 193486) | Bovine rumen microbial communities from tropical cattle in Woodstock, Queensland, Australia - Gonzalo_01 | ecosystem: Host-associated > Mammals > Digestive system > Stomach > Rumen ...
GCGTATCCGTGTACTTGTAGCGGAGCTATTGGGGATTTGCACATTGCGGGTGGGCGTTATCGGTTTTATGATCAAATTCAATTTTTGGTTCTGGATGTTTGTTTGGGGATTCATAATTCTTTTTTTGGCATTAGTTTTCCAAAAAACTATACTATCCAACAATCCGCCTGCGTTTACTTACTTCCAATTCTTTTTAGATATAATTATTATTTTTATTTATCTTGGCATATTCTTAAGGTACGACTCGATCGATCAGTTGATGAAGATGAAATACGGAAGGCTCGCTTCGGCTGATGGCAGTTTGGCGCACTTCAACTACCAGAAGAAGTATTTAAGTGTATTTGAATGTAAGAACTCATGGATAGATAAAGATGGCATTGCTTTCAGTCTTTCACTCAACGACAGTGATTACGGCGAAGAAAACAAGAAAAGGGCATATGAGACTATAAAAAGTGTCCCGTGGTTCTTCTGGTCGAGTAAAATGCCTTGGCTATTTATCAGTGTTACGTCCTTAATGTTGCAGTTCATCTATAACGGTTATTTGAGCATGAACGATTCCTATCTGCTAACAGGTGATTCATTTGTGATCACCAAGACAATAGTAACTATAGTCCTTCCGCTTTTATCTCTTGTTGCGGCTGTTCTTTGCTTAATCACACAGAAAAAGCAGCACGACTGTTTGTATGCCTTAACAAAGCAGGTGGTAGAAGAACATGTATGTTTAGAAAGAATAGTCAAATCTGAAAGAGCTGAACAGCTTAACAAAGGATACAAGTGGTACTACAATATCTGCCCGAAATGCGGTGCTGAGGCTGACCGTGACCGTACATCATGTGCTTGTTGCGGTGCTCTTCTTGAGGTGCAGGCCCATGAGAATGATGTCTCGACAGCTATACACCGTATTTCCACACCGCTTTACAAAGACAGCAATACGGCAAATGAACATTTTCGCGCAAGACCTTTAAAAGCAAAATATCATTCCAGTTGTCCTAGTTGCGGCTCTGCCAGGAAAGAAGATGAGAAAGTATGCTCTTTCTGCGGCAAGTCTCTGCTTGCGTACCATGTTGAGGATTATCCTGAATTTGAGAGTGAATTCAAGAAAGAAGAATAACCGTTTTACGCTTTAGCGAACAAATTATCCCTTTATAAAGAGATTACGTTATATCCGGTCTGTAAAAATCCCCTATCTCTCCGAGCATATTGCCCAAGCTGTGATATTTCCCGGAATAAATGACCGGATCAAGCACTGTCAGATCAACATCAAATATATCTTTCGGAGACAGCCTTTCATCGATCTGAATGTTGCGGATACGGCAAAAGAAAGTAGTCGAGTCACCGGTCTCTACACTATTAACTACTTCGCACTCATATACCCATCTGCTCGCATCAAGCGTAGGTACGTCGAGGACTTCTCCGCGGCTTACATCGTAAGAAATATCATTCTTTTCCCCGTCCTTTGCGTGCTTTGAGCCGAAATAATCCATAAGCGGAAGCATATCTTTGCTTACAAGATTAGCGCTGAACATGCCTGTTCTGATCACATTCAACTTTGTGCTTTTCGTACCAAACATGCTTATAACAAGGAAATATCCGTCTTTTTCTCCCTGGGTGGCGCTGACCCAGGTAATCGGAGCAAAATTATAAGATCCGTCTTCATTGTTTGTTCCGATAATGAAAGACGGCTGAACACACATCGAGAAGATTGGATCAACCGATTTTCTTCTGCTTTTTTCCATAGTTTCCCGCTCCGTATGCTTTACTCAGTAATCTTCCGACACATATATCAGCCAATAAGTGCAATCATATTTATCCCTGAGCTTCTTATAACAGACGAGCCAGTCATGTGAATCATCCACCGTGATCCTGACGCCTTTATCAAAGGTATTCAGCATGTTGTAAAACTCAGAGCCCTGTGCGCCAGCGCTGTAGCGTTCTATGAATGAATCATAAATCTCCATCGCCTTATCCTGGTCGTGGATCCTGATCTTCATCGAGAATTCAGTAGTGCCGTTGGATTCAGTTCCTATTACATTAAAGCTCTCGACGTGATCGATCTTCTCATCCGGCAGGATCAGGTCGTAGAACATGAACACGCCGAGGTCGCTTGCATCTATCTGGGAATAGCAAGGATGATCGAGTTCTTTATCAAAATACTTGAGTTCATGAATGTCGTATGAATGAGCGATATCATGATAATGCTCATACATTGCAATAATATCATCGGTCGTCAGATCCTGAATGATGTAGTAGTTGTCCCAGCCTTTAAATCCGCCGTTCTCATAATAATCTCTGCCCTGCGTTTCTCTGGTCGTTGTAGTCGGGATCTCAGTCTCTTCCCTGTAATAACTGCTCTCAGTCTCATCTTCCATGGCGCTTGTCCTTGTTGAAGGCTTATCGCGCAAGCCGTTTACTACAAGTATAACTACCACCAACATTGCTCCTGCCGCAACTACGCCAGCCACAGCACTGATCAATACTTTCTTGTTCATATCATCTGTCCCTTTCCAGGCTGTCCCGTAAGAGCATCAGCCATTGGCATTGACTTTATCATATCCGTTCTCATATTCTTTTCCGGCATCATAAGCGCTTATTTCTTCGCGCGTCAGATCACCTTTTCCATCGTAACGGTAATACCTGCCGGTCTCTGCTGCTATCTCCAGGATGCAGTAGTCCTCGTCATCTATTCCGTTAGGATAATATTTCTCATCACCCTCATTCCAAAGGAGCGCTTTGTATTCCCTGTCAAAATGAATAACGGCTTTTCCATATAAGCAAACGCCTTCAAAGGTCTCATCATCGGAAAAATAAATGCATACGTTATCATTCTTCTGCAGAGTCTTTATATGAGAAGAACTTGTATTTGTTGAAATCAGATGTCCGCCAAGGCCCTTATGCCATACACAAAACGTCTTTCGGATATTCTGTCTGCCTTCCTCATCCGTATAGCCGATTTCCGCAAACAAGGAACGGTTAATGAGGTTCATTATCTCGTCATGTGTCATAATTTGTTCCTCCAAAAAACACCTGCTTCTACAGTTAATTCTTTATCTTTTAGCCCTGCCCAATGCCATATGCAAATATCTCAAACCACATAAACATCAGGAATGAAATCACGAAGAGCAATGATATCCCGAGATTCTTCTTGCCTTTTGACGCATCAGAAGAAAAAATCCCCATTACTGCAAAGACCAGGCTTAAAAGTAATAGAGCGATTTGAATGTACCAGTCTGCTTCGCCAAATAAGTATTGAAATGTCATATGAATCCCTCCGCCAATATTATAACAACAATTCAAGATCAGCCATAATAGCGTCAAAGCACATATCTTAACTGTACAAACTCTGTCCCGCGCTTTATCGTCCTTGATTCACCGCTCATGACAAATCCGTTATTCTCATAAAACCTTCTGGCGTTTGTATTAACCTCGAGCACCCATAGGAAGATGTCAGCCTGCGGCCTGCAAGTCTTGATGAAGTCTATAAACTGCCGCCCGAGGCCTTTGCCTCTATACTCATCCAAAATGTAGATGCTTTCTATTTCCAGAGAGTTGTTTTCTTCTCGTATCTTAACGATTCCTGCTGCCTGACCGGCTTCTTCCAAAAGGAAATAAGTACACCTGTTATCCTTGATCGAATCTAAGAATTCTTCCGATCTTTTCGAAGCCGTATCACCATCAATGTATTCATCCGGAAAGATCCCGCGGTAGGCAGACTTCCATGCCATGGAATGAACATTGCCTACGATATTAGAATCCTTCTGATCAGCTATTCTTACATTCATATGGGATTATATCCTATCCTTGCTCAGCCAACATCAGATTTACCCTGTTCTCGATGATACCGGCCACTTCATCAAATGATTTCTGATTCTCGAAATAAGCAGGCATCTCTTCATTCATTATCACTATTATCGATGAATTGATATCGGGAACAACGATCGCATCAGAGATCTGTCCGATGTATGCATCAACCGCTTCTTCAGGGAATGTGGTTCCTTCTTTTTGTGCTTTTACCATGGCATTGTGAGTGGTGATGATGCCGCTGAAGTTCTCTTTCTGTGCGCTCAGCAAAACAGGATCATACCATTCTGCCAAAAGCTGTACTTCAGGTGACATCATCTTCATGGCAAAGCTCCAGGCAGCATCCTGCAAGACGCAACAGCTTGTAATTCCAATGCCTCTTCCCATGATCGTCTCAGCATGTCCGTCAGAAGAAGGAAGACCTATTATCGAGTAATCAGCATAGGCATTATTGACCACATCTGCATAACTCGGGAAATTATTGACATACCAGTAGACCGGCTTGATATTACCGTCAATCAGATCATCAAACTGAGCGCCGTCCGGAATCGATGCGATATAATCTGCCATCGCTCTGAAGCCGTCATTATTGAGCGATATCTTACCGTCTTTGTCATAAGACATATAATCAGAACTCGTTAAGAGTTTTTTCATCATCTGATTATCGTCTTGCGGGAGGATATTGACTCCGTTATTGCCTTCTCTGATTATCCTGTCATATTGCTCGAAAGTAAGACCTGCCGTGCCATTTTCGATAAGATCATTCCTAATAACGAAGCCTGCAAAAATGAATCCATAATCAAGCCTGTAGTGATTGCCGTCACGGCCGTTCGGCTGAGTTACAAAGCTCATGTATTCTCCGCCGTTAAGGCTCTTTTCAGAGGCAATTCTTTTCGTAAGATCAACAAGATAGTCCTGACCGTTAAGCTGGCCATATTCATTGGAGTAGATCACCAGATCAGGACCTTTGCCCTCCCTGATATCAGACATTAAGACCGTAGCGGTATCTGCAGCAAAAGAAGTAAGAATATCGTAATCACTGCTTTCTTCCTGAGATTGCCATCCGTCATTGAGCATATCGAAATACTTATATTCTACTTCTATGAAAAATTCGTCTGAATTCCTGTTGAAGTCGTTTATCGCAAAATATTCCTGGTAAGACAGCTCATCAAGAGAAGCAATCGATAGCACCGCTTTGCCCGCATTGGGATTTGCATCTGCCTTCTCCAACAATACTATGCTTGACGAAGCTATTCTGTCATTAAGAGCATATTCTTCAGCAAGAAGAACGACCTTATCATCTGTTGCCCATACGATCTGCTGATCATATGTATACCGGCCGTTTATAAGAGTATCGGACAGATCAACAAGCACGCTTCTATCCCCCGTGGAAGGATCGATCCTGGAGATCGTGCGTCCGTCCCCGGCATCAAATACTCCGTGTCCTCCAACAAAATTTGCATATTCAATATCATGGTCTGTATTAACGGTCGTAATATCCAATGTATTTACATCAAGCGTACAATACAATGTCTTCTCGAGTCCGTTCTGATTAACGGCAGCGATGAAAGTAGCAGCTTCACCATTGCTCGACAGACAGCTTAAATATTCGAGCTTAATATCTTTACCTAAATCCGGAAAGATTGTCTCTTGGTTAATTCCGTCAAAGACACATATTCCGTAAACCGCTTCAAAATCTCTGTTATAAGAACAAAACAGGCATACGGTCTTACCGCCTACATCAACCATCTGCGAGAGCTCTGCGTTTCCTGCTTCGGGAGAAGACAATTCCAATGTGTAAGGATTCTTCAGTTTTCCGTCAGCGAAATCTATCTCATACACGGTATCAACGATCAGCACATAGTAATTACCGCTTCTCTTATATACGGTTGTTGCCGAATAGGATTCCTCTTCGTATCCGAAAAAAGCTCCGATATTTACCTGACCCAGCAACTCGCCGCTATATGAATAATGTCTCAGGATCGTATTCATGAACATCTCATTTCCCCAGGCGACATAGGAAACGACGAAAGAATCCTCATCCGCAGCAAAGCACCTGCTTTCCAGCTGGTACGGCTCCTCGCTTAATTCCTTTATGATCTCATCCGGTGCGATATTCGTGATGGTATCATTCCACCATGGTTCATCCGCGGATACCTTCTTAGCTTTGGAAAGATCATTTCCCTTATGTCCGCAGGAAGCTATACCAAGCAACAGCGAGAAAACTGCCAATACACAGATCATCTTTTTCATTTAATTATTCCCCATAAAAACATCCCCAAAGGGCTGTGAATTCCTATGGGGATATTATATTCTTTTTCGCTTTGAATTTTTCTTAAGAATTATTAAGATTTAGCGATTTCAGTATTTCATTGCCCAAAAGCCTGCCTGAAGATAAGAAGTCCACAAAACATCAACAGACTTAAAACCTGCTTCACGGAGCAATTTTATATGTTCCTCAATAGTTATCGGGAAAACCTCAACACCCCTTCTGTCTATATGCATTTTCACGACTTCGGGATCTTTCAAATGATCTGACAGGAAATTCTCCCATCTCTTCAGTGCGATCTTATCGCTTGCTTCTGTCGTCATTCTGATGTTCTCAAAAGTAACAAATACGCCATTGCTCTTCAATGCACGGAAACAATTATCCACTGCTGTCTTACGCTCATCCGGCTTTAGATAATGATGGCTTTGGACGGCTGTTACAACATCAAACTCAGAATCAAAGGTCATATTTTGCGAAGCAATGTTGAATACCCTTATATCCCGTCCCTGCAGCTTGTTTTTAGCTATATCAAGCATCTGCTCAGATGGATCACATAAGGTAAATCTGACATCGTCCCTGCAATCGAAAACCCTGCTCGCAAGGGTGCCTGTCCCGCATCCGGTATCCAGCCAGTCTATATTCTGCATTCCTGCGGCTTTCACGAGATCAATTATCTGGTTATGGTATTCACGATAATACGGAAGTGTTGAAACTATGTTTTCATCGTAAACACTTGAATTATATGCTGACTTATTATCTTTCATGGCTGGTGGATATTTTCCCCCTTAATCCTGATTCATATCGAAGTAGAAGCAACCGTATTGACCACACTGGTACCGGGATCTGCAGTTGTTACAACACTTCCGTCAGGATCTGCGTTGCAGGCAACAAGCAGACCGGATAAAACTGTAATCAATACAATAGTCGCTTTAACCTTCATAGGGATTAACCTTCTCGAACTTCTCTCCGGCTGTAGTTACGATCAGAAGATCAGAAGGCTCATGATCTACTTCCAATGTGCAAGTGGGACAATCAAGCTCTTTGTTCTTCTCGCCGGAACCCTTCGATTCATCAACAACGATAACGAGTGTTGAGCCATCCATTCCGACATCGACGATCTTGATTTCAGCATCTACTGCTTTATGTGTTCCTGCACAAATAACGATGAGAAGCGGAGCATTGAGCTCATCGACCATATCGAAATAGTAACCTCTGGAAGTATTGTAGCTGCCGAGCTCTCCCTTTTTTAAGATCCTGTATTCCATATCACCGACAGTTCCCTTTTCAGGAAGATTGCCGGAGGGATCCTTTACAGATGTATAGTTCGGCATAGCGATCGTAGTTTTTGCTGATTTATTTGTCTTGCAGCCTGTGAAAACACCTGCAATAAGTGTGAATGCCATTACGGCGCATGCTATTTTCTTAACTAACTTGTTCATTTCATATCTCCTTTTTGAACGTCTATGCCATATAAACAGTCATGCTTCGGAAAATGTTGCACCTAATCGAAAATGGCTTTCTATCCTATAGTTTTCAGCCAAATATCACCACGGGAAATTCTCGGGATCAAATCTGCTGAATGTAAAATCGTCAATGCCCAGGACAGTTTCTTTTTCTTCTGTCCAGTTCTGTAATATGATCTTCTCTTCCGCAGTATCATATTCCATAGAGTATTCGGAAACAGTTAAGTCCGTCTCGAAAACTCCTAGCTCAATTATGCCATTGTTATTCCTGTAAACAAAGATGCGCGCAGCGCCGTCACCTCCGTAAATGCAGTAGCTGATCAGTTCATCAGTGCCATCGCCATCCATATCCACAGAATATAGTTGCGGTTCAGAGTCGTTGTACCCGAACTGCATGGCTATCATTTCCTGGTCTTCATTATAAAGATTCCATATAAACCCATTTCCGCCCATGGAGATCAATTCGCAATAACACCTCTTATATCCCAAAGCATTTCCGAACATGGCTCTTCTGACGACCGGTTCTTCATCTTCAGTTATCTCTTCACTGTCTTCATCGGTAAGCGTTATCCAGACAGCAGGACGGACACTGATTCCCTCGGAAAAGACTAAGCAGCCATCAACTCTGTCATCATTGATAACGGTGTCAATGTTGCCAAAGCAGTCGACTTCTGCTGCTCTGTTGGCAGATGAAGCGGGCGTACGAAGCCACCACCAGCCTGTCTTCATGCCGTTCTCAAGCTTATTGTCTTCATTTACTGACGCGCCTCGCGAGATTGCATAATCAGTAAGAGCGGCCATCCGGTCATTGGTATCAGCAAAATATATCTGAACCTCCTCGAGACTTAAGCAAAACACATTGTCCTCAGTGTCATTGCCGCCCGGTGTTCCGTATAACGGGTTGTCAGGATTCTGGATCGTTACAGTCTGTATATGACTCTTCTCCTTCGCAGAAAAGGCTGTATCGTAAAAATCTCCGTTCAGCCATTTGCGCAGGGAGCTGTCTTCCCAGGTGACATCTTCCATCTCAATGTTATATACATGCGGCTCAAGCAGATATTCCGTGATAACAAGTGCTTTATCGTCCTTTATCTCAAGCACACGCCACTCGATTGGCTCGGGATCGGCATCTGTTTTTTGCTGATAATTGCCGAACAAGATGTGATCACCAACAGAAATGCCGTCATCTTCCTCCGAAGTTTCAGAAGTAACAGTCTCAGATTCAGTTTCTGAGGGATTGCCTGATTTTGCACATCCCGCCGCAGCAAAGATCACAGCACATACAAGGCCTAAAGCGGCCAATTTCTTAAACATTTTCATATGATTGCACCCCATTTCATATCTAAAATTCCTATTCCCCCGAATAAGAGTTAAATTTATTTTAGGTTTGCAATGCATAGATTCGGCATCAATTAAATGTCATTTGCACATTTGTGCTCAGTGTGAGTTAAAACAAGCAGTCCGTTTACCCGAAGATCTGCTCATAGATGTTTTCGATAAAAGGCGCCTTATATTCAATATAGCTGTCTATATCGTTCGGATACAGTCTGGCGCCTTCCTCTTTTATTCTGCCGTACTCTTTTACGGCTTCAGGATGCGTGCGCAGATAATCCCTGAAGGATAGATGTCTTTTAAGCTCATCGGAATCTTTGGCACAAACATACAGATGATGCTTTCTTAAATGCTCTTTGCCGTCATATTTGAAAGCTTCGCGATCGGGAATCCCCAGGTCGCCTTCGTGCTGATAACCGATCGTCTCAAGCGCAGTTTTCACTTTTTCAAAACAGTCAGTGTCTTCAATAACGACATCAATATCAATTATCGGCTTAGCCGCAAGCCCGGGAACCGAAGTGCTTCCCACATGTTCTACGCTCAGCACCAGTCCGCCAAGCACAGCCATAAGCTCTGCTTTAATCTCTTCGAAATCTTTTTTCCATGCCTCATCATAAGGCAAGACTACAACATGTTTAGTGCCCATACCCGGTATATTATCACTTAATTCTGCTTTCGAGTTCCTGCATTAAAGGAATCTTATCCAGAGGTATGACTGCCTTTGCGTCGTTGTCTACACCATTGAAGATCGCGATCAGTTCATAGCCGATCTTTCTGAGCCTGGAGGCTACGATATTCGCTTCTAATACATCGTATGCAAAATCGGCATCTACAGGCTTGCCTTTGAAGCTGTACTTTACCACTTCCGCGCGATATGCATTTACTGTCTCATCCACATCGAGAAGCTGCGAAGAACCGATGTTACCAAGCACTTGGTTTATGTCAGTTACAAAAGTGCTGATTCCGACATTCGGAAAAAGCTCTGCGATAAATCCCTTTTCATCAAGAGCCTCGATCCAGTTATCGAAAAAGTTATAAAACTCTTCTTCAGGGGTATTTCTCTCAAGCTCATCATATCCCTCGATCTCATTGACATCCACGTTGTTATTGGTAACAAGCGCAGTGATATCCGAATAAACGACAGGGTTTGTCATTCCCTCTTCAAAGATCAGATCATAACCGTTGTAGTCACACGGAATGCTGAGGATGTCAGGCAAACCCTGTGTGTTTTTATCCTTGGAAAACTTATCAAATAAACCCATATATCCCCTCCTCAGATCTCTTCGATTACCGACGTTCCTTCTTCGCCCATTGTCCATTTCCACTTCTCGTTAAAACGGAGTTTGCCGTTCTCGACCGAAGGCTCGGAATCGCAAGAACCTGTGCGCAATTCTCCATCCTTGTTTATGTGCTGATAGTTGAAATGCAGATTATGATCCTCATCCATAGTTCCGATGAGGAAACCCTTCACAATGCTTCCGCCTGAATACTCTGCCCAGATAACGTTGTCCTTCTGATGGTAGCAGAAGATGGTCTGTTCAGACACTTCACCGGAAACGGAATTCTCGACTGCTGTAAAGAACTTATCGTCTACCGTAAAGACTTCTTCTGCTTCTGCAAAGAAACTCTTACCCTTCTCGTAAGCTTTCTCAAGATTGCTGTTCCAGTTGCCTTCGCGTGTTTCTTTCTCTCTTGATGTGCCGTCGAAAACAACGAATTCCAGCTGCTTCGCGCGGTTGATCAGCCTGTCACCTAACATGACTTTCTTCATGCTCGCAAGGAGTCCGAACTGCTCTAATCTCTCGATCGGATTGCCCGCGGAACAGAGTATCATTGCCTTGTCCAGCATCTTCATCTTCTTATCGCCGTACGCAAATCCGTATGTCCATACACGGTCAAACCAGCCGACAAGTTTCGCTGGTGCTTCAGTCCAGAATACCGGGTATATAAATGCGATCGCATCAGATGAATTGATCTTCTCATGTTCTGCCAAAACATCTTCTTCGGTAAAAGGCGTGTTCCTGTAATTGGCATCCCTTAAGTACTGCTGCTCCGTGATGTCTGCTTTAAAATCCATCGCATACAGATCAGACATAACGTACTCATTCCCGCTGTCTGTGATGCCCTTTAT
>Ga0265298_10010432_pt1 | contig 10992 bp, 13 predicted proteins | sample AusTroGonzalo_MG_3_FD_193486 | JGI IMG/M metagenome (GOLD analysis project Ga0265298, IMG submission 193486) | Bovine rumen microbial communities from tropical cattle in Woodstock, Queensland, Australia - Gonzalo_01 | ecosystem: Host-associated > Mammals > Digestive system > Stomach > Rumen ...
TACATTGGAATTGCGAGATCGCTATTTCCCGCAGGCTAAGGTAAGTGTACTGAGTAACGCCACCATGATTCTTAAACCTTCTGTTCATGAGGCTTTAGCTAAAGTGGATAATAATATTTTGAAGCTTGACACTATCGACCTTGATTATATCCACTTGACTGATAGGCCTGTTGGCAATTACTCGCTGGGGGATATTATTGAAAACATGAAATCGTTCAAAGGCAAATGCATTATACAAACGATGTTTATGAAAGGCATTTATAAGGGCCATGATGTGGATAACACATCTGATAGTTTTGTTCTACCTTGGTTGGAGAAGGTAAAGGAGATTGCTCCTAGTCAGGTGATGATATACACGATAGACCGTGAGACTCCTGCTCATGGTTTACAGAAAGCCTCCCATGAGGAACTTGACAGGATAGGTAAGCTGGTTCGTGATGCGGGCTTAGCTTGCTCGGTATCTTATTGATATAAAAAGAATACCCCGATATCCTCGGGGCATTCTTATGTTATAAAGACTGATTAATCTTAGAAATTGATTGTAAACGAACCACCAATGGTGTAGTAATGTAACTTTTTGGTTTTCTCAAACTCATAGGCATCAATGCTTATACCCATACCAGCATACAATTCTTCCATATTAGGAGTTGCTACATAGAGATAACGGTAGGGGTCATATTTCAAGTTGAAAGTCTTGCGAGAATAATCATAGTCGAAGAATAGTTTCCATGAGAAATTAGACTTATAGCGGTAGGTAAGTGAGATGCCAGTACCATAAGAAGTGCTCATTTGACCGCCCATTGTCATATAGTCCCATTGTGCTTCATAGTCCTCGTTGGTAGAATTGAATCTCGTGATTGCCAGACTGGTAGGTGTTCCATCTACTACTTGCATATTATAGCCGATATCTTTTATATTACCCTTATAGTGGGCATCAAGGTCGAGCTCTTGCATGATACTTCTACCTACCAGCAATTTAGTACCAATAGCAAAACGCTTGCTTAAAGGGAGGTTGAAATAAAGACCTACACTAGCTGTAAATTCACTCAGGTGGTCGCTTTCCACCAAGATATCCTGGTCGACAACAATGTCTTTGCTGTTAGCCATAATCAAATCTTTAGTAGCCACATATTCGGGTGTTGTGTCACTCCAACCATTGACGCTCTTAAGAAAAAACATCAAATCATCGGTAAGCTCTGAGTTTGCTTGTTCGGGTTTATAGGTGATGGCATCCCAATTCTTGGCAGACATAGTACGTACACGAAGGCGTCCGCCTACACCTACATATTTATTAAAGAAATACGCACCTTCGGCATCTACTGTAGTAGCACTACGGAAATCTACTCTAATGAATTCATCATCACCCAACTCTTCTGCTAATTCATATTTAAGGTCTTTCAGACTAAAACCAATGCTTTTTGAACCCAAGCCTACACCCATGGAGATAGAGAAGAAGGAAGGTTTGTTGAAGTCGCCTTGCAAGTCGTTGCGTAAAAGCCCTTTTTCTTTGAAAAGCAAATCTGCTACAGCATAACCCAACTCACCTGCAAAAATACCAATACCGGCGCCAGACATCACATCACTGATCCAGTGTCGGTTGTTGAGTACACGCATTACACCTGTTGCCGTAGCGATACCATAACCAGCTACAGAGAACCATGGAGAACGAGTCAAACCATATTCCTTATGTAAAACCGTTGCTCCAACGAATGAGTTGGCTGTATGTCCTGAAGGCCATGAATTGGCTGTTGAGCCATCAGGACGCATTTCTTTAGCTGAATATTTGATGGTATTGACTAATAGGCCCATAACACCATATGACAGACCCGCACTTACCAGGAAACGCCTCCAGTCACTACGACCCTCATAGCCAAAAATCTTCAAACCTAATGTCATCGCTGGACCAAAATACTGTGTATAATCATCGATAGAGCTTTTGAAGTTGGTCAGCAAACGGGTATTGGCATGAAACTCGTCATTATAGTTTTGACGGAAAGTATTCTTCTCGCTCTTTAATAGGATACCAGCCACAAAAAGAGGAACACCCACAAAGGTCATGTCATCCATAAACTTATATGGTTTTATCCCAGGTTTGGTCGTAGCCCATTTATAGACATCTCTTGTAGCTTCGGTGTTGTACATATTGGAAGCCATAGGCAAATTGCCCAACTTCATTTTTGGAGCAGGTTTAGTGGTTTTTGTGATATTATAGTTCCATTCAGGCATTTCCACCTTCAAAGGTTCAGTATTATACCCCCCAATGATAATGTTTGCTGAGGTTGTCAAGCATGTCAACATCATCATAAACAAAGCAACAAGATGTTTCATAATAACAGGATTTTATATTTTTTCACAAAGATAAGCATTTATTTTAACAAATAGTAATAGAATGATAAAAAAAGTTTTATAATGCACCATATTTGGATGATTTAATTATACCATCTCCAATCTCCTGCTTCGTAACGGCTTTCTATCAAGTCTTCAATGTTGTCTGGTAGGTTGGGGAAGAAATCCATTCCCGTTATTTTCTCTATTTCATCAATGGTATGAATTTTATAGGGTCTGTCGGAACCATTGTTCTCGAAAATGTACCCAATGGCACGAGCTGGCTTCGTACTGGTTATCAAGATACATTTAAAAAACTGTTCAGGAACAATTATTTCATGGTCCTTGCCTATAGTCTTTGCTTTCCGTTTATCAATAATTGGACCGCAAACAATATATACCTCCCCATATCGATTCGCCCAACGACGACAAGCAATTTCCAAATCATTCCATTTGCCGGTATTCAATTCATGGTTTTGCGGACAAATATTACTCATATAGAACGATTCACTCATAGCTTTATCATTATAATGGTTATCGCCTGCTGGACACATGTGACCGCGGTCATAGCCTGAACCAGAGTAGTCCCAGGGTTCTACCTGGTTGTCTTTAGGCAATTCAGTATCTGCCACAAACTCATCTCTCCGATTGTTCTTACCATTGGTTTCATTCTTATTTAGTTCCCATGCCACCCAGTTAGGCAAGTTCCAGTTACGATTGTAAGAAACCGTATAGTTGGTACGTTTAAGGATGCGTTCAGAGCGATCTTTCAATTTAGCAGGTATTTCAAGGTTTACAGTATTGATTACAGTCTCTCCTTGATTGGTTTCTATCTGTGCATTAGCATTTTGGAAATCGATCTCAGTTTTTGATTGTTGATTATCCTCCACTACCACTTCCTGTTTGGCAGGCTCATTCACTGTCTTCTGTTCATTCAACTGTTTATTGATGGGGAAATACGAAAGTAAAGCTGCCAAGATAACCGCAAATGCCGAACCTGCATATTTCGTGGTATTCTGTTTTTTCTTTTTACTCATGTTTTTCTGTTATTTTGACACAAAAATAAAGAAAAAGAATTATATTTGCCAAACGTACTAACTAAAATCATTAATACTATGGCTAAAAGCATTAAAGGCACACAAACGGAGAAGAATCTGTTGACATCATTTGCTGGTGAGAGCCAGGCACGTAATCGTTATACTTTCTTTGCAAGTGCCGCCAAGAAGGAGGGTTTCGAACAGATAGCTGCTATCTTCTTAGAAACGGCTGAACAAGAGAAAGAACATGCAAAGCGTATGTTTAAGTATTTGGAGGGCGGTAATGTGGAGATAACCGCTTCATATCCTGCAGGGGTGATTGGCAGAACAATTGATAACCTGCAAGCAGCTGTTGCAGGCGAACATGAAGAGTGGGCAGAGGCTTATCCTCATTTTGCTGAGGTGGCTGATGCCGAAGGTTTCCCAGAAATAGCAGAGATGTATCGTCGCATTGCCATTGCTGAGAAAGGGCATGAAGAGCGATACTTCGCATTTGTGAAAAATATTGAGGCAGCAAAAGTGTTCGCCAAGGACGACGAGGTAGTTTGGCAGTGCCGCAACTGTGGTTACATTCATGTGGGCAAACAAGCTCCGGAGGAATGTCCTGCATGCAAGCATCCACAGGCTTATTTTGAAATCAAGAAAGAGAACTTCTAAGGGTTTCTGACAATTAAAAAATTGGGGAAGCATTGCTTCCCCTTTATTATGTATTATGATGTTCCGAAGGAATAGTTGAGAAAACTTTATGGTTGCAATGTGTGACTCTTATATTATTGAGCCAATTCCCCTACCTTTGCATTTATTTGGAATAACTCTAAATATATAATTGAAGACTGATGGAAGCAGGATTATTGATAGTCATAAGTTTCATCTTTCCTATTATCTGCCTGATTTGTGGCACTTTGTTGTGGAGAAGACGCAAAGAGACCTCAGATGGGTCGCGTAACTTCTTATCTATTATTTATTTTTTAGTAACAATATGTTGTATAATATACCTAACTAATCCCTTCGACAATTCTCTTCCTTCATTATCGCACGTTTTACTGGATCCAATGGTCGTCATCACTGGTCTCTGGGTCATCAACTTGTTTATTTGCTATCCGATTGAGGTGATGCGTCCTCGCCAGCTTCGTGGTTGGTGGCAAGTGTTTGTTCTCCTCCCATCACTGTTTGCTACTCTGACTTTGGTATTCGGATTGCAGTTCCAAGAATTGCAAAGTTGGTCTGATTTGTTGCAACATGCTGGAGATTTCGATGTGATATTCCGACTGATATGCCTGTTTTTCCTCACTATCATCTCCCTGCTTTTGCTAGTCATTCCTTACAACTGGCGCAATTCTAGTGCTGATTATCGATGGATTCGTAAAATTACATTCATTTCTCAGGTAACTACCCTTCTTTTTTATGGAAATGTTTTCACAAACCTGCCTCTATTCTATTACTTGCATGTTGCTTGGGTTTTATTGACCTTGATTTACCTAACATATTATGAGTTAAGAATCAGGGTTTTGCCTCCAGAACAGACCATACAGAAACCTGTTACCTCTCCATTTATCGGTGTGTTACACAAACATGCCAAGATTGACGACTTATGGCCATGCATCTGTCAAATAATGGATGAATGTGAAGAATGGCGAAATCCCAACACCACTGTAGAGTCCTTGAGTCGGACCATTGGCACTAATCGCATCTATGTGGCCAAATGCATTCGCGAGCATACAGGACTAACATTCAATGATTATCTGAACAAGAAGCGCATTGACTTCATAGTTCTTCAACTACGTCAAAATCCTATGCAAGACCACAAGTCGCTCTATTTTGAAGCCGGTTTTAGAAGCAGATATACGGTCTATCGTAACTTCGTGAAGTTCATGGGATGTTCTCCCACCGATTTTATTGCGTCATTGTAGCAATCTATAATAGCCTTTATCTTTATTTCTATTATTTTTAATTTTGCAGAGATGTTTTTCAAATTTGCAACATCCTTTTTTGTCATTCTCTGCCATTTTTTCACTAACTATGTACCGAAATGCAATAATTCAATGATATGGAAACCAAGAATGAAAAAAGGGTCGTGCAGATTGAAATAGACGACAATGTGAAGAAGCTTACCATCATGGGTAAGGACAAAGACCAGCAAGTAGTGATGCGTGAGGAAATCTGTGATGATGAACTGGATCAAGTGACAGGAGGTCGCATACAGCGTTATTATGAAGATGAATCTATGCACCACGATGGACCTCAAGGAATTGTTTTTACACATTCATTTGATGATCTTCATCCATGATGAATAAGGTATCTGTGTGTATTTTAAAAAAAACTAATGATAACAATGGTAGCCACGAAAGAAAAAAAGTTTGTGCAGATTGAAATCGGCGACGATGTTAAGAAATTGACCATCGAAGGTGTTGACAAAGATCAGCAGGTTGTGATGCGTGAGGAAATCAGCGATAAAGAATTGGAACAGGTGGCTGGTGGTTGGGGACTAGCGTGTCCACATAATCGTTACGTCCTCTCATCATCATGTCCACGTAAAACACTTCCTTAAAATCAGTGTTATGGAAACTAATAAAGAAAAAAGGGTTGTTCAGATTGAAATCGACAACAACGTGAAAAAAGTAACGATTACTGGTGAGGACGACAACCAGCAAGTGGTGATGAGGCAAGAACTCGTCGAGAATGAACTGGAGCAAGCGACTGGAGGGATGAGAGATCCATTCTTTTGTTTACCCTATAAAAGTTAATGATTATGGAATCTAGGAAAGAAAAAAGGATTGTGCAGATCGAAATCGGCGCTGATGTTAAGAAATTGACCATTGAGGGTGTTGACAAAGACCAGCAAGTGGTGATGCGTGAGGATATTAGCGATGAAGAGTTGGAGAACGTAGCAGGTGGTGGACTACTACCAGATCCTTGTTTCCAAAAATTTAGATAGGCTTTCTTGCTTAGTTTCAGCTATGGGAACAGACTGTTTGTCCCAAAGTAGGAACAATGAGTAACGGAAAAAGAAACGAGCTGCTTCCTTAGGGAGAACAGCTCGTATTTTTGTTTCCGATAATGTGTCAAAAATTAATATTTGCCATTAACTTCTACAAACTTCATCAAATCCATATAACTTTTTGTGATACTTTATCAACCCTTCCAAAGGAGCTTTTTCTATGGTTCCGATAGTAAGTTGGTGAGAAGCAGCTACTTGTTCAAGAATTTCTCTGAAGTACCAGGCAATGGAGCCACAGAAATGGATGGGGTGATGTTGATAATCATATTGCATCAAACACCGCGTGCAAAGCGCCTCGAAGTTGGCATAGATTTGTTGATACACCCTTTCATTATCCCGATGTTCGTAAATAAACGGAGCAAAGCTCGCCAAGAAGCGGTTGGGGTAGGGTTGACGATAGACGCTGTCGATAACCTTGCCGGTGTCCAGGTGGTAAGTCTGCTCAAACTCCTGCTTGATTTCTTCTCCCAACAACCCTTTATAGAGGGCACCAATGAAAAGTTTGCCCAGTACGGAACCACTACCTTCATCACCCAGAATAAAGCCTAAAGAAGAAACGTTTTTCGTAATGCTTGTCCCATTATAATAGCAAGTGTTGGAACCTGTGCCCAAGATACAGGCAATGCCTGGCTGATGGCCACACAATGCTCGAGCTACCCCCAACATATCAGAGTTGACCTCACAAACCCCAGTGATGTGCAACTGATTTTTCAACACGCGTTCCATCAAAGGAATCTTGTCGTAGATGCACCCTGCGCCATAGAAATATACATTGTATATTGTGGTGGTGGGCAATTGAGGCACAAGTGCCGAAGCCACCTCATTAGCCAATTGTTCTTCGCTTTGTTGATAGGGGTTCATCCCCTTTGTGGAATAGTATTTCCTTTCGCCTCTATTGTCGATGAGGCACCAATCGGTTTTGGTCGAACCGCTGTCTGCAATCAGTATCATAATAATAGTTATTTAATCGATTATAGCTAATCATCAACCTTCACGAGGGCGCAAACGCCGAGAGTGGCAACACAACACACCATCACCCAGGTGAAAAAGCCCACATACCCCAGCATTTCCTGCAGCCAGCCAGCAGCCATACCAGGAAGCATCATACCCAGTGCCATGAAGGCAGTACAGATAGCATAGTGGGCAGTAGCCTGCGTGCCACGAGAGTAATAAATAAGGTAGAGCATATAGGCTGTAAAGCCAAAGCCATAGCCAAATTGTTCGATGAATACGCTCAAAGATATAAGTATGATACTTTGTGGTTGATAGATGCTCAGCAAAACATACACGAGGTTGGGCAACACCAAGCTCAAAGCCATAGGCCACAACCACCGTTTCAAACCACCCTTAGAGGCGCAGATGCCACCGATGATGCCTCCTATGGTAAGGCCAATGATGCCGATGGTGCCATAGACAAACCCCACCTCAGAGGTGGTAAGGCCCAAGCCACCCTGATCAATAGGATCGAGCAAGAAAGGGTTGATTATCTTCACCAATTGCGCTTCTGGAAGGCGATAAAGCAACATAAAGAGGATGGCTATCCAGGTATGTTTCTTGCGGAAGAATGAGGCAAAGGTGCCAAAAAACTCCTGCAAGATATTCTTGACAGTTGTATCTGCAGAGGCTTTGTCTGTCAAGGGTTTCGGCAAGATGACACGATGGTAAATGAAGAAAGCTATGAACAGACCGGCCATCACATAGAACGTAATGCTCCATGCCATATCAATGGCCATCTGCTTTTCCAACTCACCTGCAAGAATTACCAACAACCCTTGTCCAGCGATGGTGGCAATACGATAGAACGTACTTCTGATACCCACAAAGAAAGCTTGGTCATCTTCATTCAGAGCAAGCATGTAGAATCCATCAGCGGCAATGTCGTGAGTGGCAGAGCTGAAGGCTACCAACCAAAACACAGCTAATGACCATGCAAAGAACGAGCTGATGGGCAGGGTGAAAGCTACACCAGCAAAGCCAGCGCCGATGAGCAATTGCATAGTAGTTATCCACCAACGCTTGGTCTTGAACAAATCGACAAACGGACTCCAGAAAGGTTTGATGACCCAAGGCAAATACAGCCATGAAGTATAAAGGGCAATGTCGGTATTTGAGATGCCCAATTTCTTATACATGATGACAGATATCGTCATCACTGCCACATACGGCAGACCCTCAGCTAAATACAATGTCGGAATCCAACTCCAACCTTTTTTTCGTCCATTCTCCATTATCAATTCTCCATTATTCATTATTCATTCTCCATTAGTACATTCTCTCTACCTTAGCACCTTGGTAGTAATGCAACAGTATCTCCTTATACTTAAAACCTTTCTCGCCCATCACAGCGGCACCAATCTGACAAAGACCAACGCCATGACCCCATCCTGCACCTTCGAGGGTAAATTGCTCAGGCACATTACCTTCTCCTTGTTTTTTGACTTCAAATGCCGAACTAAATAAGTGTGATGTTGATAAAGTCTTGCGAATCTCCAACTCTTTGCCGATAATCAACGATCGCTTGCTGCCCACAATCTTTAGTCTGAAGATACGTCCGCTGGTACCACGAGCCAAAGGCTCCAGGTCGATGATATCACCAAAGTCGATGCCTGTTTTAGCCATTATCAAATCATGCAACTGCTGTTGACTATACGTTATTGTCCATCGGTAGAAATCGGTAGTTTGCTGGTCATAGTTCACCATCACCTGACTCAGTATTGTTTGATCTGCCATCCCGCAATAAGGGTCGATAACGTTTGTCAGATAGGGGTAGTCTTTGTCCTCCCAGCATGTGCTGAATATCTCAGTTATACCCCCACAACATTTTGAGAATCGGGTATCGCAAATCTCCCCATTATAAATCAGGATCTCGCCACGGGTCTGTTCCACCGCTTCCTTGGCTACATCGGTGGTTACTTTAGTAACGCCTTGGTAACGCTGGCAATGGTCGTCGGCACACACATCATAGTGCTGATGAGCCGAACGGTTGTACCACCTTACAATCTCTTCATCATTCTCAGTGCCACACGAAGAGTTGTTGTCGTTCTTTTGCGCCGTGAGCTGAGCCAGTAACCAACTGCGTGAGATAACTGCATGCGCTTTGAGTAATTCTATCGAGGCCATCGCACTCATCTCGCTCGATATCACGCTGGTGAGATAGCGTTCTGTGCTGATGATATTGATAGCTGTTATTTTCCCCTCTTCAATGATTAGATGCAATGTTCCTTGGAAGCTTTGGTCTTCCTGCTGTTGCCAATGGAATTGCTTACCTATCATCACGTTCTTAACCTTTATTAGGTTCTTGTCAGGTTCAATTGGGAAAAACAGCAATTCCTTAAAACTGTCTCCATTCCATTGAATCAAGCCATTATCCATATAAACACACTGTTCTCCCTCCACGATTTTCTTCGTGGGGACAGGATTGCCTTTGGGTGCCACCACATGATAGTTGCCTTGCAATGTAAACTGAATCTCGGGGTTCGATAGCAATCCAACTTGTATCTCAGGTTCTTCCATTGAGTTCGTTTTTAAATATTTCTATATCTGTATCTTGCCAACACACCTCATGTAGGATATGTTCTATTGTTGTTGCATTTAATCGTTCAAAGTCCTCTTCCCTAACCGTGATGAAAACACCCCCTAAATCCACAGAAGCCGGACTGATAATCATCTGCTCACCTCCCTCAGCAAAATAGCAGGAAGGGCGATGTTTCGTTCGAGGGAAGATGAAGGTAAACCATTGGCCTCCTTCATAATAAGTAAGCACATTAACCATCGGTTCACCCTCTAAGTTAGAGGGAGTTTCTGTTAGGGTGGGAGAACTTGTTTTTGTGCTGAGTACCTGCATCAACCTTTCAAACAACACAACAGCATCTTTCTTCTCATCAGCTATCATCAGCAAGGTGTTGCGAGGATCATGGATCATGAGGTGTAAGCGAGCCTTTCCTTCCACCGCCAAATGCTCACCTATACGCTCCTGCCATTGTTCCTCTATTGGCATAAACCTCCTGCTCCCAGCTTGGAAATGCATGTGGTCGGGTGCCGATGCTCCACATCTCGGACCATTAAAAAAAACGGTGAATTGGGGCATTCCTTCCGCTAAGTCCAACATGTCGGCATATCTTCCCTGTAACTGCTGGGGTGTATGCTCGTAGGTTGGTATTGTGAGGTGTTGAGGGAAAATAGGGAAAGGATTCTCTAATATCTCATACTTTCCTTTCCAGTCTTTACTTGGTTGTGTGGGTGGCCTGTTTTCCTTACACAGAAAACAACGTCTGTGGGCTATACTGAAAGCATCTGTTTTAGCAGCAGAAGAGCGGATGCGTGCTGCATTGAATTGTACTCTGAATTCCATCTGTCCTATGCTGACAGATTTGATATGAATATGTCTATTATTGGTCTCCATTTTCCTTATTCATTCGTGCTTTCACTTCCCACGATCTTATCCTATCCTTATAAAGGTTATTGGCATTCACCTGAAAAGCATTCAATGCGGCATCCGAGTTACCACTCCACCTGCGACATAGATAAACCACCTCATACACACGCCCTATCTGATAATGTCTGCTCACTGCCAAGCCCACAGCATAATCCTCCCCATAACTCGTATTAGGGAAACCAATTTTTCTGATGATA
>Ga0265298_10010433_pt1 | contig 10992 bp, 4 predicted proteins | sample AusTroGonzalo_MG_3_FD_193486 | JGI IMG/M metagenome (GOLD analysis project Ga0265298, IMG submission 193486) | Bovine rumen microbial communities from tropical cattle in Woodstock, Queensland, Australia - Gonzalo_01 | ecosystem: Host-associated > Mammals > Digestive system > Stomach > Rumen ...
GCTCGCGTGGCTTGCGAAGAACCGCGGTGCGGCGGCGTCCGGGTGCGACGTCCATGACTCGCCGCGGCTCAGGTGGCTGGCGTCGCAGGGCGTGGACGTCGCGGTGGGACACGATCCGTCGCACGTCGCCGAGGACGTCGACGAAGTCGTCGTAACGGCGGCGGCGGACCCGGAGATGCCCGAGATCGCGGCGGCGAGGCATCTCGGCGTCCCCGTGCGGAGAAGGGGCGAAGTCCTCGCTGAAATCGTCTCATCCTGCGACTCCGTGGCTGTCTGCGGTTCGCACGGGAAAACCACTACGGCGACGTTCACGGCGAAGCTCCTGGCGGCGCTTGGCGAAAACGTCGTGTGGGCGATAGGCGGCGAGACGGGGGATTTCCCGGTGGCCGGCAGGACGGGCCCGCTGGACAGGCCGCCCGTGCTCGTCGTCGAGGCGGACGAGTCGGACGGCACTCTCGCCTTCTACCGCGCGAAGACGCTCGTCGTCACCAACTGCGAATGGGACCACCCGGATCATTTCAGGTCGTTCGGGGAATACAAGGCGTGCTTCGACGCGGCGAGGGCCGCCGCAGGGATGGTCGTCGAATCGCAGTCGCTCGCGCCCATGCCAGAGATCGCGGCGGCCATTGCGCCGCTCGCGCCGCACAACCGCGCAAACGCCCGCGCCGCCGCCGAGGTCGCGGTCCTGAGGGGCCACTCCGCGCGGGAGATCGCCGCTGCCATGCCGGGGGTCGTCGCGGACCTCCCCGACAGGCGGTTCCAGAGGATCTCTAATCCGGCGGGGATGGACGTGTACACCGACTATGCGCACCATCCGACGGAGATGAGATGCGCCGTGGCGATGGCGCGGGAGCGTTGCTCAGGGACGCTGCGAGTGGTCTTCCAGCCCCACAGGTATTCAAGGACGAAGGCTTTTCTGAATGAGTTCCCGCAGGCCTTGGAGCTGGCGGACGAAGTGGTGCTCTGCCCGGTGTACGCGGCGTTCGAGAAGTTCGTCGAGGGCGGCGACATAGCCGACCTCTACGCGGCGGCGCGGGCGCAGAGCGGCGGAGGACGCCCTCGATACCTGCTAGCGAGGTCCTGCGAGGAGGCGTGGTTCCACGCGCGCTCGTCGATGAAGCCCGGCGACCTTACGCTTCTCCTCGGCGCGGGCGACATAATCGGCGTCGTCCCGCTCGTCGAGTCGTGGTCGCCGCCGCCCGAGCGGCGGATTTGGATCGGCGCGGGCGCGAACACCTGGAAGAGCGATCTCGCGACGGGCGAGGAGTATGTGAAGACGGACGGACCTGCGGGCGCCTCTGGGTCGTCGCTTGGAATACCTTGGATGGCGGGAATCCCCGGCACCGTCGGCGGATGGATCAAGATGAACGCAGGGGCGTTCGGGCATTCGGTGTCGGAGGCGCTCGCCCGCGTCAACGTGGACGGGGAGTGGATCGACGCGAAGGACTGCGGCTTCGGATACAGGCACAGCGGGATAAAAGGCGAGGTTCGCGATTTCGAGTTGAAGCCTGAGTTCGCTGGTCTTCGCGGCGGGCATGACCGCGACGGACACGACGCCGCTTATTATCTTGCAAGGCGCAGGAACTTTCCTCCCGGGACGTGGGGAAGCGTCTTCAAGAACCCACCAGGAGCGTACGCCGGCGAGGTGCTGGAGCGCGCGGGGTGCAAGGGCTTGCGCGTCGGCGGCGCATACGTCTGGCAGGAGCACGCGAACGTCATCGTGCGCGGAGACGGCGCGACGGCGAGCGACGCCCTGGCGTTGGCGAGAATCATGTGCGAAAGGGCCTTCTGCAGATGCGGTGTCGTCCTGGAGCCGGAGATCTGCGGGCTCGAGAACGCCTTGCCTGACGTTAAATCCCCCAATCCCTAAATCCCAAAATCCCCCAATCCCAAAATGAAAGACTTCGGCTTCTATCTGGTGATGACGAATCCGCTCGTAGGCTACGCGAAATGCTGCGAGGCGGCAGGGAGGGCGGGCGTGCGCATGGTGCAGCTCCGAATGAAGGACGTTCCGAGGGGCGAACTGCTCAGGGAGGCGAAGCTCCTGGCGTCGATAGTGAAGGGCAGCCGCACCCGCCTCATCGTGGACGACGACGCGTCCGTCGCGGCGGAGGCGGGCGCGGACGGCGTCCACGTCGGACAGGACGACATGTCCGTCGCGGAGGTGCGCGCGAAGTATCCAGAGATCGGGATCGTCGGCCTTTCGACGCATAATCCCGCGCAGGCGAGGGCGGCGATTCCCCAGAGGCCGGACTACATCGGGGTCGGCCCCGTGTTCGCGACGCCGACGAAGAAGATACCCGACCCCGTTCTTGGCGTGGCGACGGCGGGGGAGATGATTGCGTCCGTCCCGTTCCCGGCTGTCGCCATCGGCGGGATAAACGGGGACAATCTCGGCGAGGTCATCGCCGCCGGCGCGAGGAACTGGGCTGTCGTGCGCGCCGTGTGCGCGTCGCGGGACCCGTATTCCGCGATACTTTCGCTTATGGAGGCGGCGGACCGCGCCGCTTCTCGCGTCCGCCGCGTTTCGCGGCGTGAGGACGCGGCGCGCCCGAAGCGCATCTGCTATCCTTTCACGGAAGAATGCGTCCGTTCGCTCCGCGCCGGGGACCTCGTCCTAGTCTCGGGCACGGTGTTCACCGGGCGCGACAGGTTCCACAAGCACTTCGCCGAAGGCGGGGATCTCTGCGCAGACTTCCGCGAAGGGGCCTTGTACCACTGCGGCCCTGTGGTGACCGGCGACGCGGAGCGCGGGTGGAAGGTCGTCGCGGCGGGGCCGACGACGTCTGCTCGCGAGAACCCGTACGAACCGGACTTCATTGCGAAATCGGGCGTGCGCGTCATAATCGGCAAGGGCGGCATGGACGGCAGGACGCTCGCCGCCATGAAGAAGCACGGCTGCGTCTATGTGCAGGCCGTTGGGGGCGCCGGAGCGCTCGCGGCCGCCTGCGTGAAGAAGGTCTCGGGCGTGAGCCATCTCGCCGACTTCGGCGCGGCGGAGGCCTGCTGGCGGTTCGAGATGGAGGATTTTGCCGGCGTGGTCGCCATGGACTCGCACGGCAGAAGCCTGTTTGCGGAGGTAGAGGAATCATCCCGCCGACGCATTTTTTTGGTATAATATGCAACTTGAAAGGCGATGAGACGAACATGAAGCGCGCAGACGTGGACAAAGTCCTGATAATAGGCTCCGGTCCGATAGTGATCGGGCAGGCCTGCGAATTCGACTATTCCGGCACCCAGGCGTGCAAGGCCCTGAGGGCGTGTGGATACAAGGTCGTTCTCGTGAACTCCAACCCGGCGACCATCATGACCGACCCCGTGATGGCGGACGCGACGTACATAGAGCCGCTGAACGAGGCGAGGCTGGAGCAGATAATCGAGAAGGAGCGGCCTGACGCGATTCTCCCCAACCTGGGCGGGCAGACGGGGCTGAACCTGTCCATGTCGCTCGCTAAGAAGGGCGTTCTCGACAAGTACGGCGTGAAGGTCATCGGCGTGAACCTCGACGCGATCGAGCGCGGCGAGGACCGCGAGGTCTTCAAGGAGACGATGCGCAGGCTAGGCATCGAGACGCCGCGCTCCGGAATCGTCCACTCGGTGGAGGAGGCGGTCGAACTGGTTGACAGGGAGATCGGCTACCCGGTCGTCGTGCGGCCCGCGTACACGATGGGCGGGGCCGGCGGCGGCTTCTGCTACAACGTGGAGGAGCTGCGCACGATCTGCGCGCGCGGGCTCGACGCGTCGCTCACGCACCAGTGCCTCATCGAGGAGTCGATCCTCAACTGGGAGGAGCTCGAAGTAGAGGTCGTCCGCGACGCGAAGAACCAGATGATCGCGGTCTGCTTCATCGAGAACATCGACGCCGTGGGCGTCCACACGGGCGACAGCTACTGCGCGGCGCCGTTCCTGACGATCTCGAAGGACCTTCAGGACAGGCTCCAGCGCGACGCCTTCAAGATCGTCGAGTCGATCGGCGTCATCGGCGGCACGAACGTGCAGTTCGCGCACGATCCGAAGACGGGCCGCGTCGTCATCATCGAGATCAACCCGAGGACCTCCCGCTCGTCCGCGCTCGCGTCGAAGGCGACGGGCTTCCCGATCGCGCTCGTCTCGGCGAAGCTCGCGGCGGGGATGACGATGGACGAGATACCGTACTGGCGCGACGGGACGCTCGAGAAGTACACGCCGGACGGCGACTACGTCGTCCTCAAGTTCTCGCGCTGGGCGTTCGAGAAGTTCCGCAACGTCGAAGACCGCCTCGGCACGCAGATGAAGGCGGTCGGCGAGGTGATGTCGATCGGCAAGACCTACAAGGAGACGTTCCAGAAGGCGATCCGCGCCCTGGAGCGCGGCCGCGCCGGCCTCGGCTTCGCCAAGGACTTCCACGAGAAGAGCCTCGACGAACTTCTGAAGATGCTCTCCGTGCCGAATTCCGAGAGGCACTTCCAGATGTACGAGGCGGTCCGCAAGGGCGCGACCGACGAGCAGATATTCGAGCGCACGGGCGTCAAGGCGTACTTCGTGCAGCAGATGAGGGAGCTTGTACAGGAGGAGGAGGAGATTCTCAAGTACCGCGTGTCGGACGTCGCTAGTCGCGAGTCCGGCGTCGAACCCCGGGATTTCCCGTTACCCGACGGCCTTTTGGTCCAGGCGAAGAAGGACGGCTTCAGCGACAAGTACCTCTCGCAGCTCCTCGGCGTGCCGGAGGCGGACATCCGCAGGCGCCGCAAGGCGCTCGGCTGCGTCGAACGCTGGTTCGCGGTGCCGGTTTCGGGCGTCGAGGACAAGGCGTACTACTATTCGACGTACAACGACGTCGCGCCCGACCCCGACCCGAAGCGGGCGGCGGCCTTCCACGAGGCGACCGCGTCGAAGAACCCGAAGAAGGTGATGATCCTTGGCGGCGGGCCGAACCGCATCGGGCAGGGCATCGAGTTCGACTACTGCTGCTGCCACGCGGCGATGGCGATGCGCGAGATGGGCTACGAGACGATCATCGTCAACTGCAACCCCGAGACGGTATCGACGGACTACGACACCTCCGACAAGCTCTACTTCGAGCCGATCACGGTCGAGGACGTCCTCCAGATCTACGAGGCGGAGAAGCCGGAGGGCATAATCGTCCAGTTCGGCGGGCAGACGCCGCTCAACATCGCGCGCGGACTCCAGGAGGCCGGCTGCCGGATCCTCGGGACGTCCGTGGACTCCATCGACGACGCGGAGGACCGCGACCTCTTCCACTCCACGATGGACAGGCTCGGGATACCGATGCCGGAGTCGATGATGGCAAGCGACCTCGACGGCGCCCTGAAGTGCGCGGAGAAGCTCGGCTATCCGCTCATCATACGCCCGTCCTTCGTCCTTGGCGGGCGCGGAATGGAGGTCATCTACGACGAGACGATGCTTCGCGAGTACGTGGACAAGGCCGTCGGTGTCACCCCGGACAGGCCGCTCTACCTCGACAGGTTCCTCTGCCATGCGCTGGAGTGCGAGGCGGACGCGCTTTCGGACGGGACGGACATCTTCATCCCCGCGATCATGCAGCACATCGAGCTCGCGGGCATACACTCCGGCGACTCGGCGTGCGTCCTGCCGCCCGTGACGATCCCGGAGGAGAACCGCGCCACGATCCTCGACTACACGCGGCGGATCGCTGCGGAGCTGAAGGTCGTCGGCCTCATGAACATGCAGTTCGCGATCGAGAACGGCAAGGTCTATGTCATCGAGGCCAACCCGCGCGCGTCGCGCACCGTACCGCTCGTCTCGAAGGTCGCGGGAATACAGATGGCGCGGATAGCGACGAGGCTGATGCTGGGCGAGACCGTCGCGTCGCTCGACCTGCACAAGCGCGGCGCGATACCGTACTTCGGCGTCAAGGAGGCGGTCCTTCCCTTCGAGAAGTTCCCGGAGGTCGATCCCGTCCTCGGGCCCGAGATGCGCTCCACCGGCGAGGTCCTCGGCCTCGCGGACACGTTCGGCCTCGCGTACTTCAAGTCGCAGGAGGCCGCCGGGGCTCCGCTCCCGACTGAGCCGGGCAAGGTCCTCGTGTCGCTTTCGGTGAAGCAGGACGACGCCGTTGACGCCGTCAAGAGCCTTGAGGCCCTTGGCTTCAGCGTCGTCGCGACTGAGGGCACCGCTAAGTGGCTGAACGGCCGCGGAGTCGCGGCGGAGACGATAGCGAAGATCGGCGAAGGGCGCCCGGACGTCCTCGACGCCATCAAGAACCGCGAGGTGAAGCTGATACTCAACACGCCGTCCGGCAGGCGCGACGCCCGCGCCGACGACTGCCGCATCAGGCAGGCGGCGATCAAGTACAGGGTGCCGTACCTCACGACGGTCGCCGCCGCGTCTGCCGCGGCGGAGGGCATCGGGGCCGCGATGAAGGGCCTTGGAGAGGTGCGTTCGCTGCAAAGCTACCATGCCTCGATCTCGTGACGGGGGGCCGTGTTAAAAATCTTTGTCAGATTTCGGAGGCGGCGAACCCTAACGTTGTGTAATCCGCAAAAAGCGGGGAAAGGCAAAAAGGTGCAACATGAACAAGACAATGAAGAACACGGTTAAGACGGTCGCGATCACGGTCGCGGTCGCGATGTGCTCGGTGGCGTGCTTCGCGCGGCCTCACGGCGGTCCCGGGCGTGGTCCGGGCGGCTTCCACGGCGGCCACCACCATCACCACCACAGCGGCTGGGGACGCGGCGGCTCCCACTTCTGGCCCGGCTTCGTCGGCGGCGTAGTCGGCGGCATCGTGGGCGACGCGATCTACACGCGCCCGACGACCATCGTCACCACCCCGACTGTCGTGACCACGCCTGTCGTCACCACGCCGGTAGTCACCGCCCCCGCCGTCGTGACGCCCGTGTACACGACGCAGAACGTGTGGGTCGAGGGCCGCTACATCGACCAGGTCCAGCCCAACGGCGTCACGATACGCACTTGGCAGCCCGGCCACTACGAGTCGCGCCAGGTGCTGGTGCAGTAAAGCCCGGAAAGGAGCCACGAGACCGAATGTTGAACTGGATGGATTCGCTGAAGGGCCGCTCTCTGATGCGGCTTGCCTCGCTGACCGATGCGGAAATGCTTGACCTCGTCGATCTCGCGGCTCAGCTGAAGGCCCGTCGCCGCGCAGGAGTGCGCGGCGACCTCCTTCACAGAAAGAACATCGCCCTCATCTTCGAGAAGAGCTCGACGCGGACGCGCAACTCCTCGATCATCGCCGCCCGCGACGAGGGCGGCGGCGCCGAGTACCTGACGCGCCCCGACATACACTTCGGCAAGAAGGAGAGCGTGAAGGACACCGCCCGCGTGCTCGGGCGCATCTACGACGGGATCCTGTTCCGGGGCTTCTCGCAGAAGACGTGCGAGGACCTGGCGACGCACTCCGGGGTGCCGGTCTGGAACGGGCTCACCGACGACTACCACCCGACGCAGATACTCGCCGACCTTCTCACGGTGAAGGAGAGCTTCGGCGACCTCAGGAACTGCACCGTCGCGTACGTCGGCGACGGGCGCAACAACGTCGCGAACTCCCTGATGATGGGCTGCGCGAAGGCGGGGATACGCTACGTCTGCTGCGCCCCCGGGGAACTGCGGCCGGACGAGGCCGTCCTCGCGGAGGCCGAGGCCGTCGCAGCGAGGAACGGCGTTGACATAAGGGTGTTCGAGAACCCGACCGAGGGCGTGAAGGGCGCGAACGTCCTCTACACCGACGTCTGGGTCTCGATGGGCGAGGAGGCGAAGACCGCCGAGAGGATAAAGCTCCTCCGCCCGTACCAGATAAACATGGACCTCATGCGCGCGACCGGGAACCTCGGCGGCAGGCTGCTGTTCCTGCACTGCCTGCCCGCGTTCCACGACTTCAACACCGAGGTCACGAAGGACTGCGGTGCGCTGGAGGTAACGGACGAGGTGTTCGAGTCGAAATACTCCAAGGTCTTCGACGAGGCGGAAAACAGGATGCACACGATAAAGGCCCTGTTCGTCTCCGCCCTGTGCGACAGGAAGGGCATCTAACACGCGAGTGCGGCCGTCCCCGGCCGCCGAAGGGAAGCAGGGGTCAGCAAATGTTCAAGCCGGTGTCAAACAAGGTCGCCTTTCCGCAGATGGAGGAGGAGGTCCTCGCGTTCTGGGAGAAGGACGGGACGTTCGCGAAGTCTCTTGAGAAGAACAGGGGGCGCGAACGCTACAAGTTCTACGACGGGCCGCCGTTCGCGACGGGGCTCCCGCACTACGGGCATCTTCTCGCCGGGACGATCAAGGACATAGTGCCGCGCTACCAGACGATGCGCGGCAAGTACGTGGAGAGGCGCTTCGGCTGGGACACGCACGGGCTGCCGATAGAGGCCCTCGCGCAGGAGGCGCTTGGCGTCGCAGGCGCGCCCGAGATCAAGAAGATCGGCGTTGACAAGTTCAACGAGCAGTGCCGCTCCATGGTCCTCAAGTACGTCGGCGAGTGGCGCAAGACCGTCACGCGCATGGGCCGCTGGGTCGATTTCGACAACGACTACAAGACGATGGACCCTGGCTTCATGGAGTCCGTCTGGTGGGTCTTCAAGCAGCTCTGGGACCAGGGGCGCGTCTATAGGTCGCACCGCATAATGCCGTACTCCTGGAAGCTCTCCACGCCGCTCTCCAATTTCGAGGCGGGCAGCAACTACAAGGACGTGCAGGACCCGACCGTCACGGTGCGCACTAAGGCGCTATCGGGCGCCAGCGACGCGGTCAGGGAGCTGCTGGCGAAGGAGCCGACCGTCTATCTGCTCGTCTGGACCACTACGCCGTGGACCCTCCCGGAGAACCTCGCGATCTGCGCCGGCGCGTCGATCGACTACGTGGCGGTGAGAGACGTCACCGACGACGCCCGTCCGGTCTATGTCATGGCCAAGGCGCGACTGCCGCACATCTTCAAGAAGCCGGAGCAGTACGAGACCGTCGCGGAGTTCAAGGGAGACGCGCTCAAGGGGACGACCTACGAGCCCATGTTCCCGTACTTCGCGGACCAGAAGGCGAAAGGCGCGTTCGTCGTCCTAAACGACGACTACGTGACGACGGGCGACGGCGTGGGCCTTGTGCACATCGCCCCCGCCTACGGCGAGGACGACTTCCGCGTGTGCAGGGAGGCGGGGATCGCGGCGTTCGCCGATCCGCTCGACGACGCATGCGCGTTCACCGACGCGGTGCCCGAGTACAAGGGGCGCTTCTGCAAGGACTGCGACAAGGACATAATCAAGCGCCTGAAGGCCGAGGGCAAGCTCGTCCACCAGGCGACGATCGTCCACTCCTATCCGTTCTGCGACCGCACCGACACGCCGCTCATCTACCGCGCCATCGACGCATGGTATGTCCGGGTGGAGGACCTCCACGAGCGCCTGGCGAAGAACAACGCGACCGTCCACTGGACCCCCGACTACGTCGGCGAGAAGCGCTTCGGCAACTGGCTCGGCGAGGCCCGCGACTGGAACATCTCCCGCAACCGCTTCTGGGGCAGCTGCATCCCGGTCTGGATCAACGACGACGACCCCTCGGACATGATCTGCGTCGGCTCCGCGAAAGAGCTGGAGGAACTGTCTGGCGAAAAGGTGACGGACCTCCACAAGCACTTCATCGACAAAATCGTCATCAGGAAGGACGGCAAGACGTACCACCGCACGCCCGAAGTCCTCGACTGCTGGTTCGAGTCAGGCTCCATGCCCTACGCCCAGCAGCACTACATGGGCAGCCCCGATGGTCGAACCAGCCCTGATGTCCGAACCAGCCCCGATGGCCGAACTGCGTTCGACCTATCTACCTTCTTCCCCGCCGACTTCATCGCCGAGGGGCTCGACCAGACCCGCGGCTGGTTCTACACGCTGATGGTGCTTGGTACGTGCCTCTTCGACAAGTCGCCCTACAAAAACGTCATCGTCAACGGGCTCGTCCTCGCAGAGGACGGCAAGAAGATGTCGAAGCGCCTCAAGAACTACCCCGACCCGTCAAAGATGCTCGACGAGTACGGGGCGGACGCGATACGGCTCTACATGATCTATTCGCCCGTCGTGCGCGCCGAGAACCTGAAGTTCTCCGAGAAGGGCGTCAAGCAGCTGATGCGCGACCTCCTCATCCCGTGGTGGAACGCCTACTCGTTCTTCGTCACCTACGCGAACGTCGACGGCTTCGCGGAACCGGAAATAACAATACCCGGCTCCGCCGTCGGAACCAGTCCTGATGGTCGAACCAGTCCTGATGGTCGAACCAGCCCTGATGGTCGAACCAGTCCCGATGGCCGAACCAGCCCTGATGGTCGAACTGCGTTCGACCTATCCAACGTGCTCGACCGCTGGATCGTCTCGTCGATGGAGACTCTTATCGCCGACGTTACGGCGGCGATGGACGCATACGACCTTCAGCGGTCGGTAAGGCCCTTCGTCAAGTTCGTCGAAGACCTCACCAACTGGTACATCCGCCGCAGCCGCCGCCGCTTCTGGAAGTCCACCAACGACGGTGACAAGCTCTGCGCGTACAGGACGCTTCGCTACGTCCTCGTGCAGCTCTCAAAGGTCGCGGCTCCGTTCACGCCGTTCATCGCCGAGGAGATATACCGCAACCTGAAGGGCGCGAACGATCCGGAGAGCGTCCACCTCTGCGACTTCCCGTCGGCCAACGCCGCAGCGCGCGACATCGACCTGGAACGCCGCATGGCCGACGTCCAGACCGTCGTCGAGCTCGGCCGCCGCCTGAGAGCCGACAACGACCTCAAGGTGCGCCAGCCGCTCGCCGCGATAAAGATCGCGGGCGGCGACGTCAAGGGGCTCGAGGACCTGATCGAGGACGAGCTGAACGTGAAGTCCGTGGAGTTGATCGCCGACGAGCGCGATCTCTGCGACGTCACGTACAAGGCGAACTTCAAGACGCTCGGCCCAAAGTGCGGGCCGAAGATGAAGGCGGTCGCCGCCGCGATAGCGGGAGGCGGTTTCGCCTTCAACGCGACTGTCGAGGGCGTCGAGATCACGCCTGAGG
>Ga0265298_10010434_pt1 | contig 10992 bp, 22 predicted proteins | sample AusTroGonzalo_MG_3_FD_193486 | JGI IMG/M metagenome (GOLD analysis project Ga0265298, IMG submission 193486) | Bovine rumen microbial communities from tropical cattle in Woodstock, Queensland, Australia - Gonzalo_01 | ecosystem: Host-associated > Mammals > Digestive system > Stomach > Rumen ...
TGACGCTTATCTGCCGGAGGAACTTCCGGTGCGGCGCGCCGGCCTTTATGAGCCTGCGCGCGAGGTCGTAGTCGCTCTCGCCGACTATGCACCCTCCGGAGTCCTCCACCGTGTCGGACCTGTCCCAGCCGCTCATCGCGTTGCGCATGCCCCGGAGGGCGTGCTGCATGTGCGAGACTTCGATGTTGAGGAACTCCATCACGCCTCCTTCTGCCACACGAAGAGGAAGTCCCACAGGTCGTCGACGGCGTCGATCCACGCGTCGAGCAGCACGAACCGCTTCGTGTCCGTGAGGCGCTTGAGCGCCGCCAGGTAGTCGCTGTTGCGGCCCGGCCCGTTGAGGCCGAGGGCGACGTGCACGACCACGCTCTCGCACGGCTTGCCGTCGAACCGCCCCTTGGTCACGAGGACCTCGTGGCAGTACATGTTGTCCTTCTTCGTCGACTTCGACTTGACGAGGGCCTTTATGTCCTTCGCCAGCCGCGACTTGCGGGAGCGCACGGCGCTGTCGATGTCGTCGAACTTCTTCACGAGGTAGCTCGGATCGCCGAACACCCCGATGTCTTTCTTGCTCATTGTCTGTTCTCCTTTCGTTGGTTTCCGAAATCTATGCGGCGCAGGTTCCGCCGGACGTCCCGGCGGACGCGCCACGCCCGCCACCATCCGAGCCAGAGGCTGCTGCGCCTCGCCCGTTCCGACGCGAGCATGCCGTCGCCGATCCACTGCGCGACGGACAGGTACTCCGTCTTGCCGTAGAGCAGCTCGAGCGCGGACGCCGCCGACGCGACGTTCTGCTCCCGGTACTGCGGATCGTCCCGCTTGAGGTAGCCGATCAGCTTCCTGATCTTGAGCCGCTCCGCGAAGTACGCGGAGGGGTTGTAGTTCTTCGTGTCGTCCACTTCGTGTTCCTTTCCCCGGGGCCCTCGCCCCAGCAGATCTCCTCGAACAGCCACTCGACCAGGTACGCGCCGAGCTCCTCGTCGTCCGTCCCGATCTCCTGCAACATGCGCTGCGCGGCGTGGTACGCCTCGTGGACGAACACGCGCGAGTCCCACTTCGGTAGGACGACGAACACGTCGCCCCGGAAGCGCATCGTGAAGCCGAGCGCCCCGACGTCCGGCTCGTCGACCGTCTTGCGCCAGCCGTCCTCCAGCTGCGCCCAGGTCTCCCTGTGCTCCTTCGGCGACGGCTCGAGCCCGTCGAACGTCTTCGGGTCGAAGAAGAGCCTCTTGAGCTCGTCCTTCGTCCCGCAGCACACCACGACGGAGCGGCGCAGCACCTTCGACTCGCACACCTTGACGAACGGCTTCATCAGTCCTCCCAGTACTTGACGAGCTCCGGCGGCATACGCCCGAGGATCCAGCCGGAGTTGGGCTCGACCTGGACGACGCGGTCGTCGAACAGGTTCAGCATGAGGTGGTCCTTCTCGTGCGTGATCTCCGGGACGAAGCCGAGCGTGCGCCAGCACCACTCCTGTATGAACTCCTTCGCGGTCCACCTGTCCGCGAGCGCCCACGGCATGTCGCTCGGGCTCTCGACGCACCAGTGGCTCTCGAGGTACGGGTTCGGCCTCGTCTCCACGTCGGACCTCGGCGAGACGCGGGCGGTGAGTATCTTCACCTTGAGCCCGTCCTCGTGCATCCGCTTCATGAGCCGCACGGTCTTCACGACCGGCGCGCCGATGTGGTCTATGCCCTGCCATCCGTCGTAGACGGCGAGCGTTCCGTCGAGGTCGAAGCCGTACCAGCCCTGACCCGACTCTCCATGCGTATCGTTCATAATACCTCGTTAGTGACGTCCCTGAACCTGGAGCAGGGAAGCAGGCCCTCGTTCGGGCAGTCGTAGTAGCCGGTGAGGCTACGCCAGAGTCTCTTCCAGAAGCCGACGCCGGCACGGCGGTCCCACGACACGCGCGCCTGGCACGTCAGCTCCTGCGGTATGAAGCCCCTCGCCTCGGGGCATATCTCACTTGCCATTGTTCCTCCTGTCCGCCAGTCTCTTGGCCCTTATGAGGACGGTGCCATACCTGCACGCCGGGGCGGAGCCGTTGCACGGGGCGGCGCGGAGCGGGCACCAGACTCTGCGTCCGTCCCACTTCGGGCACTCACGGCACTTCGCGGAGTCCTTCCTCGCGCCCGGCACCGGGTCGAGTCCGTGCTCCATCCCGCGTACCGGGCGACCCCTCGGCCTTTTCGGCACGAGCTCGTCCGGCAGCGTCGGTTCTTCCCCATCCTTGCATGGCATGGTACATCGTCCTCCGTCTCGATTCATGTTCCATGTACGTGGTCCCTCCGCAGCTCGCGTATGTCCGCTCCGGGGAACTCTTCGCTGAACTGGCGCACGGCGTCGTGCGCGTCCTTCGCGGCGTATGAAACCGTTCCGAAGCGCGGGACGAGGCAGTCGCGTCCGCACTCTTCGTACTCTATCGTGTAGGTGTTCATCAGAACGTGCCCTTTATCCCTATCGTTATCTCGACTCCGTGCCCGCGCCGCCCCGGCCCGAGCTTCACGAACGGGCAGGGGTCGGGCAGGCGGAACATGGAGGGCCGGCGGCCGAACGCCGCCTGCTCCTCCGGCGTGAGCGGCCTCGTCATCGCGTCCCAGACGGGCGTGATGTCCTTGCCGCTGCGCGCGTTCTTGAGCATGACCTCGTCGGGGCTCACTTCCCCACCTCGTCGTACTGCGACGCGAGCATGTCAGCCGTGTGCGTCGCGATGACCTCGAGCGGGAACTCGGAGACGGCGGCGTCGAGGTGGCGGACGTCGTACTCCTCGCCGACGCGCCACGCGCCCATGTGGTACACGATGCACACCCGCTCGACGTACGAGACCGGGTGCCCGAGGAAGTCGGGGGCGAGCATCGCCGAGAGCGTGCCGTGCCCCGGGAACATCGGGCGCAGCTTCATGATCTCCCTGCCGTCGGCCTTGAAGTCGTACGCCTGCATCTTGCACAGGTCGTGGCACATGCCGATGACGTAGGGCGACCCCGGGTCCGACCAGGCGATCTTGAGGTCGCCCGTCAGCTGGAGGAGCCGGTCGGTCACGTTCATCGAGTGGATGGCGAGCCCGCCCCTCACGGCGAGGTGGTGGCCCACCGACGCCGGTGCGTTCAGGTAGCACATCATGTACCCGCTGTAGTTCAGAAGGAGCGGCTGGCACACGCCGGCAAGCGCGAGGTACTTGGCGAGCTTGTCGAACTGCTCGTCGGTGAACCACGCGAGCCCGTACAGGGCACGCAGCCGCTCCTTGATAGCCTCGATGTCGACCATCACTTCTCCTCCGGCTTGAAGTGCTCCCAGGCGTGGTTCGCGGTCTTCACGATCCGCTCCTGCGCGCCGCCGTTGTCGAGATACAGGTGGAAGAGATAGAACATCGCCTTCTCCAGGTCCTCGACCGGCTTGCCCTTGAACTGGTAGCGCTGGACGTACTTGATCACGTTCCCCTGGAGGAACCCGTCGAACGCCTCCTTCCCCATCTGGTCCTTCATGTGCATGAAGGAGTCGCGTCCGTTGGGCGCGTAGTGGTTGGGACGGTTCACGACGTCCTCGCTCGGGGACTGCTTGAGCCCCTCCTTCGTGCGTACGTGCGTCATCCGTGCCTCCCTCCTGCGATCCGGGCGCTGGCGTGGTCGGCGACGGAGGCGGGCGAGGGCTCGAACCCCGGGAGGTCCTGCTGCCTCGGGTCGTCCTTCGGCTTCGCCTTCCTCGGGCCGAGCTTCTCCTTGTACTCCGCGTTCACCATGCACACGGTCTCGACTGAGCACCGGAGCGTGCGGTACTTGCCCGCGAACTCGTTGAGCGCGGCGCACACGGCGTCCGCGAGGATGCGCTGGCCCGCCTCGGACTCCGCCCTGCGGAAGTCGTCGAAGAGGCCCCACGCCTTCTGGAACGTCTCGTCGACGTCCTTCGCGCACTTGTCGAGAAGCGGCGCCTCCTCGCGCAGCTTCGCTATCACCTCCTGCATCTTCATTTCGCGGGCTCCTTCTTCAGCATGTCCGCGGCGTCGGCGCAGTCGACGAGGATGTCCACGAGGTCGTCCGCCGCGTCGATCCACGCGTCGAAGATCCTCATCTTCACGGTCTTGCACGTGACGAGCCTCCGCATCGCGGCAAGGTAGTCCTCCTGCCGCCCGGGGCCGTTGAGGCCCATCGCGACGTGGGCGACATAGCTCGTCCGGGGTTTCCCGTCGAACTTGCCCGTCGTCTTCATGACGCGGTACACGTACATGTTGTCCTTCTTCGTCGACAGCCCCTTGACCGTCGACACGATCAGCTTCGACATCGCGGACTTCCTCGACACGGTCGCCCTGTCCACGTCGTCGAACTTGTGCTCGAGGTAGCACGGCTCCCCGAACACCATCAGCTTGCACTTGCAGCTCTTCTTGCTCATTGTCACTCTCCTTGGTTTCCTACTCTGGTGAAGACGTCCGGGCGGGCAGAGTAGGAACCCCGCCCGGACGCCACGTTTGCAGAAGCATTACTTCTTGCACTTGCCGCCCTTGCACGCGGCCTTCTTGGCCTTGCCGCCCTTGCACGCCGCCTGCGCGGCCTTCGGGTCGACCTTGGCCTTCGCTGCCTTCTTCGTCGCCATCGCCTCTTCACCTCCTTTCCCCGCGCCTTCTGTGGAGGTGGCGACGGCGACCTCTTGATCCGTAATGAAATACTCCTCGCGTATCTTGCGTATGACGAGATCGTAGTCGCTCGACCACGCGTCCCACGCCGGGAGCTCGCGTTGCGCCTCCCCGTAGTGCGCCGACTCCCAGTCCGCGTTCGTGATCTGGCAGAACTGGAACAGGTGGCCCATGACTTTCGCGATCGCGGCCTCGCCCTTCTGCTCGAGCTCGATGCGGGCCTCCCTCATGCGCGCGGCGTAGTGGCTCTCGCACGCGATGAGCGCGAACGTCTCGCCGTCCACGAGCGCGCCCACGGCGAACCACAGGTGCGACTTGTACCCGGTCAGCGCCTCCGCGAGGTTGATCAGGGCGACGGCGGCGCGCGTGCGGTGGTAGACCGCCACGTGCGGCGCGCCATCGACGCGGTGGTGCTGCGCCCGGTAGTAGATCGCCGCCGACAGGTGCTTGATCGCGCACTGCGGGCACCCCGGCGTCATCAGCTCATCGTGGACCTCCAGCATCACTCGCTCCTCCCGCAGCCGTCGTTGTCCTCGAAGTCGAGGCTGCCCCAGCTCGCCGCCACCCACAGGACGAGGACGATGCACACGAGGACCACTACCGCGAGCGCCTCGGCCGGGATGAGCGTCAGCGCCCATCCCCACGCTATGTGCCCCGTGAGCTTCGCCACGACGAGCACGACCTGTGCCAGCACGTCGATCCCGACGGCCCACGCCACCACCTTCATCATTTCGCACCTCCGTTGTACTTCTCAAGGTAGCGGCCCGGCTTGAACGCGAGCCGCCAAGTCTCTATCATCGCCCCCGTCGGCAGGCGCCGGCGGTAGGGCTTCCACTCGAACACGCCGAACCCCACGAGCTTCGTGCGGCGGCGCGTGCTTATCACGGTCCACAGCCCGTCCAGGAGGACATCGACGCGCTCCTTGGACTGCTTCGTGACCTGCCGGAGGACGCACCGGTCGTCGTAGCCGACGCGCCAGTACTTCGTTATCCCGGCCTGCTGGGGGTCGCGGTTGCTCATCTGCCCTCTCCCCATATCCAGTACCGGACGCGCTTGTTCACGTTCGTCTGCTCCTCGCGCCCCGCCTCGTAGTAGAGTATCTCGATGCGGTGGCAGACGTTCGTCGGGTAGTGCGTCCTCGCGTCCCACCCGTACAGGCGGACGCGGCCCTCCATCTCCGCGCACGTCTCCTCCATGCGCGTGGCGTTGAAGGGGGCGCGGTAGCTGAACCGGTCGCCGTGGTAGATGTCGATCACGTACGTGCTCGTGCCGCAACCGCACAGGGCGAGCATCATGGCTGCCATCAGTCTCTTCATTCGTGCCTCCTTATCGGCGGAAGGCCCCCGCCGACTATCACGGCGACCAGGGGCTGCTTGCCCTCCGCCTTCTTTTTCTCCGGGTCCTCGCCTTCGAGGTTGGCGACGGTGCCCGCCTCGGAGAGACCCGTGAGCGTGTGCTCGACCTTCGCGGCCGCGGCCCACGCCTCGGCCGCAGGCTTGACGCTCGTCTCGCCGCTGTGCAGCTTCTCGATCGCCTTGTCGCGCAGCTGCTTCGCCTGCTCGAGCTGCTCCTGCACGATCTGCGTCCGCTTCTCGGCGCGGACCTTGGCGAGCTCCATGACGCTCTGCGTCTGCCGGGCGGCGAGCTCCTGCTTGAGGAGCCGGTCCCAGCCGAAGGTGAACGCCCACATGGAGACCGTGCGCTCCGGGACGTCGACCAGGGCGGCCACGTCCCTGATCGCGAGGCCCTTGGTGACATAGGCGACCATCGCGGCCTTGCGCTTCTCCGCGTCGGCATAGGACGGATAGAGCTCCACGACGGCCTTGTCGCCGTCCGGGTCTCCCGTGAGCTCCGCCGCCGTCGACTTGAGGAGCGCCTCCCTGTTCTCCGAGACGGAAGCCTCGGTCGGGGCGGGCGGCAACGACGCGTTGTCCGCCACGACCACCTCGCCGATCGGGGTGCCGTGCTCCGTGAGGAGGATGGACTCGTTCGGGTTATCCATTACGGATCCTCCGTGCGTACTCCGCGATCAAGAGCGCCTCGGCCTTGCCGTCGTGCGGCTTGCGGCAGAGCGGCGTCCGGCGGAGGTCGACCTCCGGGAACAGCCGCTCGGCGACGGCGATCGAGGTGTTCTTGTCCGACGTGCAGCTGAACACCTTCTTCCACTTCTGCGGGCGGGCGAGCTCGTACGGGATCCGCATCGCGTCGAGGACGCCCTGCAACCATCCGAACGACTCTCCGAACGAGAAGCAGCTCGTCACGCCCTGGCCGGGCATCGCGCCGACGTGCTCGACGACGGCGAACAGGTTGAACTGCTTCTTGAGGTCGGCCAGCTTCTCGACGTACACGTGCCTGTCGAAGGCATGCGCGGACGGAATGAGGTGCGGCCCGATGATGGCCATCGCGCCTTCCTTGCCCGGATCGAAGCCCAGGTATGCGTTGTCGAACTCGCTATTCATGCCTTTGCCCCGTATTGTATCATATCCCCGACCTCGGCGTCAAGTGCCGAAGTGGGCTTTTCGGAAGATTTTTTCGCTGCGGCCTTCGCCGCCTCGACCGCGTTCACCCGGGCGACGTACGCCGCCCACTCCTGCGCCTCGTTCATACGTCCATCTCCCTCTTGTACCCGACAACAATGCGGTCGCCCTCCGCCCGCAGGGACAGCTCGCGGCTCCCGCCGCTTTCCTCGGACCCGAGGTCCGCCACGCCCCGCAAGGCCGCGCGGAAGAACTCGATGTCCTGTTCGCCTGCGAACGTGAGCAGCGCGTTCGGTTGCGCCACCGTCTTTGTGGTCTTCGCACTCATTTGAACCCCCTCACGCCTGGCGACCGTATGTCGATCGCCTCAGGACACCTGTAGCAACCGTACACGTAGCCGTCCCCGCCGGGCATCTCGACGTGGACCGGGCGCAGCTCGTCCGCGGGCCGGCCGCATAGAGAGCACCGCGTCCGCGTGCCCGACGCCATGTCTGAACCGGTCTCCGGTCCGTCTGGTTTCGCCGTCATTTCTGCCCCCGCTGTGACGTTCTCTTCCAAACACGGTAGCCGTCCGAGCGAACGAGTTTCTCATCGAAGAACTTCTTGAGCCGCGCCATCACAAGGCTCTGGTACATCTGATAGTTGTCCTTCGCCATGTCAGAGTACGTGTCGATGTCGTCGATGACCTGGTACATCGACAACTCTAGCCCAGACAAGTCTTCGCCGTCCGCTACGTCGCCTGGCTTGTACCCGTGGACATTGAACATCATCGACGGATAGTCCACCGCTTTCATGTCATCTGGTATCACTTTTGCCTCCGCAGCACGTAGGGTATCGACCAGCGGTGCAGCCGCTCGTCGTACCTGATGTTGTAGCCGCCGCTCTTGTGGAGCGTCAGCAGGTTCTGGTGCAGCGTCCGGGAGTCGATCACCTCGCGGGCGAGCGCGTCGTCCACGGACTTGATCCACTTGAACACCTTGACGGCCGGGCCCTCGACGACGAAGCCATCGGCGTCGCCCCTGTCCTTGTCGTCCTTCGCGCCGGTCGTTTCCTCGATGCACGCGTCGAGGACGTCGACGAGAATCTGCGTGAGCCCGTTCTCGGCGGACGCCTGCGCCATGTCGGAGTGCTGGACGGCCTTGACGCCGAAGCGCTCGTCGCGGATCTCGGCGGGTATCTTCCACCCGAGCAGGAACCGCGCGAACGCCGGGAGCTCCTCGGAGAGCCACGCCTGGTTCTCGTCCGTGGTGCCGAAGGAATACTTCGCTCCGCCGAGCCGCAGCATCGTGAACTTGTCGCGCGTCGACATGTCGAGGTCAGGCAGCACCGAGAGCGACTGCGAGTCCACGTTCGACAGGATCACGACGCGCCCCGGCCACGGCAGCCCCTCGACCGCCGAGCCGAACTTCGCCTCGCACCGGACGCGCCCGTTCGCCGCGACGACCTTGAGCGCCTCGGTGAACTTGAGCCTGTCGCGGTGCGTCTTGGAGCCGAGCTTGTCGTCGATGACGTGGACGGGCTTCTTCACCGTCTCGGAGTTGAACCTCGACCCTTCGAGGTACATCTTGTCGGCGTAGTCCCAGCCGCCCATGAGCCGCCCGAGCAGCTCGGTCGCGAAGAACGACTTGCCTATCCCGGTCGGCCCGGCAAGGATGAGAACCGTGCCGGGGGAGGGAACCTCGGACATCTTCGCCGCGTTCCAGTAGAAGTGCGAGAGCCACGAGACGAGGTGGACGAGCTGCGGGTCCTTGAGGTGCTCGAACGGCTGGCCGTCGCTCGGACGGTGGAGCGGGAAGCCCTCGGCCGCCCACTGGTCGAACCTCTCCTGGCCGCGCATGAACATGGCCGTCATGTAGTGGTGGATGTGCGGGAACCCGGAGACGGCGAACGGGTTGTCCCACTCGCAGATCGACGGGTCCTTCTTGAAGCGCTCCGGGCAGCTCGTCTTCTCGATGTCCTCGGGCGTGACGAACGCGAGCCTTGGTGCCGGCTTCACGACCGTGATGAGCGACGTGTTGAGGACGGAGCCGACCCCGCTCACCCGTATCTTCCCGGCGGGGCGGTAGATGACCGGGGCCACGACGTCCACCACGTTCCGCCTCGTTATCATGTAGAGGGCCCGGTCGAGCTCGCTCATGTCCTCGCCCTTCCCGGGCTTCGTGGCGAGCTTGGCCTCCATGATAAGGTCGCGCCGCAGCACCTTCTCCGTCCGCTTCTCGAAGTGGACGGGCGTGTCGTTCCTGAAGAAGCGCCAGAACTCGTCCTTCGTGTGGCAGTACCAGGTGTCCTCGTAGAACGGGGCCATCGACTTCGCGGTGTACTGCTCGCAGAACTCCTTGCCCAGGAGACGCACCCAGCTCACGAACCCGCCGTCATGGCCGGTATAGACGCGCACGCCGTCCTTGGTGAACTGGGCGCCCGACGGGTTGTCGGCGCTCGCGTCCCAGAACCGGACGCAGCGCGTGCCGATGTGGATGTCGTGTGGGGGCTCGTGCGCCCACTCGCGCTTCTTGATCTCCTCGGCCACGACCTCGAACGGGATGTCCACCACGTCCTCGACGTACCGCTTCGACTTCGACTCCCACAGCTTCACGTCCCACTGCACGATCTCCTCGTTTGGCACGGAGACCTTGGAGAACTCGTGCCACTCGCGGCCGACGTCCATCACCTGCGTGCATTTCTCGGATTCGGGATCGTAGCCTACGCCCCACCTCACGGCCTTCAGCTTGGTCGCGATGATGTGGATGAGGTCGTTCGCGTGGACGTTGCCCGTCACGGCGATCGGGCGATCGAACGTCCACACGAGGTGCAGCTTGCCCGACTGCGAGACGCTCCACCACCTCGGCTTATAACGGCTCGGCGGCTTCGACTTCACGGCCTCGATGATGTCCGAGGTGAACACGCCGTCGTAGTCCGCGACCCAGCCGTGGAGCATGGCGCACTGGTTTCCGACCGAGACCGTGAACGCCGGGTTCTGCCCTTCGCAGAGCGAGAACAGGCAGTGCTTCGTCTCGGGGTTCATCCAGCGTGCCTTGTACGCGTCCTTGTCCAGGTTCAGCACGGCCTCCTCGACCGGGAAGTCCTCCCAGGGCTTCTGCGACACGGTGACGTGATCGGTCGCGAGATTAGGCAGACAGTAGAAGTTAGCCATGACGCACGACCCCCTCTGTCAACGCGCGCTTCACCGACCATCCGGCTCGGATGCGATGATGCACGAGGTTGTAGTTTGCATGGTATCGTTCCACGGCCTCGGCAAGGCACATGCGCTCCCCGTCAACCTCGACCATGCGGTTGGCCGACGTGTTGCGCATCTGGACCTTTCGCGTCGTCCAGCGGCAATTACTCGGACGGTAGCCGTCGTCGTTCAGCAGACGGTCCAGCGTGAGGTCATCCGAGTAGCCGTGCTTGAGCGACCAGTCCCGGAACGACTCGAACGACCGGCGCCAGTCCTCGCAGACACCGACACGACGATACCGCCCGGTCGGATCGCTGTACGCGTACTTACACCGCGCTACGAGCCCCTTCCAAATGCGGTAGAGCCGCCGTGGCTCGCGCCCGTGCTTCACCGGGTTCCGACCGCAGCACGAGGACTTGGCGCAGGACGCGGATTCGCCGTTGTGCAGACGGTACACTTCGACCATCGACTCCGCGCCGCACTCGCACCGGCACAGTACACGCCGGCCTTTGCCCGTCGACACAGGATCCCCGACGACAGTCCATTTGCCAAACTTGTCGCCGATGTTTACTGAAAGAGGTCTGCTCATGCCACTGGCCTCCCCGTCCTGTGCGCCATGACTATCACCTTGCCCTCGATGCACTTCACGTCGAAGCAGGGGAGCGTGACGGTGTTGCCCATGTCGTCGGTGATGCCGACGTACACGTGCGGCT
>Ga0265298_10010435_pt1 | contig 10992 bp, 10 predicted proteins | sample AusTroGonzalo_MG_3_FD_193486 | JGI IMG/M metagenome (GOLD analysis project Ga0265298, IMG submission 193486) | Bovine rumen microbial communities from tropical cattle in Woodstock, Queensland, Australia - Gonzalo_01 | ecosystem: Host-associated > Mammals > Digestive system > Stomach > Rumen ...
CAGCGAATCAAGGAGATTGAGGACCTGGAAGGCCAGACACTCGTCAGCGAAGGCATCGACGCCAACTACATGGACATCATCAACTATGCCGTGTTCGGAGTGATTAAACTGGGCGCTGAGAGTTAGAAGTTAGAAGTTAGGAGTTGAGGGAAGGTGTTGAGGAAGGTTCTTGTAAATATCTGCCGTTTTGTGCTGGCCTTGACATTCATTGTGTCTGGGTTTGTGAAAGCGGTCGATCCGTTAGGGACACAGTACAAGCTGAACGACTACCTTGACGCCATGCAGGTGGGTGCGGTGGTACCCGACTTCATAAACCTGGCAGGTTCCATCCTGCTGTCAACGATGGAGTTCTGCATCGGCGTGCTGCTGCTCTTTGCCATTCACAGAAGACTGACCTCGCGCCTGCTGCTGCTCGTGATGAGCATCATGACGGCGCTGACAATATGGATATACTGGGCCGACCCGGTGAGCGACTGCGGATGCTTCGGCGATGCCGTGGTGCTGACCAACGGACAGACGCTGCTGAAGAACGTGGTGCTGCTGGCCTGTGCCGCAGTGGTGGCCTGGCGACCGCTGGACATGATGCGATTCATCTCGAAGACAAACCAGTGGATTGTCACCAACTACTCGGTGCTGTTCATTCTCTTCATCGCGCTCTACGCCCTGTACGACCTGCCGCAGTTCGACTTCCGCCCCTACCACGTGGGAGCCAACATCAAGCAGGGCATGGAGATTCCGGAAGGGGCCGAGCAGCCACAGTTTGAGACAACGTTCATCATGGAGAAGGACGGGGAACGCCGCGAGTTCGGCGTGGAGAACTACCCCGACTCCACATGGACCTTCATAGACACCAAGACGGTGCAGACGGTGAAAGGCTACGTGCCGCCCATTCACGACTTCTCCATCGTGACGACCGAGGGGGACGACCTGACCGAGGACGTGCTGGACGACGAGGGCTATACCTTCCTGCTCATCGCACCCCATCTGGAGGATGCCGACGACTCACGAATCGACCTCATCAACCAGATATACGAATATGCCCAAGACAACGACTACGCGTTCTACTGTCTGACAGCAAGCGGCGAGAAGGGCATCAGCCGATGGCGCGACATCACGGGGGCAGAATACCCGTTCGCACAAACGGACGAGACGACGCTGAAGACCATCATCAGAAGCAACCCCGGACTGCTGCTGCTGAAAGGCGGAACGGTCATCCGCAAGTGGAGCCACAACCGACTGCCCGACGAATATGCGCTGAACAAGCCGCTGGAGCAGCTGCGACTGGGACAGATGCCCGAGGACTCGGTGCCGCAGAAAATCCTGACCATCCTGCTCTGGTATGTGCTGCCGCTGCTGCTGCTCACCATCGCCGACAGGCTCTGGGCATGGACAAGATGGCTGAAAAGAAAGAAAAAACATGATAGTGTTTATAAACCAAACAATAAAAACGAAAAGAAAATGAGAAAGAAAATTGTTGCAGGTAACTGGAAAATGAACATGAACCTGCAGGATGGTATCGCTCTGGCTAAGGAGCTCAACGAGACACTGAAGGCTGACAAGCCCAACTGCGGTGTAGTCATCTGCACCCCGTTTATTCACCTGGCAAGCATTGCCCAGTTCCTGGATCAGGACATCATCGGTCTGGGTGCCGAGAACTGCGCCGACAAGGAGAAGGGTGCCTTCACGGGTGAGGTAAGCGCCGAGATGGTTAAGTCAACAGGTGCTCAGTATGTCATCCTGGGTCACAGCGAGCGTCGCGAGTACTACAAGGAGACTCCCGAGATCCTGAAGGAGAAGGTGCTGCTGGCACAGAAGAACGACCTGAAGGTTATCTTCTGCATCGGCGAGAGCCTCGAAGAGCGTGAGGCCGGCAAGCAGAACGAGGTAGTAAAGGCTGAGCTCGAGGGTTCGGTATTCAACCTCAGCGAAGAGGACTTCCGCAAGATCGTCATCGCCTACGAGCCCATCTGGGCCATCGGTACCGGCAAGACCGCTACTGCCGAGCAGGCAGAGGAGATCCACGCTTATATCCGCAGCATCATCGCCGAGAAGTACGGCCAGGCCGTAGCCGACGACACCACCATCCTCTACGGTGGCAGCTGCAAGGCATCAAACGCTCCTGAGCTGTTCGCAAAGCCCGACATCGACGGTGGCCTCATCGGCGGTGCAAGCTTGAAGGCAGCTGACTTCAAGGGCATTATCGATGCTTGGAAGAAGTAAAAAAATAAAGAAGGTAAGAAAGTAAGAAGTTTAGTAAAAAGATAAGACATGAGCACCAACGGACAGAAACATCAGTTTATTAAGAAGGTATTATGGTTTTTACCTTTTTACCTTTTTACTTTTTTACCTTTAAACCTTGTTGCACAGACCTTCCTCGACCGTCTGCAGAAGCCTGTGGACGGACAGGGAACGGTTACCGTGCACCAGGACACGGCCATCAACAGGATCGTGCTCGACCCACAGAGTACCGTAAAGCCTGAGGACCGCAAGCCGACAACGACGACTTCAACCACGGCAACAACGACAACGACGGGAACAACAACGACGTCAACGGAGACAACAACCACAACGACGACTCCGACAACGACGACCACCCGCACACGCCATACCATAAACGGCTATAAGGTACAGGCATTTGCTGGAGGCAACAGCCGCGAAGACCGCAAGAAAGCTGAGCGCATAGCCAGCGAGATACGCGCCCAGCTTCCGAACGTCTCGGTTTCGGCACACTTCTACTCTCCCCGATGGGTATGCCGTGTGGGTAACTACCGGACCCGTGAGGAGGCACAGCAGATGTTGACTACACTGAAGAACATGGGCTATAGCCAGGCACTTATCGTGAAGTCAAAAGTATCAGTATATTAACCATATCACTACATCATGAAGTTAGAACGCGACGCACAAATGACCGACAACGTGGCAACACGTGAAGGACTCGACGAACTGGCACTACACTATCAGGACATCCTGAGACTGCTAGGCGAGGACCCCACCCGCGAAGGACTAATCAAGACCCCGTTGCGCGTGGCAAAAGCCATGCAGGTACTGACACGTGGATACGAAATGGATGCCCATAAGGTGCTGACAGACGCGCTGTTCAAGGAAGACTACTCACAGATGGTCATCGTCAAGGACATTGACTTCTTCTCGCTCTGCGAACACCACATGCTGCCCTTCTACGGAAAGGTACACGTGGCATACATCCCCAACGGATACATCACCGGACTCAGCAAGATTGCCCGCGTGGTCGATATCTACTCACATCGCCTCCAGGTACAGGAGCGCATGACCTTGCAAATCAAGGAGTGCATCCAGGAGACGCTCCACCCGCTCGGCGTCATGGTCGTCGTGGAGGCCCGCCACATGTGCATGCAGATGCGTGGCGTGGAGAAGCAGAACTCCATCACCACCACCAGCGACTTCAGCGGTGCATTCAACCAGGCCAAGACCCGTCAGGAGTTCATGAACCTGATACACAGCAAATAAGAACCGTCAATAAAACACAATGCCTATGGACCGGCCAAACAGAGGAACATACAACAAGCATGCAAGCGTTGCCAATCAGTTCTATCACAGCTGCTTAGGCAAGATTACCCTCATGTTCGCAGCCTTTGGCGTACTGGCTCTTATCGCCATGGTGACCAGACCGTCTGACGAAAGGATGGAAAGCGAGTCCATCGACAACATCAAGGAGTGCATAGCGGAGAACGACAGCATACAGGGAGACCATATTGACGATGCCGTCGGCAACGCCATCCACGTCTTCACCTCTGCAAACGATGCAGCCATCAAGGCAGACGTCCTGGAGGCATTCAACAAATATAACCAGTTGAAGGTCTATCACCACACGCTCTACAAGACGGCATACATCCACAACAATTTCCGTCCGCAAGGCTCACGCGTCGGCATCGGCATCTTAGGCGTCGTCATCCCTACCGTCAACTTCGAGGACATCCTGCTGCAGGCAAACCGTATTCGCGGCGACATGCCCGACATCAAGCCTGTCATCATGTACAACGAGGATTCACTGGAGGACGCACTACTGAAAATGTACAAATCCAGACAATAGGCATTCAAGACGCGCAGGGAAAAGAAAAATACAAATAAATTTGGCTAATTCAAAAATTCATCGTACCTTTGCAGCCGAATTTGAAAAAACGGAGATCCGCTAGCTCAGTTGGTAGAGCACAACACTTTTAATGTTGGGGTCTTGGGTTCGAGCCCCAAGCGGATCACAAACATCATCCGCAGGAGCTGGGCATCAGTTACTTGCGGATTTTTCATTTTACAAATGCACGACACCTGATACTGACAGTATTTAGTTAAAAAATAAAATTTTTGCACGTTCTTTTAACTACTTATGCAGAAATCATCGTAACTTTGTAAACGAAAAGAAATTGTATGTCAACAACATGATATGATACAACTATGAAGAAAATTATCACTTTCCTATTAGCCGTTTTAGGGCTATCGTCGGCCTGCGGCCAACAGCGATTTGAGAACACGGACGTCAACGGGTTTGCCGAACTGGTTGACAGCCCCGACGTGGTGGTACTTGACGTAAGAACGGCCAAGGAATTTGACGAGGGACACATCGAGAGGGCTGTCAACATTGACCAGTCCCAGGATAACTTCATCGAGCAAGTCAAGTCACTGCTGCCGACAGGCAAGACTATTGCCGTCTATTGCCGCAGCGGCAAGCGCTCAGCCAATGCTGCAGGCAGACTGGCAGCAGAAGGCTATAAGCCCATCAACCTTGAGGGGGGCATCAACGCATGGAAGAATGCCGGCAAGCCCGTAACGACCAATACCTACGAGGTTGACGTGTTCAAAACGAAAAACGGCCAGACGGTCAAGTTCCATGCACTCATGCATGCCAGCATCCGAGTGGAGTGGAACGGCAAGGAAATAGAGATTGACCCCGTCAGACAGCTGGGTGACAGGAGCATCGACTACGCTGCCATGCCGAAGGCGGACTATATCCTTGTGACGCATGAGCATCAGGACCACTTCGACCAAGAGGCGCTCAAACTGCTTTCCGGCGAAAACACACAACTGGTGACCAACCAGCGGTGTGCCGACATGTATGGAGCCGGCAACATCATGGTCAATGGCGACATCAAGCAGATGGGAGCAGACTTCACGATAGAGGCAACCCCTGCCTACAACACCAGCGAGGGACGCCAGCAGTTCCACCCCAGAGGCAGAGACAACGGCTACGTGCTCACCATCGACGGACTAAGAATCTATGTAGCAGGTGACACGGAAGACATACCCGAGATGGAAGCCATCAAGGACATTGACATTGCGTTCCTGCCCTGCAACCAGCCTTACACCATGACGACCGACCAGCTCGTCAAGGCAGCAAGGACGATTAAGCCCAAGGTACTGTTCCCCTATCACTACGGCCAGACAGACGTCAGCCACATTGCCGAGCAACTCAAGGAGGACGGTATTGACGTCAGGATCAGACATTACGAGTAACGATTCGTCCATGCAGTTCGACATCATACATATTGACGAGACGGATTCCACGAACCGATGGCTGAAGAGTGAAGGAAGGAACAAAGAGGGAGAACTGGTCGTGGTGGCCGACTTTCAGACCGCAGGTCGCGGACAGGGCTCCAACTCATGGGAATCGGAACGCGGACAGAACCTGACCTTCTCCATCGGCTTCACACCTGAGAGGATAAAGGCTGACCAGCAGTTCGTCTTGTCGATGGCCATCTCGGTGGCACTCACGAAGACGTTGTCTGCCCTACCCCATCCCGTCAGTATCAAATGGCCGAACGACATCTACGTCGGCGACAGGAAAATCTGCGGCATCCTCATTGAGAACGTGCTGAATGGCAACAGCATCAGGCACTGCATCATCGGCATCGGCCTCAACGTCAACCAAAGGCTGTTCACGAGCGACGCCCCCAACCCAACGTCGATGGCACTGGAGGGCGGACATGACTTCAACCGCGACGAGGTGCTGCACACACTACTGGAGCACTTCAGCCGGCTACTGACGAACTGGGACGAAGAGGCGGTGAGGACGGCCTACCGTCAACAGCTATACCGCCGAGAGGGGATGTTCCCCTATCAGGACAAGGACGGTGACTTCATGGCCTCGCTGGTCAACGTGGAGGACGACGGGCATCTGGTGCTCCAGGACACAGAGGGACGTCGGCGACGCTATGCATTCAAGGAAGTATCATTTCGAATTTAAGCATTCATGAAACGACTGTTTATCATATTAGCCATACTATCAGGACTGACACTGAACGCTACGGCACAGAACACAGGCAAGCAGAAGAAGGTAGCGGTGGTGCTCAGTGGCGGAGGTGCCAAAGGCATGGCGCACATCGGTGTGCTGAAGGTGCTGGAGCGTGCCGGCATTCCCGTTGACATCATCACAGGCACGAGCATGGGCAGCATTGTCGGCGGTTTGTACGCCACTGGCATCAGTGCCGAGCGCCTGGACACCATCGTCCGTGCTCAGGACTGGAGCTACGTGCTGTCGGACAGGGACGACCTGAGCCACCAAAGCCTCAGGGAGCGTGAGCACCAGAACACCTACATACTCTCGACCTCGCTGAGCTGGGGAAAGAAGAAAAAGACGATAGAGGGCGGCATCATCCTCGGAAAGAACATCGGCAGACTGTTTGCCGAGCTGACGAGTCCCTACAATGACTCCATCGACTTCAACAAACTGCCCATACCGTTTGCCTGCGTGTCCACGAACATTGTAGATAACACGGAATATGTGTTCCACCGCGGCATACTGAGCCGTGCCATGCGTGCCAGCATGGCCATCCCTGGTGTTTTCTCGCCAGTGAGGATGAATGGCATGGTGCTGGTGGATGGTGGACTGCGCAACAACTTCCCCACCGATATAGCCAAGGAGATGGGAGCGGACTTCATCATCGGCTCATCGGTGAAGGAGCCGGACAGGACTGCCGAGGACCTGAAGTCAACATCGAACATCCTGCTGCAGCTGGTCGATCTGAACTGTAAGAACAAGTTCGAGGAGAACCTTGCCATTGCCGACATTCCCATCATTGTGGATGTGGAAGGCTACAGTGCAGCATCGTTCAGCGCTGCTGCCGTTGACACCCTCATACGCAGGGGCGAAGAGGCCGCCATGGCCCACTGGGACGAGCTCGTTGCCCTGAAGGAGCAGCTGGAACAAACCGGCCACATCAAGCCTCGTCCACGCATTCTCATCACGCCGAAGCCCATGCTGGAACACGTGAACAGCTACAAAATCGGAGAGCTGCGCTTTGAGAACATGACGAAGAGCGACGAGCACTTCATCCGCACGAAGTTCAGACTGCACGAGGGAGACAGCATCGACAGCAACCGTGCGAACCTCATTACGACCTCCATGCGACTGGACCTGTTCTATAAGTTCGCGGACTATCGCATCATCAACAACGCCGTACAGCTGCCTGACGGCAGCAGCGTGGCCAGAGTGGTATTCATTGCAGGAGAGAAACAGAGTAACCTGATGAGTCTCGGCGTACGCTTCGACAACGAGGAACTGGTGGCGATGCAGGCGAATGCAGCCTTCCCCATCAGCTCCAAGATGCCAATGGAACTGGACTTCACCCTGCGACTGGGCAAGCGCATCATGGCGCGCGTGGACTGGGGATTCCACCCGATGAGCTTTCTCAGGCCAACCATCTCATATACCTTCCGACGCAACGACATCAACTTCTACGAATCTGGCGACAGGTACTATAACCTGACCTACAACCACCAGAATCTGGACATATCGCCCCTGAACTTCACCGTGAGAAACTTCGACGTGAGCATCGGCGTGGAATGGGACCACTACTTCAATAACAAAATGCTCATCAACACGGAGTTTCACCACGGTTTCGAGGAGATGAAGAATGAACACCTGTTCAGCTACCATGCAGAGGTGACCTACAACAGCGAGAACGAGTGGTACTTCCCCACGCGAGGCTCGAAGTTCTGTGCCAGATACAGCTATATGACAGACAACTTCGTGGAACTCGACGACCATATAGGTACAACGGAAATCAGTGCCATGTGGCGCAAGTCCCTCAGCGTGACCGACCACTGGGTCATACAACCGATGTTGTACGGCCGACTGCTCCAAGGCAAGTACGTACCATTGATGAAGTCGAACGTGATTGGTGGTGAGTGGTTTGGACAATACCTGCCACAACAGCTGCCCTTTGCCGGTGTGGGGCATATAGAACTGCAATGGAACAAGATGGTTGCTGCTCAGATGCAGACACAATTCATGCTGTCAAAGAGCAGCATCGTCCTGCTTCGTGTGGCAGCTGCCCAGAATGCCGACGAGTACTCTGACATCTTGAAGAAAAGAACCATGCTCGGAACGTCGATGAGCTACTACTACAACTCATCGCTGATAGGTCCTATAGGGGCTACCGTGGGCTACAGCAATGTCACCAAGGAACCATCCTTCTACATCAATCTGGGATTTGTATTCTAACACATTATCATAAAAATAAATAATAGCTATGAAGTTCAAAAGGATTCTATTGAAATTATCGGGTGAGAGCCTGATGGGAGCACAGGGATACGGCATCGACCCTGAACGGCTGGGCGACTATGCCCGTCAGATTAAGGAAGTCAGCGAGATGGGGGTGCAGATAGGCATTGTCATCGGCGGCGGAAACATCTTCCGCGGACTCTCTGGCTCGCAGAAGGGCTTTGACCGCGTGAAGGGAGACCAGATGGGCATGTGTGCCACAGTGATTAACTCGCTCGCACTCAGCTCTGCCTTAGGAGCCATTGGCGTGAAGAACAAGGTGCTGACGGCCATCCGCATGGAACCCATCGGTGAGTTCTACACCAAGTGGAAGGCTATCGAGGCCATGGAGCAGGGCTATGTATGCATCTTCTCGGCAGGTACTGGCTCACCGTATTTCACCACCGATACAGGCTCTTCGCTGCGTGGCATTGAGATTGAGGCCGACGTCATGCTGAAGGGCACACGTGTAGATGGCATCTATACCGCCGATCCTGAGAAGGACCCGACAGCCACGAAGTTTGACGAGATTACCTATAAGGAAGTGCTGGCACGCGGCCTGAAGGTGATGGACCTGACAGCTATCTGCATGTGTCAGGACAACAACCTGCCCATCTATGTCTTCAACATGGATGTTGTGGGAAACTTAAAACGAGTAATGGAAGGTGAGGAGATTGGTACGTACGTACACAATTAACTCTCGCTGAAATCAACGTATTCGCCGTCGTCGTCGGAGAAAATCTTCTTGTTCTCCCTCTTCGCAGAGCGGTTGTCGATAATGACCTCGCCGCTTTGAGTCTGAGTACGGCGCGGCTGTTCGTCATCCTGAGCAGCTTCACTCATCGGTCGTGATGAGTGTTGCTGTTTTCCGTTATCAGCGTAATGATACTGCTGAGCACGCCGACCTGTATAGTTACGACCTTTCAGGTTATCCTCCATCATATCCTTAGCCGACTTGATCCGCCTATAGATACCATAAATAAAGCGGAACACAAAGATGCTAACAATAAGCAGGAAAATGCCTGCAAAGACCAGGACGCCTAACAATGCTTTAGACATAATATTCTATTTTCTTTTATTCAAAATATTAGTAATAACGGAAAGCACAATATACCACGCAATAACCACTGCGATACCGATAATCTGGAAAACGATCAGTATAACGGCAGAGGTCAACAAAAAGACGTATTTGATTTCATTCCCCTTCCAGCCCCAATGCTTGAACTTCAGGGCAAACATGGGAATTTCGGAGACAAGTAGATAGCAAAAGACAAATACAAGTATTAGGATGAGATACGGAAGGATGTTGAGCAAGGCGGGCTGGCTGGAAAGCCACTCTCCACATCCGACGATGAGGGCACCCCAGAACAGGGCATTGGCAGGAGTCGGCAATCCGATGAATCCCATACTCTGTCGCTCGTCAAGATTGAACTTCGCCAGGCGCAGGGCCGAGAAGGCAGCCATAACAAAAGCCAAGAAGGGGAATATCAGGGAATGAGGCTCATGGAACGTGCACAGGTAACTGAAGACCATGGCCGACGGTGCAAAGCCGAAGGTAATATCATCGGCCAGCGAGTCAAGTTCCTTGCCAATGGGCGATGATACATGCAGCAGGCGGGCAACCATACCGTCGAAGAAGTCAAACACAGCCCCTACGACAATAAAGAGCAAAGCCAACTGGAACTCATTCTGGAAGGCGAAATAGGTTGCGATGCAACCTGAAATGAGGTTGCAGCAGGTAATCGTGTTGGGAATGTGCTTCTTCACGCCTATCACTTGTTACTTGAGTCTTGCTATCATCGTCTGGTCACCCGTGGTGGCCTGACCCATCTTCACACATACCTCAGAGCCCAAAGGCAGATAGACATCGACACGAGAACCCAGTTTGATGAAACCCAGGTGCTCGTCAATGTAGCAGTCTTCATTGTCCTTGGCATAGGTCACGATACGACGTGCTATGGCACCTGCTATCTGACGGCATAGCACCTGCTGGCCATCAGGCGTCTCAATCATGGTGTCTGCACGCTCGTTCTCCTCGCTGGCCTTGGGCAGCCATGCCTTGTGGTAGTTACCGTCCTGATGTCTCACAAAGAGCACCTTGCCGTCAACAGGGAACCAGTTGGCATGGACATTCAGCGGACTCATAAAAATGCTGATCATCAGGCGACGGTCATGGAAATACTCATGTTCCTCCACTTCTTCAATCACCACGACTCTGCCGTCAGCTGGAGCCACGACGACTTTCTCGGTATCCCCGTTATAGTAACGGATGGGGCAACGATAGAAATTCAGGACAACAAGCCAGACGGCCCCAAAGACAACGATAAAACTCCAAAAAGGTATCTTTGTGTCAAATCCGAACCATAGGGCCGCACCAATGGCTGCCACCAACAAAAATGTGGCCATTAGCGTATTGGTACCCTCCCGATGTATTCTGATTTTCTTTAGTTTTTTGATTTTCTCTCCCAATAATCTCTTCG
>Ga0265298_10010439_pt1 | contig 10990 bp, 22 predicted proteins | sample AusTroGonzalo_MG_3_FD_193486 | JGI IMG/M metagenome (GOLD analysis project Ga0265298, IMG submission 193486) | Bovine rumen microbial communities from tropical cattle in Woodstock, Queensland, Australia - Gonzalo_01 | ecosystem: Host-associated > Mammals > Digestive system > Stomach > Rumen ...
TTTTCTATATGCTGGTCCAGACCAAGAAGCAACATTTTTTGGTTATGACTTTTCAGTAGGTGACTGGGCTATTTCTTTAGGAAACGGTTGGGCTAAGTTAAATGCAACTGACGCTGTAACATCTGTTAATGGAAAATTAGGGCAAGTTGTAATAAATGCTGATGATATAGAAGCCGTTTATAAATATTGGGGTAATGATAATGCTAATAAAAACTTAGTAACAAATGAATATGGAGAAGTTACAGTATCAGATTATTCGTTAGGACAAATTATAGTAGATGTTTATGAAGAACTACCAAATGCTACTCCAAGTTCTCCACATCAAAATATACCCGAAAGAGCAAGAGCAACAGTATTACAACCATCTGATGTAATACATAAGTTTGATAATCAAACTTTACAAGGTGCTTTTGATAGTGGCGACCCAATAGAAAAAGATATAAAAATATATTGGGCGCCAGAAAGACCAACAGCAAACCCTCAATATGTTTATTTTGATGATGGAAATATAAATCTAGGAATAAATTATAGTGATGATATAAGTGAAGAAGCATGTTATTGGATTGAATATTGGGACGATGAAACAGGCGACTCGGTTTGGTATACATTTTCTTGGGCAGCAGAAGGACAAAAGTTTACATTAGATGAAAGTGGAAATACTAGATTATTATATGATAAATGGACAAAAATTAAATATGATTCTAGTTCAGACAAATATACAAGTGAAGAAGCAAATTATGATGAATTGCCAAAATTCTATAATCCTGTTTATGTAAGTGATTTAGTATTAGAAGATAATATTTTTGCACAAAGTTTTATGTGGATAGAAACAAAATTTGCAGGGGAATATACATATTTTAAAGTAGAGCCAGAAACAGACCCTGTAACATATTATTGGGGTTATACTCCATCAAATGTTCAAGCAGATATGCAAGAAACAGACCCTAGTGCATTATCATATATTAGAAATATAACATTATTAGATACAACGCCAACATACAATTTAAATACAAATTCAGCAGAAGAAATGAGAGGAACGATACAATTACACAAAATATCCAAAACTGGTAACTATTCTGATTTAAGAAATCAAGTGGGTAAAAGAGATACAACCACTAGCACTGGCGAGATATTTAATTGCTATACAGGAGCTTTTACAAATTTGGCAAGTGGCACATATTCACATAGTGAAGGCTATAATAACGGAGTATGGGCAGATTATGCACACGCTGAAGGATTAAGCAACACTATTCAAAATACTGGAACTGGTTCACACGCCGAAGGTGGTAAACATACAATGTCTAGTAATTATGGACACGCCGAAGGTTATCAAAATGCAGTTAGTGGATATGCAGCACATGCCGAAGGTAATTTAACATCTGCTATTGGTTCACAATCACACGCCGAAGGAATAAGTTGTAATGCTTCTGCACAAGCAAGTCATGCCGAAGGTTATGGTTCTTATGCTAGTGGTAGTTATTCTCACGCAGAGGGTCAATCAACATCATCAGGTGGGGCAAACTCACACGCTGAAGGACAGTCAACATCGGCAGCAGGACATTGTTCTCACGCTGAAGGTTATAATACAAGAACAACAGCAGATTATTCACACGCCGAAGGAAGTGGGTCGGCTGCTCAAGGCTCTTATGCTCACGCAGAAGGGTGGTCTACAATAGCAAGTGGGGCTTATACACATTCAGAAGGAAGAAGCACAAGTGCATTAAGTTATGGGTCTCATGCAGAAGGAGAAGATACAACTGCTGCAGGTTCTTGGAGTCATGCCGAAGGTAGAGGAACAATAGCACAATCAGAATTACAACACGTTCAGGGTAAATATAATATTTCTGATGGATACGGAACTTATGTTCATATTGTAGGAAACGGAACAAATACAAATAATAGAACTAATGCACATACACTTGACTGGAATGGTAATGCTTGGTATGCAGGAGAAATTAAAGTCGGTGGAACAGATTATACAACAGGAAGTTCATTTGTAGAAAAGCAGAGTAATAAAGTAACAAGTATAAGTTCAACTTCAACAGATGACGAATATCCAACAGCAAAATGTGTTTATGATATAGTTGGAGATATTGAATCATTATTGCAGGGGGTATAAATATGTCAATTAGTTCAGAAATTTTAAGAATAAAAAATAATATAGCAAGTGCATATACATCTTGTGGTAATCAGGGAGCAACACTACCAACAACACAAAATAGTGCAAATTTAGCAAATTGTATAGATAGTATAAGTGGAAGTGGAACATATCCAATAGGAATAACAAGAGGTGTAGATAATAATGGCGTATATGGTTATCCTACTTCTTACTTTTCTTTTGCTACTCCATCAGGTGCAACATCGTTACAATCAGGAATATTTCAAAAAGCATTTGATGGCTGTACTACTCTAACAACAGTAGATTTATCAAGTTTAACAGAAATAACAGGAACATCAACAATGGATTCATTTTGTAATGACTGTGTTAATTTAACATCTGTTGATTTATCAAATGTAACAACTATTAATGGTTCAAGTGTTATGAATAAAGCATTTTCAAATACAAGTATTACATCAGTAGATTTATCATCATTAACAACGGTTTCAGGTGGTAGTGCTATGAGTTCGGCTTTTCTTGATTGTCCACTAATTAATTCAATAGATTTGTCATCATTAACTGCTTTATCAGGTGCAGGTGCAATGATGCCAAGTGCTTTTGCATTATCTTCTAGTCCAACATCTCCATTGCCTTTAACAAGTGTAACTTTTACATCTTTATCATCTATTGGTGGAACAGCCCCAATGAGAAATATGTTTGCAAGACGAGATGGATTACAAATATACTTCCCTGCATTAAATTCAAATTCATTTGCAGGACAACTAACAACATATTTTGATAATTTAGTAAATGGTGCAGTAGGGTGTACAGTACACTTTCCAAGTAATATGCAAAGCGTAATTGGAAGTTGGAGTGGAGTTCAAAATGGGTTTGGTGGAACAAATACAACAGTATTATGGGATTTGCCAGCAACAACATAAAAGGAGGAAATATGAAAGATATTATTGAAAGAGCAAAAAAGAAATTAGAAAATATCAAAAAGAAAAAATAGGAGGATAATATGGAAAGAGTAAAGAAAATCTCGAAGTATGTAGTAAATGGATTAAATATGATAAATGCTTTAATAGTAGCATTATCAGGGGTTTGGAATTGGAATATAGATAATATATCAAAAACAATAATAGCCATAACTGGAGTTATATCAGTATATCTAGTAAGTGGGAAAATATTTGAAACTAATGTAGATGAAATATGCTCACAAAACGCAGAAATGCCAGATTATGATGATGAGGTAGAATAATGGCTAAATATAAAGGTAAAGTAAAAGTAGATACTAAAACATACAAGATATGGCGTAAAAAGACAATAGGCAATGCTTATGATGTAGATGGATATGCGGGATTCCAATGTTTTGATTACGCAAATCTATTCTGGATAAATGCTTGTGGTAGAAGTGTTAAAAGTAAAACTGCTGATGGTGGAGTAAAAGGTGGTGCTTCTGGAATATGGGGTGCTAGAAAAGAAAACAATAAGAATAATGAATTTAAACTTATAACTAAATATGCTGATTTAAGGAAAGGTGACATAGTAATCACAAATAATGGTAAATGGGGACATGTTTGTTTCTTTGACCAAGATAAGCCAAATACAACTTATATTAAAGTATTGGGGCAAAATCAAACAACTTCCGACCATTGTGGAGAATATCCTTATGCAAAAGTAAAAGATATAAATTGGAACTTTAAAAAATACTTTTTAGGTGCTTTTAGATATAGAAAATGGATAAAACAACCAGTAATCAAGACAGTAAATGCAAAAGAAGGATTAAAATTAAGAAAAGCAATAGGAACAAGTGCTAAAGTAATCGAAGTAATGCCATATAAAGATAAAGTAGAAATCTTAGAAGCAAATGCAGGAACAAAAGATGGTTACAAATGGAGTTATGTTAAACATAATAAAAACAAAGGATATTGCGCTAGTAAATATTTAAAATAAGGAACTTATGTTCCTTTTTTTATTTGTATTAATATGTAAAGTTTAACAAATATTAAAAAAAGTATTGTTTTATTTAAAATAGTGTGTTATACTGTATACATAATTGAAAAGGAGAGATAAAAATGGATAAAGAAACTGAAAAGATGTTTGAAATAGTACATCAAAATCATTTAAAAGAAACAAGACAAGTTAAGCAAGTTAAGAAAGTAAAAAAAGAAAGCAAACTATTATTTGCTATACAAATTATAATAGCAATAGCAATAATATGTGTACTATTTTATGTAATATCATTAATTGATAATAGTTTTGTAAAAAAATGTGTAAATGCCGGGTATGACGAAAACTATTGTTTATATCAAATTGCAAGATAGGAGGTGTTTGTGTGTCTATAAAAGTATATTTCAATGAAGATGATGAAAACATTATTAAGAAAGCAGAAAAAATAGTAGGTAGTAATGACAAAGAATATTATACGTTAGAAGATTTAGTAAATATAATTGATAATCTAACATATGAATTTAATTTATTAGAAGAAAAAATAGAAGATAGAGAACAAGATATAGAAGATAATTACAAAAGAATAGATGTTGCTAGTCAATATGACGTTAATGAAAATATGTTTCATTAAAAACAAAGGCAATTTAAAGCAAAATCACAAAGATAGTGTAAATGTATTAACTTTGCATAAATCTTCGTGTATGGGTCTAAAACAATACAAAAAAGGGTATGTTTGAATATGAAAAGAAAATATAAAACGTTTGGATATAATCCAAGACACAAATATAAATATTATATATACAACAAAGAAGGAATTTTTATAGATACATTTGATACTATTCCTGAGATATGTGAAAGATTACATTTTAAAGAAAATAGCATAAGGGTTATGTTCTATAAAAAGAAAACTAAAGAAATAAAACATAAAGATGTAAGAATATTTAGGGAGAAAGGTAAATTTAAATATGAATAGAAAAGAAATTTTAAGGAAAAGAAACTTATTAAAAGATGAAATTGAAATTCTTATCAAAAGCAGAAGCGGCAAAAGCGGATATGATGATACGGATTTAAATAAAAAAATAGAAGCAAAAAAGAAAGAATATAAATTCTTTTCAAATATGTTAAAAAGAATGTAGGTGATAATATGAAATTTATAAAAGAAAGAAAAGACGAATTTTTAGAAGGTAAGAAAATAAAATATATAGCAAAAGAAGTTGGATTAACAAATGTTCATCTATGCAATATTTTAAACGGAAAAACAAGTTGTAAAAATACAACTGCTATATTTATAAGTGAATATTTAAATAAAGATGTAAACAAATATTTTAAAAATTAAAAAAAGTCTTTCAATTTTGAATATTATGATTTATAATTAAATTAGGAAGAAGGTGAGAAAAAGTGTATATATTTAAAATTGATAAAAAAGATGAGTTGTTATCAGGAAGAACAATAAAATATGTTGCGTCAAAAATAGGAATATCAATAGACCACTTATCAAAATTATTAAAAGGCAAACATCATTGTAGTAAAGCGGTTGCATATTGTTTAACCAAGTTATGCAACGAAAATTATGAAATAGAATATTTTTTTGAAAGGATAAGATAATGGCACAAAAAAGAATGTTTGACAAAACAATAACTAACTCCGATGAATTTATAGAAATGCCTTTATCAAGTCAAGTATTATATTTTCATTTATCTATGAATGCAGATGATGACGGATTTATTAATAGTTGGAAATCAATTATGAGAATGACGGGGACTAAAGAAGATGATTTGAAAGTGTTAATAGCAAAACAATTTATAATTCCTTTTGATAGCGGTGTTATAGTAATTAAACATTGGAGAATTAATAACTTTTTAAGAAAAGATAGACACGTTGATACAAAATTTAAAAAAGAATTATCTATGTTAGAAACAAATAATAATCAAGAATATGTTTGGTTAACCAACGGTCAACCCAGTATAGATAAGAATAGTATAGATAAGAATATAATAAAGAAAGAAATATATAAAGAAAGAAAAAATCCGACTTTAGAAGAAATAGAACAATATTGTAAAGAACGCAACAACAATATTGACGCACAAAAATTTTATGATTATTATGAAATTAATAATTGGAAAGATAAAGACGGCAAAAAGATTAAAAATTGGAAACAAAAGATGATAACTTGGGAAGGACGCTCAAAAAAAGAAAATAAAGACATTCCTAGTTGGTTTGGAAAAGAAATAAAAAGTGAACAATTAAGTCAAGAAGAAGAAAATGAATTAAAAGAAATGTTGAAAGGATTTGAATAATATGAATAAAACAAAAGCAATACAATTACATTTAATTGAAAATGGAAGTATAACAAGTTGGGAAGCAATAAAAGAATATGGAGCAACAAGATTAAGTGCAATAATATTTAATTTAAGACATAAATACGGAATGGACATAAGAAACGAAAGAATTAACTTTACGGATAGATATGGAACAAAATCACATTATGATAAATATATTTTAGTAGAAGGTGATGAAAATGTTTAGAACATTAAAAGCAGACGAAATAGACTGTCGTGTATCACAAATAGCAAGCAATTGGTTGACACTTTTATTATATAAAGACGCAAGGGTAGACCAAAATATACTTGACGAAACAGTAGGACCTATGAATTGGCAGAAACGATACACAAGAGATAACGCAAATTGTATCGTAGGAATTTGGGACGAAAATAAACAACAATGGATAGAAAAAGAAGATACGGGAACAGAAAGTTTTAGTGAAGCGGAGAAAGGGTTAGCAAGTGATAGTTTTAAACGTGCCTGTTTCAATTGGGGAATAGGTAGAGAATTATATACAACACCAAGCATAATAATATTTCCTAGAGCGGATATGATTAAAAAAGGACAACAAAGTGAGTTTTTTGAAAAAGGAACAGATAATAAAGGAAATCCTAAATATGACACAAAGACAAGATTTTGGGTTGAATTTATAGATTACGATACAAACAAAAATATAAAAGATTTGATTATCAGAGATAATTGCAACAACATTAGATTTAGTAAATTATCAAAAGAAATAGAACAAAAACTTTTAAAAATAACAAATGATTTATCAAAATTAATAGATGAAAAAGAATTAAAAGAAGATTGGGATAGAAACGAACTTTATAAACAATATAATGTAACGGATATATCACAATTATTATTAAAAGATATAAAAGAAATATTAAATAGTTTAAAGAAAAAGGATAAATAGTATGAAAATAATAAAAAAAATAAAAGAATATTTTAAAATAAGAAAAAGATACAATACGTTGTTATTAAAATATGATATTGTCAAAAATGAATTAGAAAGCAAAATAATAGAATTCGATGTATATATAACAACAACAAAAAAGAAACAACAAGTATGGGAAACTACACTTAAAGAACAAGAACAAGAAATAATTAAATTAAAGAAAAGGAAAGCAAAGAATGAAAAGGATAGTTGATATAATGATGTATCTTTTAATGCTTATAGTATTAGTATTATTATGCTTGGTGTTGTATAAACAATATACAAAAAAAGAAATAACACAAAAAATAATACAACCAACATTAGATAATCGCGAATGTTATGAGGTAACATACAAAAAAGAAAAATACAAAGTATGTGGAACCGATGTTAAAAAGGAGGAAAAATAATGGACAATTTATTTGAAGGTGAAGAATACAAATATTTGTTTTTAGATAGTGCAAAGAAAAGTTTAAATGAAAAATTTATAATTCCTCCTTTTAGTGTTTTTGATACTAGGCAAGGATATTGGCAAGATAGAAAAAACAAATGGAAAGGTCTGGGAATAAAAAGCGAAGTAGGGCGTGATGAAGAATTAACCTTTAATCGTAGTATAGGAGGGTTTGATACATATAGAGTTAAAGAAGGTATAAAAGATACAACAACAACTATGACAACTTCTATATTTGACCCGGTAATATGTGAAATTTGTTATAAATGGTTTAATATAGAAAAAGGAATAATACTTGACCCATTTGCTGGAGGTAGTGTTAGAGGAATAGTTGCAAACGTTTTAAATTATAAGTATATAGGAATAGATTTAAGTGAAAAACAAATTAAAGCAAATTATGAAAACGCAAACGAATTAGACTGTGATATGAATATTCTTAAATGGATAAACGATGATAGTATAAATGTTGATAAATATGTTGAAGATGAAAGCGTTGATATGATATTTACTTGCCCTCCATATTTTGATTTAGAAGTATATAGTGATAAAGAAAATGATTTATCAAATATGTCTTTTGAAGATTTTGAAAAAGCATATACTGAAATATTACAAAAAGCATTAGATTTTATAGATATAGCAAATTGGGACGAATGGGATAATGCGGATTATTATATAACTAAAATATTAAAAGGAGAAGAATAAAATATGAATGTAGTAACTGAAAATAAGGTAAGAATATTTAAAAATATAAATGGAGATAAAGTTTATTATTCATTAGGTTTAGTAAAAAAGAAACAAGACGGAACTTATGAAAATGGTTATATGATGTGTCAATTTAGAAATGGTGTTGAAGTAGAAGATAAGACAGATATTTATATTAAAGAAGCGTGGCTTACATTTTATAAAAAAGACAAAATAACAGTTACTTATATATTTATAAATAAGTTTGAAACATTAGAACAAACAATAGATAATTTTAAAAGCGAAGTTAAAGAAAAACAAGATAATAGTGTGTGGGAAGATTTTGGGGAACAAGTTAAAATGGAAGACGTTTCTATTACTGATGAGGATTTGCCATTTTAAGAGGTTAATATGGAAAATGATTTATTTAACACATTACAAAAATTAACAAGAGATTTAAATATATCAGTAAAAAAATTAAGAGAAACTGGAGAAGAATATGCTAGGGCTTATACGGAATATCGTGTAGCCTTAGCAAAAGAATTATTAATATTAAAAAGCGAAGGATATGCAATAACACTTGCTGGAGATATAGCAAGAGGAAAACCAGAGATAGCAAGATTAAAGTTTAATGAAATATCAAAAGAAGCAATTTATAAAGCAAATCAAGAAAGTATTAACTCAACAAAATTACAAATAAAAATAATAGAAAATCAACTTAATAGAGAATGGAGTAACAATGAGTAACGAATATTGTATAATGCCTGATAATCCGCCAATTTGGAGAAACAAAAGAGTTTATGGAACAGTCAGACACGAAGTGTTTTTTGGAGTTAAGAATAGGCAAAAAAGCATAGAAGATGGACTTGTAATATTTTTGACACCAGATTTACACAATATGGATAAGAAAAAAGCAATACACTTTAATATAAAGTTTGATAAAGAAACAAAAATGTTTGCCGAAAGTGTATGGTTAATGTATTATAACAAAACAATAGATGATTTTATAAAGAGATATGGGAGAAATTATATTATGAACTATTTTGAATATTACAAAGAAACCTGGGTTCCAATAATCAAACAGCATTTAAAAAATGCAGAAACTTATGAGATAAAAAAAGAAATTAAAACAAGATTTTATAAGAATATACAATTAAATGAAAGACAAAAAGATGTGTTGTGGAAACAAATTACATTTGAGGCAGATGTATGTTAAAATTTATATTAGGTTTTTTAGCGGGGGCGTTATTTGGAATAATATTAAGTACAATTATGATGATAGGAAGTGATAAAGAGTGAATATAGAAGAAGCAAGATTGTATTTAGAACATACTTCAAAAGAAGATTTTAATTTAGAAGAACACCAAAAAGAAAATAGATACCAAGCAATTCAAGTAGTATTAAAAGAAATAGAAAGACTAAAAAAAGAAAACAAGCACTTAAACCTACAACTAGACCGAGCATTAAAAGATTATGAAGAACTACAAATAAAAATAGACAAATCAATAGAATATATAAAAAAGCATAGTAGTTATCCTAAAACTGATGTATTTGGAATACCAAAGTTCTTAGTTTTTAATGGAGATATTGAAAAACTTTTAGATATATTAGACAAAGGAGAATAAATAATGACAGATGAAGATATATTAAAAGCAGAAGAAATGTTTACAGTTCACGTAGATAGTAGAAACAAAGTTGATTTTAAAGAGTTCTTAGATATGAAAATAATATATGAAGATGAAATAAGAAAATATAAAAACATCATAAAAGAAATAAGAAAATTAAGAGAACATTTATCAATTACATACTATGATATGGGAATAGAAACAAATGTTGAAGAAATGATAAATAGACTAGATAATATTTTAGTTAAGGAGAATAAATAATGGACAATAGAAGTACATTTGAACTAGCAAGTAGATTAAATGAAATAAATATTGAAAAGAATAAACTAGATATAGAATACAACAAAATAATAGAAGAATTATGGGAAAGAATACCTGATTTAAAAGATAATGAGAATATTCAAAAGGTAAAGAGGAAAGATAGAAATGGATGAGTTTATTAATACTATACAATTAGGAGATTGTTATGAATTAATAAAAAAGATACCTGATAAAAGTATTGATTTAGTATACACAGATGTACCATATTTATATGTACAAGGTGGTGGAGGTTCAAGTGATTTAGGAAAGAGAACAGCTAAGAAAAGAATAACTTTAATGGGTTCTAACGATAAGTATATAGAAAGTCTTGTAAATGATGAAAACAGAAGAAGTGAAGCACTTAGAATAGCTAGAAATAAAGCAAACAACTCAAAAGATATTGTAAACTTAGAAGCTGGTTTTGATTATAGATTGTTGGATGAATTATGTAGAGTAATGAAGAATATATATATATATATATGGTGCAGTAAAAATCAAATATTAGATTTAATGGAATATTTTGTTAGAGATAGAAACTGTTTATTTGAAATATTTACATGGCATAAAACAAATCCTACACCAACACACAACAATTGTTATCCACCTGATACAGAATATTGCTTATT
>Ga0265298_10010441_pt1 | contig 10989 bp, 10 predicted proteins | sample AusTroGonzalo_MG_3_FD_193486 | JGI IMG/M metagenome (GOLD analysis project Ga0265298, IMG submission 193486) | Bovine rumen microbial communities from tropical cattle in Woodstock, Queensland, Australia - Gonzalo_01 | ecosystem: Host-associated > Mammals > Digestive system > Stomach > Rumen ...
TCAAGATCTGAAAAAATGGCAAGACCTGTAAAATCAGGGCTATCAATGAATGTGAACCCTGGGTGTTCATTTGCATAGTCTGTATCAGGAAGCATAGTGGCTACATACATAATAGTCTCAGAATGTGATGCTCGTTTGATCAGGAATTTCTTGATTTTAGTGAAATTGGAATCACTTCCGTTTCTTTGGGAGCATAACCTTACGAGAGTGCCATCGTCATGGAATGGGACTTCGGTAAAGGTGAATTCTTTGAATGGATCAGTTGCGCTTTTGTCTCTATTCAGAAGAGATTCGAGTGGTACGGATTCTTCTCCGTCACCTTTTGTCATAGTGGCCGCCTGGGAGAGTTTAAAAGGAGAGATGTCAGCGAAGAGGGGTAGACGTGAGTTCGGAACTAAAACGGCCGTTTCTTGCCGTTCTGGAGCCGTTTCTACCCCCCCCCCTAATGTGGAGCAGGCGGTCAGTGAAATGGCCGCAAGGGGTGCGATGAGAAAAAAAATGTTGCTCATTGTAGTTTGGTTACTGAGTTTAAAATAGTGTGTGTTGTGTGTAATCGATTACATTGCTAAGTTATCGATTATTTTGAGAAAAGCAAAGATTATGTGATATTTATTAAAATGAAGAGAGTCTCAGAATGTGAGACTCTCTCCCTGGTAGAAGCGGAGGATGCGGGTTTGGTAGAGGTATTCGTATTCGGCCTGGAGAAGGGTGGAGAGGGAGGAGAGGTAGCGGTTCTTGGATTCGTTGAATTCGGTGATGGAGGCTTTGCCGTTGTCGTATTTGGCACTCATCAGGGCGAATGCGGCTTCGTTGCTTTTGGATGCGGCGCTGGAGCTCTGGTAGCGGCTCTGTGCGGCGCTGGCATTGTAATAGGCCTGCTGGATTTCCTTATAAAGGGCCTTGCGGGCGGTTTCAAGTTGGAGGAGCTGGCGGTCACGGGAGAGTCGGGCGTTGCGGATGGAATTGCGGGTGGCGAAGCGGTTGAAGATGGGGACGCTGAGATTGAGGCCGACGTACTGGCTGAAATTGTGACGCAGCTGGTTCATGAAGGTGTCGGCGGTGTAACCGTTGGAGGAGGTGTAGTAGTTGGAACCTAGTCCGGCTGAGAGGGAGAGGCTGGGGTAGAGGGCGCTTTTAGCGATGCGGATGCCGGTCTCGGCGGCGTCGAGGCGGAGCTTTTCAGCGGTGATGGACGGCTTGGTGACGACTGCGTCGGCGTAGATGGTCTCAGGGGTGGGGAGGAACTCGAAAATGACGGTATCGAGGTTGGGGGTGACGATGGTGAATCCTTCCGGGGAAGGAAGTTCAAGGAGCTGGGTGAGCTCGAGGATGGCGAGGTTGTAGTTGTTCTGGGCCTGGGTCTCGGTGAGGCGGCTCTGGGCGAGAGTGGCTTCCTGCTGTGCGACTTCAGCGGCGCTGGCAAGGCCTTGGTCGCGGCGTACGCGGAGGTTTTCGACCTGAAGGGAGTCGATTTCAATCTGCTTGCGGGCGACGTTGCTGACTTCGCGGTTGTACAGGATCTGGATGTAGGCGGCGGCGACGGCGAGGCGGATGTCGTCACGGGCCTTTTCAAGGTCGGCTGTGGCGGCTTCAAGGTTGAGTCTGCTCTGCTCTATGGTGTAGCGGGTGTTGAAACCGCTGAAGAGGTTGACTCCTGCCGAGAGGCTGAGGCTGGTGGAGGTGGTGTTGGTATTGGCGTATGTGTTGTCGGCGGTGAGACCGCGGCCGAAGGAGAGGCTTTCACCGGCGGAGGCGTTGAGGCCTGGGAGCCTACTCATGCTGGCGGTATTGAGGGAGATGTCGCCGGCTTCCTTGTTGAGCTCGTATTGCTTGACTGTGAGGTTGTTGTCAAGCGCGTATTGGATGCAGCGCTGAAGGTCCCAGCTTTCGGCGGAGAGGTTGACGGTGATTAGTGCCGCCGCTATTGTTATTATTTGTCTCATGGGCTATTTCTTGTTGGTGAGTATAAGGTTGCCGCGGACTTTGTCGGAGCTGGTGAGGCCGTGGCGGACTTCGATGTTGACGCCGTCGGAGATGCCGGTGGTGACGTTGCGGCGCTCATAGGAGGTGCTGTCGGAACCATAGACGTAGACGTAGGTGGAGTCTCCTTCGAAGTTGAGGGTGCTTTCGGGAATGCTGAGGACTCCCTGGACGCTCTGGAGGACGATTTCTGCGTTGGCGCTGTAGCCGGAGCGGATTGTGATGTCGGTGGGAACCTTGACTGCGGCTTTGATCTGGAACTGGTTGGTGCCGTTGTTTTCAACCGCCTTGGGGGCAATGTATTCGAGGGATGCGTCGAAAGAGAGGTCCTGGAGGGCACCGATGGTGATGTGGACGGGGGTACCGACAGAGAGGCGGCCGACTTCGGTCTCGTCGACGTTGCCGTCGAAGATGAGGTCATCCATGTTGGCGACGGTGGCGATTGTGGTACCGTCATTGAATGTGTTGGAGAGTATGACGGAGTTGCCGACTTTGACGGGGATGTCGAGGATGAGGCCGGAGATGGTGGAACGGATGAGGGTGGAACTGCCGGAGGCGTTGGAGGAGGATACGCCGTCGCGGACGATCTCGAGGGATTCCTTGGCGGCCTTGAGCTCTTCCGTCGCTTGTTTGTAGGACTGATTGACCTTGTCGAACTCGTCGGCGCTCACGAGGTCCTTCTCAAAGAGGGCCTTTTCACGCTCGTAGCTGGTGCGGGCCTGCTCGAGGCTGATTTCTGCAAGGCGGACGCGGTTCTGAGCGGAACTGAGTGAACCCATGTCGGGGATGACCTTGACTTTGGCGATGACCTCGTTTTCGCGGACGGTCTGGCCGGCTTCCTTGTAGAGCTCGGCGATGATGCCGCTGATCTGGGGCTTGATATTGACCTCGTTGCGGGGTACGATCTTGCCGGTGATGATGGTGTTGCGGACAATGTCCTTCACCTCCGGGATGACGGTTTCGTACTCAACCTTCTTGGGCTGGGAGTGTTTGAACAGGTAGACGAATGTGCCGAATACGGTCAGTCCGATGAGTGCGAATACGATGTACTTGAAAATGCCTTTCATTGTTATGTGTGTTTTATTTATTATTCTTCGTGCATTGCGTCGACGGGTTTGATGCCCATTGCCCTGGCGGCGGGGGCGAGGCCGGCGGCGACTCCGAGTACCGTCAGCAGTAAGGCTGCCGAGACGGCTGTTATGAATGATACCTGGTAATCAGCTTTCAGGATGCCGTCTTCGGTCATGCCCATGTTGACGGCCGCGAGAATCAGTGCAGCGATGACTATCCCCATCATGCCCGCTGCAAGGGTCAGGGTGATGCTCTCGGCGATGATCTGGGAAAGGATCATCCTGGGGGTGGCTCCGATGGCGCGACGTATACCGATCTCACTGGTGCGCTCCTTGACCGATACCATCATGATATTGGACACTCCGATGCCTCCGGCCAGAAGGGTCCCAAGGCCTATGAGCCAGATAACGAAGGCCAATCCCTTGAAAAGACTGTCCTGGAGGCCGAAGATCAGCTGGGCATTGATCATTATCAGACCCATCTCATCTGTGGGATCGACGTAGTGACGGCGTGCGATGACTTCCCTTACACGTGGTATGATGTCGCTCATCGTGATGCCCTCCCTGGCGGTAAAGCACAGGAGCTGGATCTCGTTGCCGGTGTTGTATACCTGACGGAATATATTGATCGGGATGATTATGGCCTCATCGGCACTCCCGTTGATACTCATATTGCCTGCACTCCAGTTGACACCGACTATCCGGTAATAGATACCGTCTATCCTGATGGCTTCTCCGCAGGGGTCGCCTCCTTCCGGGAAAAGCGATTTATAGACTTCCTTGCCGAGTACGCAGACTTTGCGTGAGCTGAGCAAGTCGTTGTCGTTGATGAAACGACCGTACCTCATTTTGGGTGATTCGATCAGGGCGTAGTCCGGTCTGATTCCCTTGACCACGGAGACATAAGACTCTTCATCGTGATAGGCGGTCCTGTTCCAGTATGACAGCAGGGGAGAGGCGACTTCAACTTCCGGCACCATGTTTTTGACGCGGTCCACGTCGCTGTAGTCCATCATCCAGTTGCGGCCTTTCTTGAAACCTTTGTAAGGCTTGGTGGTGGTGTTGGCGAAGGCGATGCAGGAGTTCTGGGCGAAGCCCTCCATCTCGTTGCTGATGGTCTGCTTGAGCCCTTTTCCCCCGCCGACAAGCAGCATGAGCATGAATACGCCCCAGAAGATGCCGAAGCCTGTGAGTATGCTGCGTGAGCGGTTCCTCGTGATGCTGTCGAGGATTTCCCTGAATGTATCTTTATCTATTCTCATGACTTAATCCGCCCTCAGGGCCTCTATTGGTCTGACACGTGATGCCTTGTAGGCGGGAATGAGTCCGGCGATAGTCCCGGCGATGACGAGAAGGAGCGTAGCTTCGAAGGCTACGTCAAGGCCCACTGTGGGGTCTTTCAGCATATGGATTTCTTCAAATCCTATATTCACGACGTCCTGGCCGATGGTTTTGTCCATGACCTGGCATGCGATCATGCCGAGGAACATGCCGACGTATCCGAACGCAGCTGTGATGGCTACGCTTTCGGCGATGATTAGGGAGAGTATCTGACGCGGCTTTGCACCGATCGCCTTGCGGATACCGAACTCATGAGTGCGTTCCTTGACGCTGATGAGCATGATGTTCGATACGCCCACTATGCCGCTGATGAGGGTCAGGATGCCGAGAATCCATAGGGCCGTATTGATGACATCCTTTGCTTTGTTCATCTGGATGTTCTCTGTGAACCGGTTCCTGATCCAGAAGGTCTCTTTGTCTTCCGGAGCGGCTGAGTGATTGGCGTTGAGCGCGCGTTTGTATCTGTCTTCAAAGGCGTTGTTGTCGTCGATGGTCTCGAGGCCGTGGAAGGTGAACGCCAGATTGTGCACGCGGTCACCGAAGCCGTACAGGGAACGGACAGTCTGGAAAGGAGCGAATATATCGCTGTCCATGCCGCTCTCATCAGACTGGTATAGTCCCACTACGCGGAAGGCGAGGTTGCCTACGTTGACGTATTGGCCTACAAGCGTGTGAATCATGTCTGCATTGCCTCCGAGAAGTTCTTTCGCCTGCCCGGTGCTTATGACGACGACTTTGCGGATCTCTTTTTCATCATTCTGGTTCAAGAACCTTCCGTGGGCTATCCTTATATTATAGATGTCGCCGTATGCCTTTCCTGCGCCTATGATGTCGGCGTTGATATATTTGTCTCCTCGGGATACGTTCAGTCCGCTGTAATAGACCTGTGCCGTGACGTCATCCACGTTGGCGGAGAAGCGGGAGCCCTTTGTGGTGGCGATATCGTCGTTGTTGAGTCTTATGCGCCTCCCTTTCTGGTAGCCTCCGTATGAGATGGAGGTGTTGCGCGCATACACGGTGATGGAATTTGACAGGTAGTCTGACATATTGCCGGTGATGGCATTCATCAGTCCGTTGCCGGCTCCGAGAAGGCAAATCAGCAGGAATATTCCCCAACTCACGGCAAATCCCGTGAGGGCGGTGCGGAGACGGTTATTCCTGACGGAACTCCATATTTCACTGTATATTGCCATCTTTGATACGGATGATTCGGTTGGTCTGTTCTGCTACGTTGGGGTCGTGGGTGACGACGATTATAGTCATGCCCTCTTCCTCGTTCAGTTTTTTCAGGAGTGCCATAACTTCTGCACTGGTCTTGGAGTCGAGTGCGCCGGTGGGTTCGTCGGCGAGTATGATCTCGGGGCGGGTGATGAGGGCCCTGGCGATCGCCACTCTCTGTTTCTGACCACCGGACATCTCGTTGGGATAGTGCTGCGCCCAGGCCTTGAGCCCCAGCTTATCGAGATAGGCGAGGGCCATCTCGTGACGCTTTTTGCGTGATACCCCCTGATAGAAAAGCGGAAGCTCAACGTTCTCCACGGCGGTCTTGAATCCGATGAGATTGAACGACTGGAAAATGAATCCGATGAGATGGTTGCGATACTCGGCGGCCTTGTTCTCGCCGAGGTCCTTGATGAGTTTGCCGTCGAGCATGTATTCGCCCTCATCATAGTTGTCGAGGATGCCCAGGATGTTGAGCAGGGTGGACTTCCCGGAGCCTGACGCTCCCATGATCGAGACGAACTCTCCCTTCTCTATGCTTAGGTCAATACCCTTCAAGACGTGGAGCGGCTGCCCGTTATCGTAGGTCTTGTGAATATTTTTAAGGTTTATTAACATAGTGTATTAGTCTACTATTACACCGCAAAGATACGACATATTTATATATATCCAAATTTATTTTCATTTTTTTCGTGAAATACTCTCAAGCAATACTACAACAACCCCGCCAATCACCGCCCACACCGCTGCAGCCGCATAATGCATCTCGCCTACTGTGCCTGTAACAATGTTGCCTGCCTCCACCATCTCCATATCGCTCCACGGCCACACTTTCAGCAGCGAACCGATCACAAAGCCTATAAGAAACAACAACGTAGCCCTCTCATAGCGCTCCATAAGCCAATGCAGTCCCCTCGAAAACGCTACCAGCCCGACCACTGCGCCGGCACCGAACACCGCAATCACGGGCAGGTCCAGCGATCCGATCGCCTCCATTATCAGGTCATATTTCCCGAAAATCACCAGAACCAGACTCCCCGACAAGCCGGGCAGGATCATGGAGCACATGGAGACAACACCGCACAGCGTGATAAACCACCACGAATCCGGCGTCCTGGTCGGTGACATCATCGCCATCCCGATACCGGCCGCAGTACCGGCAACGACCAATATCACATCCATCCACTTCCATCCCTTCACCTGCGCCAGCATGTACCCTGTGGACACCACAATGATGCCGAAGAAAAATGCCCAAGTCTGCACCGGATGCCTTTCCAATGCCACTGTCACCAGCTTTGCCAATGACAATACACTTATGACAACACCAATCCCCAGCCACAACAGCATATCCCCGTCAACAGCTCTCCAGAATGCCTTGAACTCTTTGTTCAACAGCAACTTCCACGTCTTTAAACTGGAAAGCGCGCTGAGAGAGGCGACAAGCGGGGCGAACACCCCGGTCAGAAGGGCGATAGTGCCGCCCGACACTCCGGGCACGACATTGGCTGCGCCCATGGCGAAGCCTTTCAATGATGTGACAAAGGGAAATCTGATGTTCATTGCGTCAGGACTTGGTGATTGCTTCCAGAAGAGTGATTATTTTGCCGAACACGTCAGCCTCTGAGAGGGGTTCTTCGGCAGGATCGTTCATTACGATGTCGAACACCTGGTCGGGAAGCGGCCTGCGGCCTATCTTGAAACGGGCCCTGATGCTTGATGAGATAAAATCGCTGGTGTAGTCGCAGTTGTTGTAGAGGGAAATGAAAAGGTCGTAGGTCTCGCCCAGAATAAGGTCCCTCTTTTCTTTTGACGGAAGGCCGAACCAGTTGAGGTCTTTTTTGAGAATAGTGCTGTTGACGCTTGTCAGCAGCCTCTCCCCGCTGTCAATCTTGCTGAAATCCAGGAAGAAGAGTTCTATCTTTATGCCGTGGCCGCGGAAAAACGACAGGACGGAGTTGCGGCATGCGTTGAATGAAGGATCTTCGGCATTGATAAGAACGGCTGCCGACGAAATCTCGCCGACGCTCCGGATACCGGTAGGCCCGGTATTCATGTAATGGCGCAGATTCCTGCGCTGGAGTAGTTGCTTCAAAAATCCGAACATATCTATTGAGGGGTATTTGCAGCGATAAGCTCGCGGATTTCCTGTTTGGCGGCCTTCCACCTCGGAACGTCAATCTTCGTGCCGATGACTTCGACCACCTTGGCTGCAATGATTGAGCCAATCTCGCCGCAGACCTTGAGCGGCATCCCGAGGGAATGTGCATACAGAAAGCCTGCTGCGTATGTGTCGCCGGCACCGGTGGCGTCGATGGTGGCCGCCGGCCATGCCGGGATGAAATGGTATTCTTCACCGCTCTGCACCATGGAGCCGTCCTTGCCGACTTTGACAATGGCGATCTGGCACTGGCGGGCAAGGTCTTTCAGGGCTTCGCGGGGCTCTTTCTTGGTGAAGGACTTGGCTTCGGTCTCGTTGGCGAAAACGATGTCGACGTAGTTTTCGACGAGATTATGGAAGAAGGCTTCGTTGGACTCAACGACATTGTATGAAGCCATGTCGATCGAGATGATACAGCCGGCATCTTTTGCCATCTGCACGGCCCTCAGTATAAGGTCCTGGTTCTGTACGAGATAGCCTTCTATATGGAAATAGTCGTAACCTTCGAAATATTCCGGTTTGAGATCCTCCGGCACCATCTCCAGGGCTGAGCCCATGTAGTCCGCAAAGGTGCGTTCAGCGTTGGCTCCGGTGATGAACACCATGCAGCGCCCGGATGATTTCGTGCCGTAGAGCATGGTTGTCGTCACACCGTATTGTTCCAGTGTGCTTTTGAACAGATGGCCGAGGTCGTCGTTGCCGATTTTACCGATATAGCCCGACGGCATGCCGAAGATGGAGGTGCAGGTGATAGTGTTGGCCGCCGAGCCGCCGGGGACGTATTTGACCCCGACTTCCTTGAGGGCGTTCCAGATTTTGTCTCCGGTCGCCATGTCCACGTGCTGCATGCTGCCCTTGGGGAGGTGATACTCTTTGAGGAATGTGTCGTCCTTGAGGACGGCGAGTATGTCTGTGAGGGCGTTGCCGATGCCGAGGATGGTCTTCATACTATTTTAATATATGTACACAAAGCACAAATTTAGATATAATATCGCACAAATGAAAAAGTAACTTTTTCGTATCTTTGTCCCGTTTAACTGTAGGCATCATGAAAACAGGCATCAGGATAACTGTCAAATATCTCCTATCGGCGGCTGCGGCCGTCGTGCTGTTGTATTTCTCGTTCCGGGGAGTGGATTGGACGGATTTCTGGTCTTGCCTGAAGTCATGTGAGTGGAGCTACGTGATTGTATCTATGGTCGCATGTCTGTTGGTATATGTGGTGAGAGGGCTGCGATGGAAGATGCTGCTGGAACCGATAGACCCTTCGGTCGGTATGCGGGCCTGTTTCAATGCTGTCAGTATCGGTATGATTTCCAATCTGGTGTTGCCGCGGGTAGGCGAATTGGTGCGATGTGCATACATTACCCGCAATTCGGCACGTGACGGGGAAGGAAAGAGGATTGCTTCTTATGACAAGGTGTTCGGGACTGTGGTGATGGAGAGAGGCTTGGATTCAGTGTTCATGGTCGTGGTTTTCGTCATCATGATGTCGCTGATGTGGAGGAGGTTCGGTTCGTTCTTCTCGGAGAACATCTTCCCGGGGCTGTCGTCTAAGCTCGGGATGGTGTGGATGTTGCTCGGCGTGCTGGCCCTGATTGCTGCCCTTGTGTGGTGCGTCAGGCTTCTGAGGGGACGCAACCGCTTCTTTGCCAAGGTGTATGAAGTGTGCTCCGGCATCGGTCAGGGGCTCAAGGCCTGCCTTCACATGAAACACGGCTGGCTGTTTTTCGTGTATACGGGTATCGTGTGGGTGTTGTATTGGGTGATGAGCTATAGTATCGTGCTGGCCGTCAAGCATATAGATCCTTCGATCCTCTCCGCGGATGCGCTGCCTGCTATGAAGACGCTTCAAGGACTCGGTGTCGTGGATGCCCTGTTCTTGATGCTTGCCGGGGCGCTCAGTTCGCTCGTCCCTGTCCCTGGAGGCTTCGGCGCTTTCCATACAGTGGTGGCCGGCGCCTTGCAGAGTGTCTACGGGATACCCTTCAGCATCGGTCTGATTTTCGCCACACTTTCGCATGAAGCCCAGACGGTCACCCAGATTATTGCCGGGCTCTTTTCTTTTGCCTGGGAGGCCGTGACAGGCGCCAGGAATAACGTCTAGAAAGACAGGTCCAAACTTACCGGACAGTGGTCGGAGCCGAGGATGTCGTTGTGGATGTCAGCGGAGAGGATGTTGGGGAGGAGGGAGTTGGATGTGAGGAAGTAGTCGATGCGCCAGCCGGCGTTGCGCTCACGCGCCTGGAAACGGTAGGACCACCAGGAGTATTTGACGGTGTCAGGGTGTAGGTGGCGCCAGGTGTCGGTGAAACCGGAGGCAAGGAGCTCTGTGAATTTGGCGCGTTCTTCATCGGTGAAGCCGGCGTTGTGATGGTTGGATGCCGGATTCTTGATGTCTATTTCCTGATGGGCGACATTGAGGTCGCCGCATACGATGACGGGTTTTCTCGCATCGAGTGAGTGCAGGTATGTCCTGAAGTCATCTTCCCAGCTCATACGGTAGTCGAGGCGTTTGAGCCCGTCCTGGGAGTTGGGAGTGTAGACGCAGACGAGATAGAATGCCTGCATTTCAAGGGTGATGACGCGCCCCTCGTGGTCATGTTCGTCAATGCCGATGCCGTAGCTGACGGAGAGGGGAGTGTGGCGTGTGTAGATGGCGGTGCCGGAGTAGCCTTTTTTATCGGCGGAATTCCAGTAGGAAGTGTAGCCGTCGAATTCCATGTCGAGTTGTCCGGGCTGCATCTTGGTCTCCTGCAGGCAGAAAAAATCCGCGTCAAGGGATTTGAATGAGTCTGCAAATCCCTTGGCTGCGCAGGCGCGGAGGCCGTTGACATTCCATGATACTAGTCTAATGTCCATTCTGCTCCGTCTTTAGTGTCTTTTACAGTGATGCCGATAGCTTTGAGGGCGTCGCGGATGCGGTCGCTCTCGGCCCAGTCCTTCTCTTCGCGTGCGCGTCTGCGACTGTCGAGAACCATCTCCATGAGTCCGTCCATCGCTTTTTCGGTCTTGGCGTTGCCGTTGTCGGATGAGTCTTCGTCACGAAGGGCGAGGACACCGGAGATGACATCGTCGAAGAGACGGACGAGAGTATCCAGGTCAGCCTTGGTGAGGGTGATCTTTTTCTCCTTGGCGGAGTTGATCATTTTGACGGCTTCGAAGATCTGAGCGATGGCGATGGGGGTGTTGAGATCGTCACAGAGGGCTTCGTAGCAG
>Ga0265298_10010442_pt1 | contig 10988 bp, 9 predicted proteins | sample AusTroGonzalo_MG_3_FD_193486 | JGI IMG/M metagenome (GOLD analysis project Ga0265298, IMG submission 193486) | Bovine rumen microbial communities from tropical cattle in Woodstock, Queensland, Australia - Gonzalo_01 | ecosystem: Host-associated > Mammals > Digestive system > Stomach > Rumen ...
TTGCAGATTTCACGGCATGGCCGATATTCACAGGCATTTGCGTTGGTTACGTAGCCAACCGTATTATGAGCGGCAAAGGCAAGGGATGCTGCATGAACCTTATCATTGGTATCATTGGCAGTTATGTTGGTACTTTCATCAGCCATTTGCTGAACATCGAACTGCTTGGTAAAGGTTATCTCACCAACTTCGTATTTTGTGTTGTTGGTGCAGTAACAGTATTGTGGCTATGGAAGAAACTGTTTGATTGAATTTGTGAATTATTACAGCTAAACAACTGAAATTAATGCCCAAGGAACGTAACAAGGCAGATAGCTATCGTGAGAAGGCCTACGAGGGCGACACCAAGGCGATGAACAACCTCGGTGTCTGCTACGAGCGTGGTATTGGCGTGAAGGTCAGCCTTGAACTGGCGTTTGAGTGGTATATGAAGGCTGCGGAGTTGGGCGATGTCTATGGCTGCTTCAATGTTGGCGAGTGCTACTATCACGGTAAGGGCGTTAAGCAAGATGCGGTAAAAGCATTCGAGTGGTACATGAAAGCTGCCGACAAGGGTGACATGCAGTCACAGGTGAACGTGGCCAATGCCTACTACCTTGGAGATGGTACTGAGCAGGATCATGCAAAAGCCTTCCTTTGGTACAGGGAGGCAGCCTTCCAAGGCCATGTGCTGAGCCAGAAGAATGTAGGTGCAGCCTTTTGGAATGGTGACGGTGTAGAGAAGGACTTGGAGGAATGTGCTTTCTGGTATGAACTGGCAGCTAATGGCGGCGATGCCCAGGCACAGTTTGCCACAGGCTGGTTCCTGATGACCGGCACAGGTGTTCCCGTCGATGAAAAGAAAGGCCTGAAGTGGATACACAAGGCCACATTCCAAGGCTATCAGCCCGCAATAGACTATTGTAAGGAACATGGTTATAAATGGTATTGAAAGTATGATAACTATCGACACGACAAACATGTGTTCGCACCTGCAGAAAAAGCTGTTTGAAGAAAATGGTATCTATCATTCTCTTTGGATAGCTATGCAGGATGATCCAGAACTGACTGCAGTTGTCCGTTCTCGCCAGCTACATATCTATCGCAATGGCAAAAAGGTATTGGTTCTGGCTGGTAAGTCTGTACCAAAGATTATCAGAGAGGACTCGATTTGTGAACTTTTGCAAGTTGAACGAATCAAGTGGATGGAGCAACGCTTCAATAACGCCTTGGCTGCCATCAAAGATGAGTCTGCTGCTTCGTTGACGGTGACGAGACCATCATCAAACAAGTAAACCAAAGAGCCTGGCAGTCAGCCATCGTTCTCATCGTCCTGCTCTTGTTCATAGCCCTGATGATATGGGCACTCGTCAGCTTCGGCAGCTACCTGTATTCATTGGTAACATCCATCTTCCGATAAGAAAATATTGGCTTACAAAAAGCTTACAAAGCCCCTTGGAATCCCTTATAAATAGGGAAAACTTTGCTGCCGCACAGGCTGCTGTTGAGGAGTAATCCAAGAAACACTGATAAAATGTTTGAGCGCAATTCCCGTTTGGGTGTTGCGCTCATTCTTTTGTTTCCACTATACCCTCTATCTGCTTGAAGTAATTTTCCTCCTCATCACGAACACCAATCATTTCTTTTGCAAAGGTACGAAAAAAAAGAGTGAACCACCATGTGATTCACCCTTCTTTTCATTTTTCCATTTATTATACATCAGCCATCTTCCATCAGTTAGTCTGTGGTACCAGTCCCTAGCGTTCTCTTAACGGGACAGTAGTGACCAAAATCAGGAAAAGACAGTTTTGTACAGATTCTGACTTCTGACGTTTTCCCAAAATTTTAGTGGAAAACGAGACGAAAGAAGAGATAAATAATAAATTAATATAATAATAATTTAATAATAATATATAATATGTATATTATATATTATTATTAATCTAATCATCTGCACATTCAAAAAACACCAAAACGTCAGAAGTCAGAAGTCAGAACGTCAGGAAAAAGAACAGCTAAGCCAGCTCTGGGACAGCCTAATACGCGCACGGGATAGCCTAATACAGAGTTGTATTAGCTGTATAAATAAATATTGAAAGTGTAACACCAGGGACAGGTTGACTTTCCCCTTCGGGCCGTCGAGCTAAACCTTCTCTCTAAGAGAGTGTGGCGATGCAATCTTGTTTCATCTTTCTTACTTCACAACAGATATAATCCGATGGCGGCGCAGGCTTCTGCATCGGCGAGGGCTATTTGGTGTTATCTGTCCCTGCTTCTATTAAAGTGATTGGTAATGATATATTTGGGAAAGATGGAGGAAAGATTATTATTCGGGATGAATAATGACTCTTTCCGTATGTTAGGAAATCTTATTTTCCCACGCAGAAATTTTTAAAGATATTTCCGAGTACTTCGTTGGGAGTGATTTGGCCACCAGTGATTTCGGAAAGGGTGTCGAGGGTGAGGCGGAGATCTTCTGAGAGGAGGTCGCCGCTTAACTGTTGGGCTAGACCGTCGAGGACACGCTGAAGATGACCTTGGGCACGCACGAGGGCGTCGTGGTGACGGGCGTTGGTGACGATGATATCGGTGTCGGAAAGGGTGGGGATATCGGCAGCTTGATAGATGGCTTGCTCGAGTTGGTCGATGTGCTGGTTGTGCTTGGCAGAAATCTCAATTAAAGGAATTTTAACTATTGTAAACGGGCTATTTTCTGTCTTATCAATTTTGTTTCTTACGATGATAAGTTTCTTATTTTCAGTAAGAACAAGCATTTTGTTTAATTCTTCTTGCGAGGGCTCTACGTCGACCATCCATATCACGATGCGTGCCTTGTCAATAGCGGCATAGGTGCGCTCAATACCTATCTGTTCTACCTGGTCAGTGGTCTGACGGATGCCTGCCGTGTCGATGAAACGGAAGGTGACGCCCTGCAAGTCGATGGTGTCTTCAACGGTGTCACGAGTGGTGCCATGAATGTCGCTGACGATGGCACGGTCTTCATGAAGCAGACGGTTCAGAAGGGTGGATTTGCCGACATTGGTCTTGCCGACGATAGCCACAGGGATGCCTTGCTTGATGGCTTGTCCGAGTTCGAAAGACTGGGAGAGTCGTGTGATATGTTTGTCAATTTTATTCGCAAGAGCCATCAGCTCTGTGCGGTCTGCAAATTCGAGGTCTTCGTGGTCGGAGAAGTCGAGTTCCAGTTCGAGCAGGGAGGTGAGTTTGAGGAGTTGTTCGCGCAATAGGGAGAGCTCGGTGGAGATGCCACCACGCAGCTGCGACATCGCCAGATGGTGGGTGGCTTGGTTGGACGATGCGATAAGGTCGGCGACAGCCTCCGCCTGTGAGAGGTCGAGCTTGCCGTTGAGGTAGGCTCGCATGGTGTACTCGCCAGGATTGGCCATGCGGCAACCATTGGCGGTCAGCAGTTCTAACACCTTATTTAATATATAGCGGGAGCCGTGGCAGCTGATTTCTGCGCTGTCTTCGCCTGTATAGCTGTGGGGAGCGCGGAAAATGCTGACCAGCACCTCGTCGATATCGCTGATATGTCCGTAGTGGATGGTGTTGGGCTTGGCGCTGGTGAGGTCTTTGCTGAATATACGAGAAAGAATCTCAAGAGACTGGGCTCCTGAGATTCTGATTATTCCTAATGCACCGCCTGGAGCGGTGGCTAATGCGCAAATTGTATCGTTCATTTAGATGCGGTCGAGAACCTTCTGGATGATGGTGTCGATAGAGCTCTTGTAGTCCGTGTTCATCTTCTGGGCATAGCGGTTGGCAATGACCATGCAGCAGGTCATGGCGTGGTGTCCCAGGAGTGAGGCAAGACCAGCCAGTGCACTTGACTCCATCTCGAAGTTACAAATCTTCATGCCCTCATATTCGAAGGCTTCAATCTTCTTGTTCTGCTCTGGATCGCCCACAGCGGCACGCAGCTGGCGGCCCTGAGGACCATAGAATCCGCCACAGGCAACGGTGTAGCCCTTGACCATATCGTCGGCAGCGATGCGGTCGATGAGTTCACGGTCGGCAACAGCTACATAGGGAGCGCCCTTGATGGGATTCCAATCCATGTGTTTCTTAAAGACTTCCTCCATCTTCAGGTCGCAGACTTCGTTACGGCCAGCGTAGAAGTTGAGCAGGCCATCGAAGCCGATGCTCTTGACAGAGGCGATGAATGAGCCTGTGGGTGTGAACGGTTGCAGACCACCACAAGTGCCGATGCGTACCATGGTGAGGGCACGGTGCTCGGGTTTCTCCTCGCGGGTGTTGTAGTCGATATTGGCCAGTGTGTCGAGCTCGTTGACCACGATGTCGATATTGTCGCAACCGATACCATGAGACTGGCAGGTGATGCGCTTGCCTTTATACATACCAGTAATGGTGTGGAACTCGCGAGAGGATACCTCGTGTTCGATGCTGTCGAAATGGGCAGCAACAGTGTTGACACGGGCGGGGTCACCAACGAGAATCACCTTGTCAGCCAGGAATTCGGGCTTCAGATGAAGGTGGAAACATGAACCGTCACCATTGATGATGAGTTCGGATTCTGGGAAATGTTTTTTTGCCATAGTATTACTTGTTTTTAGTTAGAAAAGTGTTTTCGGTATTTCTTATCGTCTTCTCCAATTCGTGGATGGCATGGTGCAACGTCTGCACTTGCTGCTCATCGGAGAGGATGTCGTCTGACATTGCCTTTCGTGCTGCCTTGCCGGCGATGGAGTATATCTCACGCGACTTGTCGAGCGACTTGTAAAGAGAGCTCTGACGGTTCTTGAGTGCGACGAGCTGCTGGTAACGCATCAGGTTCTCTGGTATCTTGAATTCTGACAGTTGGCGATAGGTCACATCGTCGTTGATGACAAACGAGATGTTGTTGGAGTTGTCTTTCGGCTGTTCGAGCTTTCTGACGTTCTCAAGGCGATGGATGGCCAAGCTGTACTGTTCCTCGTCGAACCATGTGTCGGAGATAGCGCTAATCTGTGCGAAGCCGTTAATCTCCTCTGGAGTATAGTCCTCGGCACTATAGGTGACACGCTTTTCGGAAGGTACGAAGACGTAGATACACACCTTGCCTTCCTCCTGGTTGCGGTCAGTGGCAAACCATCCGAGGTTGGCATATTCGTCGATGACATAGAGGTAGTCGTTAGCGGCGGAATTAAACGGTAAGCCGATATTGACTGGGCGCAGGAAACGGTTTTCCTCCTCGTCATAGGTGGTCATATAGATGTCGTAGCCACCCAATCCTTCGGGGTCACCGTCGGCAGCGAAATAGAAGGTGGTGCCGTCGCCCATCATGTAGGGGTAGTTGACGCGATGGAACAGTTGCTCATCGTTGATACCTACCAACGGAGTGGGACTCGACCACTCGAGGTTGGACTCCTCACGATAGTAGAGGTTGCTGGTGGAGTCTGTCTCCTGTTGCGAGTAGTAGCACTTGTTGCCTATCTCGTTGAGATACACGAAGTAACCGTCGTTCTCCTTAACGTGGAAGAAGTCGTCGCCGTCTTTGATAGAACCTGTTTCCGGACTGAGGCGATAGTATTTGAAGAAACTTTCTTTGTCGACCACCACACTGTCGATAATCATCACTTTCTGCATGGCTGCCTTCATACGTTCCAGTTTCTCCAGACGCATCTGCTCTTCGGGAGAAATCTTCTGGACACGCTGAACCTTCTTTGCACGTCGGCGTTGTCCCTGTGCGGGAACCGTCAACAGCAGGATGAAGAGGGCAACAATCAGTCGTATATTCATTAGTACAGAATTGGTGGTTATAATACGCAAAGATACGAAAAAACCTTAAATGGACACCAAAGGTATGTCTACAATTAAGGAAATTTAATACTCTACGAGTTTCTCTTCTTGCTCCAACGCATGCCAGATGGAATAGCGTGCCTCTGGATTCAGCTGTTCCAGCTGTTGGAAAAGGCTTTGTGCAGTGGTGCGATTGGTAGCCTTCTCATAGGGACATTGCTTGAGTTGCTTCTCGTAATGCTGTTCCTCAGCATACTGTTGGATGTCAGCCTCCTGGCACAAGCATAAAGGACGGATAATGGTCAGCGGCATCTTCTTCATCCTCAGCTTAGCAGGCATCGTCGAGAACTGTCCTTGGAAGGTGAGATTCATCAGCGTGGTATGGATGATGTCATCCTGGTGATGGCCAAGGGCTATCTTCGTACAGCCTAGCTCTTGTGCCATATTGAAGAGTTGCTTGCGACGCTGCCAGGAACAGAGGAAGCAGGAAGGCTTCTTTTTTAGTTGAGAGTTGACAGTTGAAAGTTGAGAGTTAAAACTGGTGGTGACGATATGGAGGGGCACGGCGAGGTGGTCGCAGAAAGACTGGAGATAAGAAGTGTCTGTCTCGTAATGGACATCAGCCATACGTACATGCAGGGCCTCGACGGTGAAGTGGGGGACGTTGATTTTGGAACGACGGGCGAGGAACTCCAACAGGCAGAGCGAGTCTTTGCCACCAGACAAACCGACGAGGATTTTGTCGTCCTCGTCGATGAGCTGGTATTGTCCCAGCGCTTTATTGAATGTCTTCCAAAGTCGTTCGTCGAGCGTCATTTACTTATCCATAAATACCAGATAAACGGCACAGATGATAAGGAAGAATGCCAAGATGTGGTTCCAGTGCAGATGGGTGCCTTGGAACATGATGTTGGCAATGATGCAGAATACGGCCAGCGAGATGCACTCCTGGATGACCTTCAGCTGGATAAGGTTGAAGGGTCCGCCGTTCTCGACAAAGCCGATACGGTTAGCGGGAACCTGACAGCAATACTCCAGAAAGGCGATGCCCCACGAGAATACGATGACGCCGAAGAGTGGCCAGTTGCTGCTGGTGCCCGACTCCTGTAACTTTAAATGCCCATACCAAGCGAGCGTCATGAAGACGTTGCTTAGTATGAGCAGTATGATGGTATAAAGTCCGTTCATTTCTTCTGAAGGAAATTATCCATGTTCTGAGCAGCACGACGACCATCGCCCATGGCGAGGATTACCGTAGCACCACCACGCACGATGTCACCACCTGCAAAGATTTCCTTGCGGCTCGACTGCATCTCCTCAGAGACGGCGATGGTGTTCTTGCGACCCAGCTCCAAGCCCTCGATAGACTTGGGAACCAGTGGGTTGGGTGATACACCAACGGCCACGATGACCTGGTCGACATCGAGTGTAACGGTCTTGCCCTCTACAGGAACAGGACTGCGACGACCTGAGGCGTCAGGCTCGCCAAGCTCCATAACCTGCAGAACGGCCTGCTTGACAGCACCATTCTCGTCAGCGATATACTCGATAGGATTGTGGAGTGTCAGGAACTTGATGCCCTCTTCCTTGGCGTGCTTCACCTCCTCAAGACGAGCAGGCATCTCTACCTCGGAACGGCGATAAACCAGTGTGACGTCAGCACCCAGACGCTTGGCCGTACGGCAAGAGTCCATGGCGGTGTTACCACCACCTACCACGAGTACGCTCTTAGCAGGATTCAGCGGGGTATCGGTCTTGGGGTTCGCAGCATCCATCAAGTTCACACGGGTGAGATACTCGTTAGAAGACATGATGTTGATGCTGTTCTCGCCAGGGATATTCATGAAGTTGGGCAGACCAGCGCCAGAACCTACGAAGATGCCCTTGAAGCCTTGCTTCTCCAGTGTCTCTACGCTGATGGTCTTACCCACGATGACGTCTGTCTGGAAGTGGACACCCATCTTGGCGAGGTTCTCAATCTCTACGTCAACAATCTTGTTGGGCAGACGGAACTCAGGAATACCATATTTCAGCACACCACCAATCTCGTGCAGTGCCTCGAAGACATAGACGTCGTAGCCCTTCTTCACCATATCGCCAGCGAATGACAATCCGGCAGGACCAGAACCGACGACGGCAACCTTGATACCATTGGCTGGTGCAATCTCAGGCAGCGAGATGTTGCCACTCTCACGCTCGAAGTCGGCAGCGAAACGCTCCAGATAGCCGATAGCCACAGCGGGCTCGTTCATCTTCAGGTGGATACACTTGCTCTCACACTGCTTCTCCTGAGGACATACACGTCCGCAGACAGCGGGCAGGGCAGAGGTGTTTTTCAGCACCTTGGCAGCTGCCAGGAACTGGCCACGCTCGATGTTCTTGATGAACGATGGGATATTGATGTTGACAGGACAGCCTTCTACACAACTGGGCTTAGCGCAGTCGAGACAACGCTTGGCCTCTGTCATAGCCATCTCCTTAGTGAGTCCGATATTTACTTCCTCAGTACGGGTCGTAGCACGATAGACGGGATCGAGCTCAGGCATCTTGACACGCTCGATGGCAGTGCGCTCCTTGGGCTTCATGGAAGCACGAAGCTCCTTACGCCACTCGGCATCACGGTCAGTGAGGACCTCGATGCTATCGTTAGTAGGATCAGCATCCATGACAACATCGGTAGTTTTCTCGACAGTAGAACTGTCGCTCGCACTGCCGTTGTCAAGATGCTCCTCATAGTGAGCCAGCTCTTCCTGCTCCTCACGCTTGAAGGTACCCATGCGCTTGAACATCTCGTCCCAGTCGACCAAAGCACCGTCGAACTCAGGACCGTCGATGCAGACAAACTTCGTCTTGCCACCAATCGTCAGACGGCAGGCACCACACATACCAGTACCATCCACCATGATGGTGTTGAGCGATACCTCACAAGGAATGCCGTGCTTCTGAGCGGTAAGGTTAGAGAACTTCATCATGATGGGAGGACCAATAGCGAAAATCTTGTCGACATGCTCCTGTTCAACGAACTTCTCGATACCAACGGTGACGACACCTTTCTCGCCATAGCTACCGTCGTCAGTCATGATGATGACTTCGTCAGAGGACTCACGTACCTTGTCTTCAAGGATGATGAGGTCCTTGGAACGACCTGCCATGACAGAGAGCACACGGTTGCCAGCAGCTTTCAGGGCCTGGATGATGGGCAGCATCGGTGCGACACCCAGTCCGCCACCAGCACATACTACGGTGCCGTAGTTCTCAATCTTGGTGGGATTGCCAAGAGGACCAACCACATCCGTTACGTAGTCGCCTACGTTCAGGGCACACAGTTTCTTTGACGAGAGTCCAACCATCTGGACCACCAGTGTGATGGTGCCTTTGTCAATGTCTGCACCAGCGATGGTCAGTGGCATACGCTCACCCTTCTTTCCTACACGGACAATGACAAAGTTGCCAGCCTTGCGGCTCTTGGCAATCAGTGGAGCTTCAATCTCGAAAAGGAAGACCTTCTCAGAGAATTGCTCCTTTCTAACGATTTTGTTCATAAGTATTTGCTTGTTGTTTTTAGTCAATGATGTCGCAACCCATGTAAGGTACAAGGGCAGCAGGTATCTTGATGCCGTTCTCTGTCTGGTTGTTCTCCAGCAGAGCAGCCACGATGCGTGGCAGAGCGAGGGCAGAGCCGTTCAGCGTGTGACAGAGCTCAGTCTTCTTGGTTTCGGCATTGCGATAGCGACACTTCAGGCGGTTAGCCTGGTAGGTGTCGAAGTTTGATACAGACGATACTTCGAGCCAGCGACCCTGGGCCTCTGAATATACCTCGAAGTCATAGCAGATAGAGCTGGTGAATGACTGGTCGCCACCACAAAGCAGCAGGATGCGGTATGGAAGTTCCAGCTTTTTCAGCAGACCTTCAACATGCTCCAGCATCTCCTTGTGACTCTCCTTAGAGTGCTCTGGCTTATCGATGCGTACAATCTCAATCTTTGAGAACTCGTGAAGACGATTCAGACCACGAACATCCTTACCGTATGAACCAGCCTCACGACGGAAACACTCCGTATATGCGCAGTTCTTGATAGGCAGGTCCTTCTCGTCGAGGATGACATCACGATAGATGTTGGTGACGGGAACCTCAGCGGTAGGAATGAGGTAGAAGTCGTCTACCTCGCAGTGATACATCTGACCTTCCTTGTCGGGCAGCTGACCAGTGCCATATCCAGAAGCGGCATTGACAACTGTTGGCGGCATAATCTCTGTGTAACCACTCTTGCGAGCCTCGTCGAGGAAGAAGTTGATGAGAGCACGCTGTAGACGAGCACCCTTACCAATGTATACAGGGAAACCAGCACCCGTAATCTTTACACCCAGGTCGAAATCGATGAGGTTGTATTTCTTGGCGAGTTCCCAGTGGGGCAGGGGATTAGCGATGCCCAGCTTAGGATTGACATACCAGTTGCCAACGGTATCCTTATCGGTACACTCTTTCAGGTTGGACTTTACCACGTGGTTGTCCTCAGCAGCAGCACCTTCGGGTACCTCATCGTAAGGGATATTAGGAATCTGGCAAAGCAGACGGGTCATCTCCTCCTGTGAGTCGTTCATCGTCTGTTCCAGCTGCTTGTTGGTCTCCTTCATCTCAGAAACCTGTGCCTTGACGGCATCAGCCTCGGCTTTCTTGCCTTCCTTCATCAGGCCACCAATCTGGGCAGCCAGTTTCTTGGCCTCACTCAGATTCTTGTCTAACTGCTGCTGGGCCTCACGACGACGTTTGTCAACGGCAAGGACTTCGTCGATAGCCTCTTTTGCATTCTTGAAATGTTTCTTTTCCAATCCGCGAATCACGCGGTCTGTCTCCTCAGTAATGAGCTTCAATGTAAGCATAATCTTCTTTTTTAAGTTTTTGCTTGCAAAGGTAGTAAAAATTATTATAAAAAGATGCGACTTTCTAAAGAAAATCGCATCCTTTCAATTATAATTCGTATTTTTTTAGTCGAGCTTATACGATTCTCATTATCATGAGTATTTATATAACCTTGACTTCGTCGAGCTTATACAATACCCTGAGCCATCATGGCATTGGCAACCTTCATGAAGCCGGCTACGTTAGCACCCTTCACATAGTTGATATAGCCATCAGCCTGAGTACCATACTTCACGCAGTTCTCGTGAATGTCGTTCATGATGCGCTTCAGGTAGTTGTCAACTTCCTCAGAAGTCCAGCTCAGACGCTCAGAGTTCTGTGACATCTC
>Ga0265298_10010444_pt1 | contig 10988 bp, 9 predicted proteins | sample AusTroGonzalo_MG_3_FD_193486 | JGI IMG/M metagenome (GOLD analysis project Ga0265298, IMG submission 193486) | Bovine rumen microbial communities from tropical cattle in Woodstock, Queensland, Australia - Gonzalo_01 | ecosystem: Host-associated > Mammals > Digestive system > Stomach > Rumen ...
TGCCTTAACTTTAAGTGCCATAATTTTTAATTTTTCGCTCGGCTTTGCCGCTTGGCTCTGCCAAGAATGTTTAATGTATGAAGTTTTTTGCGGCCACACGTGGGAAATTTTACGCCCACACGCGGGAGCTTTATTTTTACGATGCAAAGGTACCACATTTGCATTGCGGTTAACGAATAATTCTGCTATTATTTTCGAGATTTTTTCGCGGTCATGGCGGTCATGGTCAAGATGGTCAAAATTGTTTTTAGGTGTCAAAAACCGCCACTATAATATAAATATATTATTTATATATAGTGAGCAAAATGACAGATTCGAAATTCATTTTGACCAAAATGACCTTGACCAAAATAACCACACAGAAAATGCTGTAAAATGTCTTTCCCTGTATAATGTTGACTCCCTTTGAGCCTTGATTTGATACTGTTTTGTTAATTACTGTTTCTTGTACTGATTTAGTTGACTTGTCTCTCTGAGCTGGTTGTCTGCTTTCCTGATTCTGTTGTCCCTTTTCCCGGGTTAGTGGACTTCGTACTGGAAGCGTTGACCTTTTCATCTGAGAATATGACTTCATACTGGATTCGTTGACCCTCCATGCGCAGCCACACCATGAAAAACACTCAGGGGGTGCCTTGTGGCAGGGGGCAGACAGCCCCCGAGAGCTTTCTCGCCCTCTTCCTTTTTCCACTTGTTTTCCTGCGGTCCTGTCTCGGTATGTGCCTCAGAGGGTGTCTTCATTCCGATGCTGTAGTGTGGACGGGTGTCGTTGTAGAAGAGGATAAAGCGTGAGATACGCTCCAGTGCATCCTGGTACGTTTTGAAGCGGCTTTCACGGTAGATGACCTCCGTCTTGAGTATGCCGTTCACACGCTCCGCTATGGCGTTGTCCGTGGGCTTGTAGTCCTCCGTCATGCTTATCTTCATATGATACTTCTTCAATTCATCCGTATAGTCGTTGCAGCAGTACTGTACGCCTCTGTCAGAGTGATGGATGAGTCCATCCAGTTCTTCTGCCGTAGCCTGGCCAATAGCCATCCTGAGGGCCTCCAGCGTGTATTTCGCCTCCAGCGTCTCGGACAGACACCAGCCCACGATCTTGTGCGAGTAGGCATCCGTCACCAGGTGCAGGTAGCAGCAGTCGCCCACCAGGTCGATGTACGTGATGTCGCTCACCCAAAGCTGGTTCGGCCGTGTCGGCACGAAGCCGCGGATGAGGTTTTTGTACTTGCGGTAACGGTGGTTCGAGTTCGTCGTACAGCGTGGCTTGGGACGCTTCTGCATCAGCTGGAAGTCGCGCAGCAGCCTCAAGAACGAGTCCCGCCCCGGCACCCATCCGCAAAGGAACATGCGGTTCATCATCAGCCAGAGCTTGTAGTAGCCGATGCCGGGATCCTGCTCTCGGATTACCCTTACGGCATCCACGATACGCATCACGCGAAGCAGATACTCGCGGTCGCGCTGATTCTTCTGATAGTACGCCTGTTTAGTGTGGTCAAGCAGGCTGCAAGAGTACTTGACGGTATAGTCTTTCTTCTCACAAAGGCGCTCTACCGCTTGACCCCAGATTTTTTTCGGATCTTGATACCCTGCTCCTCGGCAATGTCTATCAGTGTGTTCAGCGCATAGTTGCGGTCTTTCTCAAACTGCAGTTGCTTTTCCAACTTCTGGAGCTGCTTCTGAAGTTGGGCTATCACGGCCTGCTGATCCTCTAAAGGAACCTGAGGCTGGGGAGTTTCTACCTTTGACATCTCTACTGCGTTAACATTAATCCGCGGCAAATTTACACATTTTGTTTCAATTTCGTGCGGAGTTAGGTATAAACTTACCCAATTACTGATTGTTTGGACGTTGGGAAGACCATATTTCATGGCTATCACCTTACGTTCTTCACCACTTTGCAGATATTCCACTGCTACGGCACGCTTGAAGGCGCGTGCAAAATGTTGACCTTTTCTCATAACTCTTCTTAACTTTTAAGAGCTCTCGGAGGAGTCAACGTATTTCAGGCTAAGACATTTTTTACTAAAAAGCTTGTATTTGTGGATTTTTCTTCTTATATTTGCGACGTGTTTAACTAATCTTTTGACTGATGAATAAGATGAAGAATTGGATGATTGCCGCCACTCGACTATTGGTACTGGCCATGGCCTTCTGCGGCCTGGGAGTGTTCACATCGTGTGTCAATGACGACAATCCTGTTACACCTCAAGAGGATGTACATGTTTTGCCGCAGGAGCAACCGACCACAGACCAACTTGAGGTAAAGATCGAGGGGTTGACATACGTGTTGGATGGCGATTATAAAGATGTGGCCAAGGCACTGGTTAACCGCGTGACGAGTCCTGCACCCAGTATTTCGACCGAGAACCTGCAGAACATCATTATTCATGCCGATAAGATCAGCTCATTGACCACCGAACAGGTGGCTGCCATCTTGCGTTGTCAGGCCAACGGCGGCTCGCTCATCATTGCCGAGCCTACAGTGAAGGATCAGATGTTGCTGATGCTTGGCATCTACGACGTTTCGACAGCCTATCTGGATACCGAGAGTAGCGATGCCGACCTTCTAACAGGTGTAGATTATACAAAACTGTCAATGCTGCTTAACAATGCTGCCATCGTGCATAACCAGCAACTGGCAAACACCAACTTCCTTAATACACTCAACGAGGAGCCTTGCAAAAACGCTCTGCTTTCCGGTTTGAAGGGGAAAGGAGTATACTTATCGAAGCACGATGTCGATGAGAATGAGGAAGCTTATTCCATGAACGACTGGCTGTACGGCAAAAAGGCCGACGAAGCCGCTCGCTGGATGAACGAGACCACCCCAGTTTCAATAACTTCGGAGAGTAATGGTGAGGAGGATATTAAACGCTTGGCGCAATCAATCGATTATCGCATTGAGAAAACAGCAAATGTTGACTGGTGGCATAGAAACGGTTGGAGGTACGTAAGACCTCAAATTGTGTTAGACCGCCATATCTGGACGGGTTATTCGTTCGGTAAAGGCGTGGAGTATTACTGCGTAGAGGAAAGCGCTACGGCACGCAACCAAAATCTTGCTTGTGGACCTGATAAGAATGATTGGTGGTGGGGTGTCAATAAGAACTGGGAGACTTGGAAAGATTTCTATAAAAAGTACGACATAAGAGATGGTATATACGGTCCCTTTATGAAGCGGTTCGCCATCAAGAACGAGATGAGTACTGAAAAAGGAACCATTCGCCAGGAGGGCTATAACCCCAAAAATTCGGGTGGAAGCACCATCTACAGCAAAGGTATTTCTTATTCGCTTGGCGCCGATGTAGGTATCAGTTCAGCAGGCCCGGCATTGAACGTTAGTGGCGGTATCGAGTGGAGCGACAGCAGAAGTCGCACAGTGGATGACCTTACACTTACGGCCTCGAGTGCCGACAACAAGGTGGAATGGGACTGGGATGCCGTTCAGCAAGTTCCAGACTCTCACTGGGGGTTGCCAATTTATCACGACATGGCAAACTCTATCTTGACAACCGAATTGGTAATACCATTGGCTTATGTGCTTGCAGTTGAAAACCGTGAAGGTGCCTGGGCAAAAATACATTCAACCATCAATTATGAGGCCGACATATTGACTTATTCAAAGGGTTTTTATAAAACGACCGCACACTATATGGCTTTTAGAAACAGCTTTAAAGACACCCAGACCATCTGCCCGCCACCTCACTACAAGCAGTATTGGAGCCTGCAGATTGATGCCGACGGTATCTCGGGCGACGAGCGCGACAAGATCAAGGCAAGATTGAAGTCACACTTGTCAGCATATGTATTCGACGACTATCTCTTCTTCACTCAGAAGCCATATCATAGCGAGCAAGATGACAAAGGCGACGAGATTCGTAACTATCTGAAGGGCGCTATCGATGCCTTTGAACACAATCCGCAAACTCGCGATATCATCAACACAGCATGTAAGGACTTCGGCATCGCCTCGGGCAAACAGCTCAAATTTATTTGGGGCCAGACAAACTCTGGTAGCCAGCTGAGCGACCGAATCACTTACAACTTCACTGCAAATTATTAAGAATCTATTATAAAAAGTATATGAAAAGAATGATGCAATGGGTGATGGCCGCCACCTTTGCCTGCGGCCTGGGAGTGTTCACATCGTGTACAAATATCGACAATCCTGTTGATTCGATACCCCCTTTAGAGACCATCCCTTTGGGAGCAACCCTCACATGTCTGCAGACGGATGGGGAAAGCATCCAAATGGAGAATAAAGGAGATGGATTGTTCGAGACGGCCTTTATCGAAGTGAAGGACGCCAGCAATCTGAATGCCACCGTCAGCATACGCTACCAGGTTCCCGGTGGATTTGAGAAAACCATCACAAAAGAATTTGCCATCAGCCATGACGACTGCCCGGCCCAAGTGGGCGACAAGATTCGCTATGTTCTCGATGCAAATTATCTCGAACCGAAACTGACGGCTGAGATTTTTGACACCTATCCTACAGAGGAAAGGATTATCGGTAGATGGAAAGACGTGGTGGCTATTGAATCTTACCACCATATTTGGACCTTCAACGCCGACCATACGTTTTCTATGGATAATTATTCAGGAACATGGTCATTGAATGGAAATGTTCTTAAAGCCTATGCTGAACATGGGAGTAGAACCCTGACTATTGACTATACAGATGTATCAATGCTTACAGATGATAAGATGTATTTAGACGGCTATATGATTACCTATGACTATGATGATAAAACTGGTGGTGGTAACCCCTTCGATGCGACCTTAGAAAGAATGCAGTAGAAGTAATTAATTTTAAAACAATATAATATGAAAAAGAAAATGTTTTTGGCCTTCATGGCCTTTGCAGCCCTCGCAATAGTAGGGTGCAGCAACGATGACAACGAGACTGAGCAGCCGGATGTGCCTGAACTGCAAGATGTAACTGCCTTTGACGACTTGGAATATTTCCAAGAGTACTTTATCAATGTTGACTCGCTGGGCAATTTTGCCAGCCGCAGCATAGGTATTCCCCTGCCAGTTTATGACGAGGACACCACCCACATCTTTATCGGTGTGGAGGATATTGAAGAGGCGCTCACCTATTGGGCCGACTGTCTGCCGCCCATCGATGAGATTCGTCCACTCTTAAGCGACAACTATCCCTACACCTACACGCTGACCGACGAGCAGGGCGCCACGCAGGGCACCATCAGCTTCGCCCCCAGCACCGAGCCCGGCTTCGTGGCTGACATCACCACCGACCTGCCCGGACTGAGGCACTTCAAGAAGGTGACCTTCGTCCAGAACGACAGCTGGCCTGTGGACTTCACCGAGGGACAATACCATTTTGGCGACGTGCGAACGTTCACCTTCACCTATAGAGCCTTTGATCTTGATCTGTTCAACTGGGTAACCTGTGTGCGCACCATGAAATTCGTCTGTCTCCGCGAAAAAGGCAGGGGCGTGAAACCGCTCTACGTCGCCATCACCCCCGATGAGATTAATATAAAAGATGTTGGTTATTATCTCATCATTTCGGACTATTGCCCATGTCAGAGCAAAGCAAAGATGATCTATCGCCTTATCGACGACTATGGCTTCACCAATGCCATTGATCTTTTTAAGCGTGCAGGAGAAGGAGAGCTCAAGCACGACCAGTATTATTGGTATGACGAAAGTTCTTTCTATTTTTTCTGTAAATACTGGCACGCCATCAGGCTCTTCGACGGTGATATGGACAGCTGGGAATGTGGGTGGAAATCTCCCGAAAAGCACGCCCTGCTGAAAATCGACTGGTTAGACGAGTAACATAATGTAACTAAAAAAAAGAATACGAATATGAAAGCATTACGATGGGTGATGGCCGCCACCCTGATTTGCGGCCTGGCAGTATTTGCTTCGTGTACAAATGCCGACAATCCACAGCCGGAGCCACAGCCCGAGTTGGCCGACTATACCATGGTGATATATGGCAACGTGGGCGGGCGCATGGACAACCTGATTGAGGGTATCTGGGCAGAGACCCAGCAGTTGCTAACCGACAAGCGCGTGCGCGTGTTTTGCGTACATAAGTATGGCAAGGAGAAGGGCTTTGTCGGCAAATACGGCATGCCCGGCGAGGTGGTGGCTTTCGAATTGGATAAAGACACCAAGTTCGAGGAGATAAGCGGCCAGGGGACAGTAGGCAAGGACCTGCCACTCTATGAGCCCACCAGTCTGACAAGGGTGCTTAACTGGGCTAAGGAGGTGGCTCCTGCCAAGGAGTATGTGCTCACACTGTTTGGTCATGGAGGTGGCTTCGACGCTGCCGTTGACTATCCGAAGAGTCTTGACGAGATACGTCCATTATCCCGAACCACCCGAGGCGTGCTCTACGACGAATGGTTCGAAGGCAGGATAGGCATGGATATGTACGAGTTGACTGAAGCTATCGAGGCATCGGACATCAAACACCTGAAGGCGATCATGTTCCACAACTGCCTGATGGGCGATATACAGTCGCTTACCGAGGTTCAGCCCTATGCCGACTATATCTTCGCCACACCGTTCCTGATGACCAGCGAGGATAATCCCATGATACCGTGTCTGGTGAAGAACATGCGTGCCACGACCGACTTTGAGAAGGCTGCACGTCAGACGGTTATTGACTCGAAAGACCGCATGATTAACGGCTTTAAACATGAAGATCCGGCCGACATGAATGGTAATATGGAACTGCTGAAATCATCGGAATTGTCAGCCATCCGCACCGCCACCAAGAAACTTGCCGACCGCATATGTGGACTTTATGCCACTCAGCGCGAGGCTATCGACAAGGCTACCAACAAGGTCTACCGATTCTGCAGTCGCCGACCTTATTATGATTTGCTGAACTATGCCCAGGTGCTGGCCGAAGAGACGGGCGATGAGCAGTTAAAGACTATTGCCGAGGAGTTGGAAACGGCCTTCGGAAAGGCTATCCTGCAACAGGAAACTGCCGATATGGGCATCAGACCGGCATTGAAGAGTTACTCGCTGTCAGTAGTGCTGCTCGATCATGACACCTACAACGCACAGGTTCCTAATACCCAGCACACCTACCTTCAGGCCTACGAGTATTCTGATTTCCACACGGAAACCCAGTGGGGCCAATGGCTCGACATGAACCAGCAGCTGCCCACCGGCAACCCCTGCGGCCAAGTTTACTAAATACACACAAGGCGCTCGGCTTTCTTGCGTCCCTGCGGTAGCAAGCGCCCAGAGGTCGAGCGGCCGCTTCGCAGTGCGAAAAACCGTCCAAAAACGCTCTCGATCTTACCAAAACCTACTGAAAAACCTACAGAACCTACTGAAAAACCTACTGAGGTGCCCGGCAAAATGCTGTGCACCTCTTTTTTATGTCTACCTTTGCATCGTCAACGAACGGAAACGGGGTTTGACGATGCGATCCTTGACATGCTGAAACACCAACCCGCACGGAAGGCCGTGCGATACCTAATTATAATCTTAAACTTACAGACGAACAATGGAAATGGTAGTAAACCCGTATGGCATCAGGGTGAAGCGATGCTGCGCCTCGTGCGCCTATAAAGACCTGACGCGAGCCAAATCGTTACGACGATGCAACAAGCATCATCAGAATGTGAGGCCGCTGGATGTGTGTAATTGTTGGATAATGAGTGACTTACTGAAATCGGTATGCAAACAAAAATCTTAAGAGTAGTGGCGCAGGGCGAGCCAGCCTATGTGCCCAGTAAAAAGACTGAAAACGGCCAACTGGCCAAGTGTATGATCAAGCTCAAGGAGCTTGGTGGTGATTACGAGGATGAGTACATCTGCACGATGTTCGGCAACCTCGCTCTCTGCAAGTTCGCCCCCGGCAGCATTGTGGCCGCCGCGCTGCGTTTCCAAACGCGCGAGCAGTTCCAAGACATCGTGGCGAACGATATCGTAAAAATATAATTTTAGGCAAAAACCAAAATCTGAGTTGAGGTGAGGAAGTCTTCACGTGAAGATGGCCATCGGATTTCTGAAACTTCTTCTCTATAAATCAACTTAGAAAAATGAAAACAAACATTCAAATATTTACAAGTGAAGTTTTCGGCGAGATTCGTACTTGCCAAGTTAATAATCAGATTATGTTCGTGGGTAAGGATGTGGCTATTGCATTGGGGTATGCAAAAAGCCGTAATGCATTAGCTACCCATGTTGACAAAGAGGACAAAAAGGACGCCCTGATTCAGGGCCCCCTTGGTGGAGGCCAGAAAATGACAATCATCAACGAGTCAGGCCTCTACTCACTCATCCTCTCATCAAAGCTGCCCCAGGCCAAAGCCATACGCTATGCAGCAATATTACTTGATTATGCCGACGAATCGGGGCAGGAGTTCGACGAACTGCTGGTTGAAAGAAACAGATTTGGAGCCATTTGGCTGCATTTTGCAGTGCGTTTTAGAGGGAATCGGCACAAAGTATTGTATATCAACGCGTAACAAAATCGGGGCAAATAATTAACGCATTTTAATATGGGATATGTTTGGTGGGATAGGGGAAATTTATTAATTTTGCAGGCAAAAATCAGAGCTATGACAATAAACGAAATTCAAGATGAGATTATTGAGGAGTTCAGTGGTTTCGACGACTGGATGGATAAGTATCAGCTACTCATAGACTTAGGCAACGAGCAGGAGCCGCTGGACGATAAATACAAGACCGAGCAGAACCTGATAGACGGTTGTCAGAGTCGTGTTTGGCTGCAGGCCGACCTTGTGGATGGCAATATCCATTTTAGTGCCGAGAGCGATGCTCTGATAGTAAAAGGTATTGTGGCGCTGCTGATACGCGTGCTTAGCGACCACACTCCACAGGAGATTCTGGATGCCGACCTCTACTTTATCGAGGAGATAGGACTGAAGGAGCACCTGTCGCCTACACGCAGCAACGGACTGCTGGCGATGGTGAAACAGATTAAGATGTACGCGCTCGCGTATAATGAGATGAAACATTAAAGATTAAACATTAAAGATTAAACATTGAACATTGATAATTAAGGACCTTTTATGATACAGACAGTAGTAAAGCGCGACGGGCGCATTGTTGGATTTAACGAACAGAAGGTGATGGCCGCCATACGTAAGGCCATGCTGCATACAGACAAGGGTGAAGACGAGCGACTGCTCTACCAGATTACCGACCGTATAGCTCAGAAGGGCGACGGACAGATGACGGTGGAGGAGATTCAAGACCTGGTGGAGATGGAGTTGATGAAGTCGAGCAGAAAAGACGTGGCTCAGAAGTACATTGCCTATCGCAACCAGCGCTCGATAGCTCGTAAGGCAAAGACCCGCGAGGTGTTCCTCGACATTGTTAATATAAAGAACAACGACGTTACCCGCGAGAACGCAAATATGAACGCCGACACACCTGCCGGCATGATGATGAAGTTTGCCAGCGAGACAACAAAGCCATTTGTTGACGACTATCTGCTGAGCGAAGACAGTAGAAACGCCGTGGAGCATAACTACCTGCACATTCACGATAAGGACTACTACCCAACTAAGAGTCTTACCTGTGTGCAGCACCCGCTCGACAACATACTGCAGCACGGATTTACTGCAGGTCACGGAGCATCGCGCGCCGCAAAGCGTATAGAGACTGCCAGCGTGCTGGCTTGTATCTCGATGGAGTGCGCTCAGAACGAGATGCACGGCGGACAGGCTATACCTGCATTCGACTTCTATCTGGCTCCATACGTGCGTATGAGCTACATTGAGGAGCTGAAGGCATTGGAAGAGCTGAACGGCGAGGATTACAAAGAGCTGTATGACGAGCCACTGATTGACTATCTGAAGGCTCCGCTCGACGGACTGCAGGGCAAGGACCGCGCACGTCAGCACGCCATCAACAAAACCGTGGGTCGCGTGCATCAGGCTATGGAGGCGTTTATCCACAATATGAACACCATACACTCGCGTGGTGGTAACCAGGTGGTTTTCTCAAGTATCAACTACGGAACCGACACAAGTGCCGAGGGCCGCTGCGTGATGCGCGAGATACTGCTGAGCACCTACGAGGGCGTGGGTAACGGCGAGACCGCCATCTTCCCCATTCAGATATGGAAGAAGAAGCGCGGCGTGAACTATCTGCCCGAGGATCGCAACTTCGACCTCTATCAGCTGGCCTGCAAGGTTACAGCTCGCAGATTCTTCCCTAACTTCCTGAATCTGGACGCTACATTCAATCAGGACGAGGAGTGGAAGGCCGACGACCCAAAGCGCTACGTACACGAGGTGGCCACAATGGGATGCCGCACACGTGTGTTCGAGAACCGATTCGGACCAAAGACCAGCATCGGTCGCGGAAACCTGAGCTTCTCTACCATCAACATAGTGAAACTGGCGCTGGAGTGCCGCGAGGAGCAGGACAAGCAGAAGCGTATAGACATGTTCTTTGCAAAGCTCGACCAGATGCTGGAGATTACAGCACAGCAGCTTGACGACCGTTTCCACTTCCAGAAGACGGCGTTTGCAAAGCAGTTCCCACTGCTGATGCAGAACCTGTGGATAGGTGCCGACAAGCTGAAGCCAATGGATACCATCGAGAGCGTTATCAATCAGGGTACGCTGGGTATCGGATTCATCGGACTGGCTGAGTGTCTGGTAGCGCTTATAGGCAAGCACCACGGCGAGAGCGAAGAGGCTCAGGAACTGGGACTGAAGATAGTAGGATACATGCGTGAGCGCGTGAACGAGTTCTGTGAGCGATTCCACCATAACTACAGCGTGCTGGCCACACCAGCCGAGGGACTGAGCGGAAAGTTCACAAAGAAAGACCGCAAGGAGTTTGGCGTGATTCCAGGTGTTACCGATCGCGACTATTACACCAACTCTAACCACGTGCCCGTTTACTACAAGTGCTCGGCACGCCACAAGGCTGAGATTGAGGCTCCTTACCACGATATGACTCGCGGCGGACACATATTCTACGTAGAGATTGACGGCGACGCTACA
>Ga0265298_10010445_pt1 | contig 10988 bp, 4 predicted proteins | sample AusTroGonzalo_MG_3_FD_193486 | JGI IMG/M metagenome (GOLD analysis project Ga0265298, IMG submission 193486) | Bovine rumen microbial communities from tropical cattle in Woodstock, Queensland, Australia - Gonzalo_01 | ecosystem: Host-associated > Mammals > Digestive system > Stomach > Rumen ...
TTCCATCGTTTATGGTGCAGGCATTGGCGGATATTGCGAGGGTGCCTCTGCCACTGGATACGAGGCCGCCAAAGGCATGACGATAACAGCGATTGCCGTTTTCGATTCGGCACTTACGGCATCTGTACTACAGGATTATCGTTGGCCGTCGGAGGCGTCTGAAGAACCAGAAGAGCCAGAGCCGACTTTTGAGGTTTCGCCTGCATCTGGCGCGGTTGCGGCGGGTACGAAGATGACCGTTACGTGCAGCGATCCCACCGCAACAATCTGGTACAAGAAATATGTAACCGGAGAAGAGGAGTATGTCGAGTATACTGAACCTGTCGCGCTGGAAACGGGAATCAATTACTACTACGTGAAAGTCAATGACGGTGAAGCGACGATGTACACCTACATTGTGGCAGCGCCGGAACCTGGTCCGGAGCCTGAGTACGAAGGACCAGATCCTGTCGCCGTCTGGGTCGCGGGTGAGTTCGGCGATGACAAGAGCGCGCATGGCGGATTGGAGTTTGCGCTTAACGGCAATACGACAAACGCACTAGGGCAGATCGTCATCGGCAACGCCACTACACTTGGTGCGACGGTTGCAGTTCCTTCTGGGACCCTCCCGAAAATGACGATGCTGGTGAAGTATTCGGTGCCTGCCGGTGGTGCACCGGTCGCCCAGTCGGTTCCAGCGTCTCTCTTCTCGACGTATGACATGGGTGCTCTTGCGGGTGCGGGTTCAAGCGCACTTGCCGGGTATTGGCTCAACGGTTCGACTGTCAGCACAGGATCTTATGCTTTCTCCGATCCGGCTCAGACCATGCCGCAGGACGGGTACATCCTTATTTCTAACTGGACCACGACTCCGAATAGTGGAGACCACGGTACTGCGGTCTACTCTGGTGAAACGCTTTCCGAGCTTGTTGGCGGAGAAGTGACGGGCTTGCGGTTTACTGGTGCCGACAAATCCATAACCGCTATCGGTGTTGGCGGCCCGACCGTCGCAGGGGCGAAGCCTTGGTCAGGCATGGTCATCAAGAGCGTCGCGCTCTTTGACGACTGGGTCGCGACGAACGTAATCGCCAATTACAAGTTCCCGGCGCAGGGCGCGGTTCAGCCAGAGGATTCCGACCGCTACGTGGTCGAGCCTGTCGCGAGCTGGGTCAACGACTTCAAGACGCTTACGAAGGGCGACTATACGCTTTCGATCTCTGGCACAACTGCGGCCAAGGACGATACCTTCGGCGGCACGCTCACAATCGGCGATGCAGCAGCGATAATCGATACAACTGCGGCCAACAGCGCAAACATGACGGTGCTCGTCAAGTACAGGGCCGCGTCAAGCGTCGTTTCCGCTCCTGTCGTCGCCTTCGGTGGCATGGCCGCTGTCGGGCTTGATGTCGGCGTCTACACGAAGTCGGACAAGACATTGGCCGTTTACCGCAACTTCAGCACTGACAACACCAAGCCTTATGATTTCGGCACTGCGCCTGTCTTGTCGGCGACTGGCGGATATGTGCTGTGCGCAAGGGACAACGGTCAGCAGTGCATGGCCTATGTCGGTGATTCACTGGATGCTATGTCCGGCGGCACTGTTTCAGATGGCGGTATCAAGTTCTCTAACATTACGTTGACCAAGCTGGGCATCGGCGGCAATTCGGGCATGGCGGCAAACGCCAACGACATGGTGCCTTTTGCCGGACTTGAGATAGAGAAGATCGTCGTCTTCAGCGGCTACTACACGCCGGATCAAATCCGCTACATCCCGAATCCGGAAGACGGCGATACGGTCAACATCGCGGACAACACGACCTGGACCTTTACGGCCAGCGATACGCCGCGCGAATATTTGAACATTGGCACGCTTTCGTCCTCCGGCACGATTGCCATTGCCAATGCTTCCGAACTTGAAGAGGGCACGTATCCTCTCGCCACCTGGTCCACGCCGCAGCAGTACACGACCCAATGCGCGGGCTATGGCAAGGTCGGCACTCTCGTGACGGACGGACTTGCAGCAGGCCTTTCGGCGCGTCTCATCTATGGCGCGAGGGGCATCTACCTGCGCGTCGACGACACGGCCAAGCAAGCGGCGCGCAAGCCGCTCGTGGTTTGGTGCTACGGCGACTCCATCACCGAGGGTTTCAACGCCCAGGCAACAGGCGCGAACTACCGTATTCTCCTCTACCAGAAGCTGGAGATGCTCGGCTACAACGTCAGGTCCACCGGCGTATACGGGCTCAGCAACGGCTACAATTCCGTTGATCCTTCCGGCACTCCGCTTACCGACCAGTACAGGTGGCATTCTGCGAAGCATGGCGCGACGGCGGGTCCCTCGTCGCTCGCCCATCGCAGCAACCTCTCTGAGAACGTCGATACTCTCGCGATACAGGCGGGTACGCCGGATGTTGCGCTCTTGCTTATCGGCGTCAACGATCTGCCGCAGTTCAGCACGGTTGAGCCTGTTTTTGCGGCATGGACAAACGTCGTCGGGCGTCTCGTCAAGAACTTGCCCGACACGAAGATCATCGTCTCTACGGTTCTCTACAGCGACGGCACCAGGACAGATATCGATCCCAAGATCACTAATCTCAACACCAACTACATCAAGCCTATAATGGCTGCCCAGCCAGAGGAATGGCAGGGGCATGTGTTCCTCGCAGACCTCAACTCTTACGTGAAGAGCGGAGAGACAGGCATCATCTACTCCGACCATCTCCATCCCGACTGGTGGGGCTACGACCAGATGGCGGACGGCTACCTCGACAAGATCGTCGAGTGCTATCCCAACCCTGATGCGACGGACTTCCCGTCCCAGAATCCGATCCCTGCTGCTCCGACGGCTGATCAGCTCGGCGCGGCGAACAAGCCGGAACTGGCCGACTACCGCGATGGCTTCACGAAGCTCTGCAACATCCGCGTCGAGAAGGGCCAGGATGTCAGCAATGTCGTCTATGACGATGTGAACGGCGATGCCGTTTCGGAGAATATCGGGAAGGTCGGCTACTTTGTCGAATTCGTTCGCGACGACAATCATGCTCACAAGTGGGTGTGGGTTGACATGGATGCGTTCGGCGATGCGGACCTTGCGTCCGTTGGCCTCCCGCAGCGCAACTACCAGCAGGCGGTGACGAGAATGCACGTCTGCTCAAACCACGGCGCGATCGACAATGTTGCGGCGGATGATGATTCCGTAACTGGCTGGATCGAGTTCTCGCCGTACAACTACGACAGGACGGGCTCCAATTCTGCAGCTCCGGCGAACTACGGCGAGCCTTTCGACTGGAACGATACGCTTTCGGAGAGCGGGTCCTATGGCTGCATGCAGGTCTTCCGCGTCATGAATCCTTCGTCGAGGGATCTCTACGAACGTCCGCAGTTGATGTTCGCGTTCAACAACTTCCAGTCGCAGAACAACAACCCTGCCGACTTCGGCATCGGCAACTTCGCCCAGCACTTCAACTGCAACAACGCCTACCACACCGAAGACTGGACCGGGGTGGGCGGAACGCTCGCGAAGATGGCGCCCGACCAGTACAGCGTCAAGACCATCGAAATCTGGACGAAAGAAGCGGTGTACAACGGCCCCAAGCCTGATGCGGTCTGGGTTGCTGGCGAGTTTGACGACGACAGGAGCGCGCATGGCGGATGCGAGTTCGCGCTTAACGGTAATACGACAAATGTGGTGGGCGAGATCGTAATTGGCAACTCCACTACTCTCGGTGCGACGATTACTGTGCCGAATTATGACAATGCGACAATGCTCGTGAAGTATGAAATCCTATCTGGCGGTGCGTCTGCGGCAAATTCCGTGCCAGCGTCAATGTTTGTTACCAAGGAAATGGGGGCGCTTGCCGGTAGCGGTTCGTCCGACCTCGGCGGCTATTGGCTGAATGGCTCGACCATAACCACCGGTTACGCATTTTCGTCGCCCGCGCCGTCGATTCCACAGGAAGGCTATCTCCTAATCGCTGTTCCTGCGAATTCGAATCAGAATCCGGGGAATCACTACACGGCTGCGTACGTCGGTGAGACTGTTGCGGCGTTGTCCGGCGGCGAGACTTCTGGTTTGAGATTCACGGGCGATAACAATCGCGTAACCAGTATTGGTGTCGGCGGCCCGACAGTTGCCGGTGCGGTTCCATGGGCTGGCATGGTGATCAAGAGCGTTGCACTCTTCGACTCGTGGCTCACACCTGATGACATCAAGGGCTACCAGTTCCCAGAGCAGGGCGCTGTTCAGCCTGAGGATTCCGATCGCTACATTGTCGAGCCTGTCGCGCGTTGGGTCAACAACTTCAAGACCTCCGAGACGAATGGCTGCACGCTTTCCGTCAGTGGTACGACTGCTGTGAAGGACGATGCGTTCGGCGGGGTCCTCACAGTGGGAGATTCCGCGGCGGTGATTGATGTGAGCGGAACGGCGAACGGCGGCAGCGTCACGGTGCTCGTGAAGTACAGGGCGACATCGGCAACGGTAAACGCGCCTGTCGTGACGTTCGGCGAAACCTTGAGCAACAGCGTCAAGATAGATGTCGGCGCATATACACAGTCAGCGAGAACGCTGGCTATTAACCGTAGCTGGGGCGGCGGCAACAATACGTGGGTTGCACTCAACACAGCGGCATCGCTTAACGAGGGCGAGGGCTACCTGCTCTGCGCGCGCAAGTATAACGATATGCTTGTCTATGTGGGCGATTCGCTAGATAACATGACTGGCGGCTCCGCCGCCACGACCGGAGACATTACATTCACCTGCAACCTCATTCAGGCAATTGGCATTGGCGGACCTTCCGGCTTGCCTAACGCCGATGCGACCTGGTCTGCGTTTGACGGCTTTGTCGTTGAAAAGGTCGTTGTCTTCAATGGCTACTATACGCCAGATCAGATTCGCTATGTGGAAAATCCTGAAGACGGCGACACGGTCAATATTGCAGACAATACAACATGGAAGTTTGCCGCGACTGATACTCCTCGTGAATATACGAATATCGGCACTCTTTCGTCCTCCGGCACTATTGCAATCACCAATGCCACCGAGTTGACCTCGGGCACGTATCCTCTCGCGACTTGGACGACGGCGCAGAAACTTTCTAAGGGATATGGCCATGTCGGTACTCTTGATGTCACAGGGCTCCCTGCCGGACTTTCTGCCGAACTTGTCTATGGCGCAAAGGCCATCTACTTGCGCGTCTGGAATCCCACGACACAAGCGGCCAGGGGAACTATCAAGGTCTGGCCATACGGCGACTCGATTACCGAGGGCTTCAATTCAAGCGGCACAACGGCTAACTACCGCGTGCTTTTGGCCCAGAAGCTTTCGATGCTCGGCTTCAACGTCGAGATGGTCGGTTGCTACGACAAGGTGAATGGCGCGAACGCGATCAATCCTGCCGGACAGTCTGTCCCTGATAAGTGGAAGTGGCACTCCGCAAAGCATGGCGCTACGGCCGGTCCCACGACTAACTATAATCGTGGCAACCTTTGCGAGAATGTCGACACACTAGCGGCACAGGCCGGCAATCCAGATGTTGTTCTCCTACACATCGGCGTAAACGACCTTGCCGAGAACAGTCAGGATCAGAATACAACATTTGTCTCGCTCACAAACGTGGTGCAGCATCTTATAGATGATCTTCCCAACTCGAAGATCGTTGTGTCCACTGCGCTTAGGCAGCTTGAGCCTGCTCGTGCTGGACACAATGTTGAAATAGACGCCTACAACGAGCTGATTCGTAAGCATATGGCGGATATTCCTGCCGCGTGGAGCGGACATGTCCTGTTTGCCGATCTGGCGACATTTGTTGATAGTCAGGACTACGGCATTATCTGCACAGACAATGTCCATCCAGACTGGTGGGGACACGATCAGATGGCTGAAGGATGGCTGTCTGTTGTCACAAACCAGTTCATGGCAACACAGGTCTTCCCGTCCGCGACTGTTCCTGCTGCGCCCACAGCCGACGAACTTGGTGCGGCGGCGAAGATGGAGCTTGACGCATATCGTCAGGGCTTCAAGCTGGCGCGCAGAATCGATGCCGCGAGCAATCTCAATACGTCAAATCCATACGCTGTCACTGGCGATGGTGCGACGGAGAATATCGAGAAGGTCGGCTACTTTGTGGAATATGTCCGTGCCGACAACAACGCCCACAAATGGGTGTGGGTCGATATGGATGCATTCGGCACGACAATTGACGATGTCGGTCTGCCGACCGCCGATCACCAGCAGGTGGTTACGAAGCTACATGTGAAGTCCAATCACAACGGCATCGAAGATGTTGCGGCTAATGACGATTCTGTTTCTGGTTTTGTCGAGTTCTCTTGCCATGACTACAGCGGCATTGTCTCTGGACGCCCCGGTGCGCCAACAGGCAATTCATCCAGTTGCGACTGGAACGATAAGCTCCTTGACAGTAATAATGTGAACAGTGGATCTAATGCCTGCATGCAGGTTCATCGTATATCGCCAAGCTCGGGGCGTGGCGGTCAGGTGCTTTTTGCCTACAACAACTGGCAGTCCGACACATTAACTGCAGAGTTTGGTATCGGTAACTGCTCGCAGCATTTCTATACGACAGGTGCTCAACCATGTACGCTCGACTACACGTTTACGAGGACATTTCCGAAGCTCAACGCCGACGCCTATTCGGTCAAGCGCATCGAGATCTGGACGAAGGAAAAGGCGACCGATACCGACTTCCGGACGCCGTATTCGTGGATCAATCAGTATTTCCCGGAGCTTGTGAGTGGCTGGAGTTCGACCCAGTACAACGATTTTGCCACGAACAAGAACCATAGTAGCGTCAAGAATGGTTATGCTCCATGGGAAAGCTATGTGCTTGGTCTTGAACCGACGAATGAGACGAGCAAGTTCACAATATCGATCCGCATGGAAGGCACAACGCCAATCGTTGAATACTCGCCGACGAATGAAGTGCTGAAGGCCAGCGGCGCGATCGAATACATACTTCAGGGCAAGCCAGAGCTTACGAACAGCTGGCAGGACGTCGAGTTCGACGAGCCGGGCGACACCAACCGCTTCTTCCGGGTGAAAGTCGAATGGTGAACGTTTATCTCAGATATATTGTAGTGGCTTCGGTTGCGCTTGTCGCGGTTAGCGCGGCGGGCGCGCAGCCGAAGCCTCTTGAGTTCAAGTTGAAGTTTACCGAGAACTTCGACGGGACCGAGCCGAATCCGAAGATCTGGAAACGGATGGAGAAGCCATCGTGGGGCAATTCCGACTGGATAAAGCATATGTCGCCGCGGCCGGATCTCTCCGAGGTGAAGGGCGGAATCCTTACCCTCAGGGGCATCAAGAACGATGACCTTGAAAGCGACTCGCGCCCATATCTTACCGGTGGCATCACTACTCAGGACATCTTCAACATGAAGTACGGCAAGGTCGAGGCGCGCATAAAGTTCAAGGGCGCGAAGGGCGCATGGCCGGCGTTCTGGATGATGCCGCAGAGTGCGCCCAATGGTTGGCCGGCCGGTGGCGAGATCGACATATTCGAGTACCTGAACTACGACAACTTCGTCTACCAGACTGTCCATAGCGCGTGGACCCAGGGCCATCCGAACGATCCGCCGAGGACCAACAACGCCGGGATAAAGCCTGATGGCTGGAACATATATGCCCTCGAGTGGACGCCTGAGAAACTCGTATGGCGCGTCAACGGCAAGGCTACCCACACCTACGAGAAGAAGGCCGGCGCGGAGGCCGAAGGACAGTGGCCCTTTGAGACTCCTTTCTACATAATGCTCGATATGCAGCTTGGCGGCGCCTGGGTCGGGGCCGTGGACGATTCGACGCTTCCGGCGGAGATGCAGGTCGACTGGGTCAAGTTCTATCAGCTGTCGCGCGGCAAGGAGCGCATAAGCGAATTCTCGTCTCCCAAGCGCAAAGCGAAGTGATGCGGATTCATCTTACAGGTGTTGGCGGTGTCGGGATGGCCGGCCTCGCGGTTCTTCTCAGGGCGCGCGGCCACGAGGTCTCCGGCTGCGATCTGAAGCCGACCTCTCGCACCAATTGGCTGGAGGCGAATGGAGTAAAGGTTTCGTTTGGACACGATCCCGCGCACGTAAAGGACGCCGATCTCGTTGTCGTTACTCCCGCAGTCCCCGAAGACCACCCTGAACTGGTCGCTGCTAAAGGGCGCGTCGTCTCTCGCGGCGAAATGCTCGCGCGCATTGTCGGGGAAGGCGATTCGGTTGCGGTTTGCGGGTCGCACGGCAAGACCACTACCTCCACCTTTACGGCTAAGCTTCTGATCGCCCTGGGCGAAAGCGTCGAGTGGGCGATAGGCGGCGAGACGGGCGATTTTCCGGTCGCCGGCAGGGAAGGCGATTCACAGTCGCGCGTCCTTGTCGTCGAGGCGGACGAATCCGACGGAACGCTCGCTTTGTATCACGCGCGCACGCTCGTTGTCACGAACTGCGAGTACGACCACCCCGACCACTTCAAGACGTTCGAGGATTATCTCGCCTGCTACGAGACGGCCAAGCGTCAATCGAAGGAGGTCATCGAGTCCGAAACCCTGGACGCGATACCCGAGCTTGAGAGCGTCCTCGCCTCGCTCGCGCCCCATAACCGCAAGAACGCCCGTGCCGCGGCGGAGGTCGCGCTAAGGCGTGGCCACTCCCTTGAGGCGGTAGTCCGCGCGCTTCCTTCCGTCGTCCGCGCGCTGCCCGACAGGCGGTTCCAGGTCCTTCGCGAGGCGGACGGAATGACGGTCGTGACCGATTATGCGCATCATCCTACTGAAATGGCGTGTGCCGTTTCTATGGCGCGCGAAATCTGCCGCGGAAAGCTGAGGGTCCTCTTCCAGCCCCATCGCTATTCGAGGACAAAGGCGCTTTTGAAGGAGTTCCCCAGATCGTTTGACGGTGCCGACGAAGTCATACTTTGCCCGACGTATGCCGCATTCGAGAGGCCGTTGGAGGGCGGGAGCTCCGCCGACCTCTACGCCGAATGCGCGGCGACGGACCGTTCGCGCTTCTTTCTTGCCCGCTCATGCGAGGAGGCCTGGTACCATGCGCGCCGTACCATGCGCGAAGGTGACGTTACCCTGATTCTCGGCGCCGGGGACATAATCGCCCTTGGGTCGCTTGTGAAGTCATGGACCGAGCCGCCGACGCGGCGGATCTGGATCGGGGCCGGCACGAACACATGGCGCAGCGACCTTGAGACGGGGGAAATCTACGAGAAGACATCTGGCAGGGCATCAATTCCAGGTTCGACGCTGGATATTCCATGGATGGCGGGCATCCCCGGTACGGTAGGCGGCTGGATAAAGATGAATGCAGGCGCTTTCGGCCATTCCTTCTCTGAAGTCCTTAAGCGCGTGAAGGTCGATGGAGTATGGATTGACGCCAAGGACTGCGGTTTTGGCTACAGGACTTCTTCGATCGATGGCGAGATACAGGACTTCGAGCTTGTCGAGGATCTTCCGAAGGGCGACAAGTCGGAATATCTTGCGCGTCGGAAGAAGTTCCCTGCCGGCACAAAGGGGAGCGTATTCAAGAATCCGCCCGGGGATTTTGCGGGCAGGCTATTGGAGGCGGCAGGCTGCAAGGGTCTTCGCGTAGGAGGGGCATACGTTTGGGAAGAGCATGCAAACGTAATAGTCTCCGGCGATGGGGCGAAAGCATCCGATTTCCTTGCGCTCAGCCAGATCATGCGTTCGCGCGTATTCCTCCGCTTCGGCATCGCCTTGGAGCCTGAGGTAAAAGGCCTCTAGCCTGGGGAACGGGGGAGAAGTTGTGAGTTGTGAGTTATGAGTTGTGAGTTGGGAATAGTGCGGAGCGTTGCTGGAGGAGAAGGCTGGGGGCGCCCGCGAAATGCGGGTCGGGCGGTACCGGACTTCGACGACAGCAATCGTTAGTTCGAGTTTCGAGTTGGAGTTCGAGATAGGAATGTTAAACCTCCATTCTCCAACTCCCAACTCCAACTATCTACATGCTCTACCTGTTCTGCATGGTTCATTAATCTCCCCCTCCAACTCCAACTCTGAACTCCAACTCATAACTCCCAACTTCCAACTCATAACTCCCCAATTCTCGCTTATCATTTCACCCCTTGCGCGACGGGAGCCGATATGGTATACTATGCGCCCGTTCATCCGACAAAGGAAGGCAAAACACAATGGTAAAACTCAGAATGCGTCGTACTGGTTGCACGAACCATGCGACTTACAGAATCGTCGCGGCTGACGCGCGCAGCCCGCGTGACGGCAAGTTCCTTGAGATCCTGGGCTGGTATGATACCCAGATGAAGGACGACAACTTCAAGCTCGATCTGCCGCGCGTAGACTACTGGCTTTCGCAGGGCGCGAAGCCCTCGACCACCGTCGCGTCGCTCATCCGCCGCGCGAAGAACCCCGACTTGAAGCCCCACCACGCTCGCAAGTCCCCCAACGCTGACGCCAAGAAGAAGGGAGCCTAATCATGGGTATCAAGCTTCTGGATAAGATCAACGCCGAGCAGACTGCCGCGCTTGCGGGAAAGAACTTCCCTGAATTCAAGACCGGCGATATCGTCCGCGTTTCGATCAAGATCAAGGAAGGCGACAAGTTCCGCGTTCAGGACTTCGAGGGCAAGGTCCTTGCCGTCGATAACGGCCGCAAGAACGTCTCCGGCAACTTCACCGTCACTCGTGAGAGCTATGGTGTTCGCGTTGAGAAGCTCTTCCCGTTCAACAGCCCGTGGATTCAGGGCATCAAGCTCGTAAAGAAGGGCAACGGCTGGCGCTCCAAGCTCTACACCGAGCGTACCTTCTGCTCGCACAAGGCTGTGCGCAAGCTCGTGAAGAAATAATGGCCCGTTTGTCGGGTGAAAAAAAGTTAAAATACCCCCTTGCGCTGCGAGGGGGTATTTTGATATACTACCCATCCGTTGCCCCCGAAAGGGTGGTGGCGCGTTCTTTGACAATGGATCGATTGGAAGACAATTAAAAGATGTTTGTGTGAGAGGTCCAGGTCAAAACTCAAGTATTTTTTCTGAGA
>Ga0265298_10010447_pt1 | contig 10984 bp, 9 predicted proteins | sample AusTroGonzalo_MG_3_FD_193486 | JGI IMG/M metagenome (GOLD analysis project Ga0265298, IMG submission 193486) | Bovine rumen microbial communities from tropical cattle in Woodstock, Queensland, Australia - Gonzalo_01 | ecosystem: Host-associated > Mammals > Digestive system > Stomach > Rumen ...
CGCACCGGTGCCGCAGCGGGGCGCAATCTCCGCGCACCGGGGACACCACTGGATCATTGAGGACTGCGAAGTGAACTGGTCCAACGGCGTGGCGATTGACGTGGGCAACGAATGCTGGCACCACACGCATACCGAAAATGAAGTGATCGGATACAGCGTGATCCGGCGGTGCAGGATCCGGGACGCGGGCGTATGCGGCATCGCCGGGATGTTCGCGGAACGGCTGCTGATCGAGGACAATGTGATCGAAGGCACCGGATGGCAGAAGATGGAACTGAGCTGGGAGGCCGGGGCAATTAAGCTGCACAACAGTGTGAACGGGCTGATCCGGCGGAATATCTTCCGGAACACGTTCCGGGCGGACCATCTGTGGCTGGACTGCGGAAATGAGAACAACCGGATTACCGGCAATCTGTTCCTGAACGGGATTGAGCAGCGGGAAGCGATCTTCATCGAATGCACACGGGACGGGATTAACCTGATCGACAACAATATCATCTGGAAGGTGGAAGGACGGTTTGACCCGGCAAAGATTCCGCAGGAACCCGGCTCTTCAGGATGGTACAAGCTGCGGGAGAATGATGCGGTAAACGGCTACGGGATTTACGGCGAGGGGACGGACCGGCTGCATATTTCCCACAACCTGATCGGGAAATGCCGTCACAGCGGGTATTACATGAAGCCGGTGCCATTCCGGATGCACGGGATGGACCGGGGCGGTACGGGCCGGGATGCGAAGGTCATCAACAATATCTTTTACGACTGCGGGGAGGCGGCGATTGACTTCCCCACGCGGGACAATACGGCGGAGGGAAACCTCTACGTACGCATGACCGGCGGTTACCTTCGGGTGATGTATCCGGAACCGGAGGTTTGCCTGAACCTGCCGGCATGGAAGGAATTCTGCGGTTTCGACCGGGAAGGACAGAATGCCTGGTTTGATATCGATGTTGATGAAGAGACCGGGAAAATCATCGTCCGGAAGGCGGATGACGGGCCGGCCGGGCTGCCGGTTCAGCTGCGGCGCCTGAACATGATTCAGGATCCGGAAGAAATCAAAAAAGTCAAGGCGGATGAGGAACTGCCGGGCGGAGACGGGACGGATGTGATTCCGGGCCCCCTGTATGAATTCAGAATTCAGAATTAAACAGAGATCAGAATCAGCGGGAATTCAGCGTTCGGGATTGTTTTTCAGAGAGGCGTTTAACAGGCGGAGGGAGAGATCATCATGCTGAGACAGGTTAAGACGGAAAACGGCTGGGTCCGGGGCATTGAGGCGGCGGATCCGCGGATTACATCTTTCAAGGGGATTCCCTTTGCCGCGCCGCCGGTAGGGAAAAACCGGTGGAAGGCGCCGCAGCCCTGCGAAAACTGGGCCGGCATCCGGGACGCGAGCCGTTTTGCGCCGATCTCCATGCAATGGATCCCCGGCCTGGGAGACGATATTTACTGCCGCGAATGGCATGTGGATCCCGAGATTCCGATGGGGGAGGACTGCCTTTATCTGAATGTCTGGACCCCGGCAAAAAAGGCGGAGGAGAAGCTGCCGGTGCTGGTGTGGTTCTTCGGCGGCGGGCTGCAGTGCGGCTATCCCGCGGAAATGGAGTTTGACGGGGAACGGATTGCCCGCCGCGGCATCGTTGTGGTTACGGTGAATTACCGGGTGGGCGTTCTTGGATTCCTGACGCATCCGGAGCTGTCAAAGGAGCAGCCGGAGGCCCCGGCAAACTTCGGGAATCTTGACCAGCAGGCCGGCCTGAGATGGGTGCAGCGGAATATCGCGGCCTTCGGCGGAGATCCGGCAAAAGTTACGATTGCCGGGCAGAGCGCCGGCGGCGGCAGCGTCATGAGCCAGGTGGCCTGCCCGGACAATGCGGGACTGTTCCGGAATGCCGTGGTGATGAGCGCGATGATTTTCGATCCCTACCTCCGGCGGGAGGTCGGGCGGCCGGAGAAGCTGAAAGACGCGGAAAAGAAGGGCGAGGAGTTCTTTGATTTCCTGGGCGTGAAGAGCCTGAAGGAAGCCCGGGCCATGGACGCGGTAACCCTGCAGCGCAGCTATGAGAAGTACATGGAGAACCATATTCCGTTCTTCACCGTACAGGACGACCTTTTCTGCGTCGGTGACCCGATTGCCCTGTACCGGGAAGGAAAATGCGTCGATGTTGCCATGATGGCCGGGAACACCGGCGGCGAGTTCCTGAACGCCATCGACGCGAAGGATGAGAAGGAACTGGAAGCGGAAGCCCGCCGCCTCTTCGGGGAGAAGGCGGAGAGTTTCCTTGCGATTCCGGAAAGCCGGGAGAAGAAGGACGGACTCGGCTTTGCCCCGGTCAGCGGGATCGAGTGCACGGTCAAAGGCCTGCTGAAGGATGTCGCGAAGAGCGGCCGCAGGGGCTGGTGCTACCTTTTCGATCCGGATATGCCCGGCTGGGACAATCCGGGCACCTTCCATTCTTCGGACCTGTGGTTCTGGTTCGAGACGCTTGCCAAGTGCTGGCGCCCCTTTGTCGGGAGGCATTATGACCTGGCGCGGCAGATGTGTGATTATTTCTGCAACTTTATCAAAGCAGGTGATCCGAACGGGAAGGATCTGAACGGGGAGAATCTCCCCCGGTGGGAATCCTGGACGGAGGGGACGCCGTGCACGATGCATTTTCTGAGGGACGGCGCGAAGCCGGTTACGGAGTTGCTGCCGCCGCTGAAGGCGTTTTTGTCGGACCGGATTATGGAGCGAATGAAAGGAATTCAGAATTAAGAATTCAGAACGAAGATGCAGGGGTACCGGATGTTCCAAAATGGAACGTCACAGAATTGTAAGGAATATGTAACAATTAGTTCACAGGTTTCGTTGACAGAATGTTAGATGACAGATATATTACAAGTATGAGAAGAATCGGTCGGAAGGTGTAACAATTAAGCGAATGCCTTACTGAGCACCGGATGACGGACAGACTTCCCCGAAAAGGAGTGAATGCTGCGTGACTTCCAGAACCTGGATGCGTTTTCTGTGTCTGCTGCTGTGCCTGACGGTACTGCTCCCCTGTGTTTCGGCGATGGCGGAGACAGCCAAGGTGAAGGTGAATCTGCTGCGCCTGCGGGCTGCGGCTTCCGATAAATCCAGGGTGCTTGACGCCTATGCCAAAGGAACCGAGGTCACGGTCCTGAAGAAGGGACCGGAGTGGACGAAGGTCAGGGTGCGTAACAAGACCGGATATATGATGACCAAAATGCTCACTTTCAAAAATTCTTCTTCCTCGAATTCCGGCAGCAGCAGCGGTTCAACGATGTACGTGGCGAAGGACTGCAGACTGTATCTCCGGGCGGAGCCGGATTCAAATTCCGAGATTCTCGGTACTTTCCGCGGCGGAACAGCCGTGACGGTCCTGAAAAAGGGCAAATACTGGTACAGGGTTTCCGTGAAGGGCCTGGAAGGTTACATGGGGAAGGAGTACCTGGTGGAGCAAAAGGGACAGACTGTTGAAGAGAACCTCTGATACCTTTTCAGCCGGAAAGGAAATGACGCAAAAACAGCCGCTCACGATGTGGGCGGCTGTTGATTTTACAACCGTGGACTGCGGTGATATAATGATCCGGTTAAAAAATTGTTTTACCGGAGGTTCCGATGAGAAACAGACTGATCACCGCTTTGATGATTCTGACGGGCATCCTGCTGATCTGCACCGGCGCGCTCGGCGAGGATGTGACCCTGACCGTGAACGGGCAGACGTTTACCTGCGCTGCCGACGCGACACAGATTGACCTGGGGGATGTGACTATCCCGGATACGGATGAGGACTACGCTGCCCTGCGGGCGTTCCTGGACAAGCTGCCCGGCCTGACGAAGGTGGACATGTTCTCCACGGACATCTCCCCGGAGCGGCTGCTGGCGCTGGCTCCGGACTATCCGCAGATCAAGTTCGGCTGCACCATCATCATTCCCTGCCGCAACACCCTGCGCAAGGACCGGCCGCCGCACCGCCTGCGGACGGATGATACCGCTTTCTCCACCCAGCACAACCTTTCCTCCTCTTCGCACGACGAGAGCGTATGGGAAGTGCTGAAGTACTGCCCGGACCTGCTGGCGCTGGATATCGGCCACAACAATACCATCAAGGATTATTCCTTCCTGAACTACGTGCCCAACCTGCGCGTGCTGATCATGTCCTTTAACCGGAACCAGCGGGGCGAGGAGGGACCGCCGATCGATATTTCACCGATCGGAAACATGAAGGATCTGGAATATCTGGAGATCTGCAAGAGCAATATCGCCGACATTTCGCCGCTGGCCAACTGCACGAAATTGATGGACCTGAACATCGGGACCAACCACATCAAGGACCTGACCCCGCTTTACGGGCTCAAGTCCCTTCGCAAGCTTTTCCTGTTCAGCTGCCACAATTATTCAGGAAAGGCGATTCCCAAGGAGGAAGTCAAGGAACTGCAGGAGCACATTCCGGACTGCGTCATCAACAATACGCACCTCAACTGCGGCGGGCCCTGGAGACAGGGATCGCATTACCAGACGCTGGCATCCATGTTCAGTTATCAGATGCTTGACAAGCCCCAGGCTTACGAGCCTTTTGAAGACGAAGACTGAGTTTTCCCGGCCCACAGCCAGGCGGCAATCAGGCCGGCGGTGGTCAGCGCGAACACGATGACCGCGAGCAGGGCGACGTTCGAATCCTCGGGTAAGGGAAAGAGATAAGGCTTATCCTGTACAAACTGCATCAGGGCATTCAGCCCCAACATCAGGACCGTAACAATCAGCGGTCCTGCTTTTTTGATCTGCACCGTCCGGCGGATCATCAGGACCAGGAGAATCACGGCGCAGAGCACCTGCTCCAGATGGATGAAGCTGATGATAAACGGGATCCAGGAAGAAGTGGTGCAGAGCATCTCCAGGAAAATCATGACAGCGCACAGGACAAAGGCAGCGCTTTCGAAACGGTATCCGGGCGCTGCCGGCTTCTTTGAAAGCGTCAGCCACAGGGCGCACAGCAAAGCGGCCAGCGCCATGAACGTTGAGACGGACAGATCGGGAAGCCCCCAGCCGTTAAGGATTGCGAAAGGCCAGACAGCGGGCAGAAAAGCGGGCATCTCGCCCAGGTTGATAAAGCCGAATCCCGTCTCGGCCAACCGGGCAAAGGCGATGAGGATACAGCCGGGAACGGCCATCGCGTCCAGGGCGGGCTTTGCCTCCGCCCGGCTGACTTTCGCGGCGATGAAGGTGCCCAGGGCAAAACCGACGCAGCCGCCGGTAAAGGACATTTCATCCGGCCGGAGGGAGAAGACCGTCTCCCCGTCAAGGCTTCCGCCGTTGAAGATCAGGTTCGGCACAAGGAAAAAGAACCTGGCGCCGACGACGGCCAGGATCGTGCCGAAGACAACCGAGAGCGGCGCGCACAGCAGCTTCAGGCCGGCTTTTTTCAGAGAAAAGGCATAAAGGAGGCCGAACACAAGCAGCCCGGCCGCATACAGGCCCCAGACCAGGCCCGGATTCTGAAAGTCCATTGTTTTACAGTCCCTCCGCGGAAACGAAATAGATCACATCCTGCAGCTTCCGGACGGATTTGTTCGGCCTTCCGTTGATCCGGTCACCGTGGAAGAAGAGCATCGCGGAATCGCCGCCGTCGAGATTGTAGGCGGTCTGTACGTCTTCCTGGGCGCAAAGGCGGGCGAAATCCAGCAGGGTCAGGCCGGTGTTCTGCCTGAGATCGTAACCGGTTCCGCTTCTGTAGGGCCCGCTGCAGCAGATGATTTTGTAATGCAGGGGACCGGCCTGGCAGATGGCGATGCGGGAGCGCTCGTTCTCAAAGGCCATGTTCAGCCACCAGTCGGCATGTTCAAAGTCATCCACGCCCTTCCCGTCCCTGACCAGGGCAGGCCCGAAGCACAGGGAGTTCAGGATGCGCTTGCCGTTCCAGCGCATGTTTTCGATGTCTCCCTTTTTGGCCAGGTGGACAATATGGAAGTCACCGTCTTCGTCAATAATCAGGATATCCATGAGTTTGGCGTGCCAATGGTCGTCTGTATCCAGGTTATCCTTATACAGGGCGCCCTGGCGAACATAGTACCCGAAGCCTTTTTTCTCCACGCCGAAGGTGAAATCGCCGTTCAGGCCGACCACGGCATTCAGCAGGGTGCACAGCGCCACGCCGTCCATCTCGGCGCTGCGCAGGAAATTGCCGGAGGCGGAGGCGGTCCGCAGCTGGGAGGGATCCGCGATGACAATGTCGGCCACCCAGTAGTCGCACCGGTCCTCAAACCGCTTGGTTTCAATATTTACACGGATGGTGCTGTCCTCATAGGAGGTTTCGGTATAGGCAGACTCGACTGCATGGGGATCGATCACGGACAGATCGATCGGCAGCTTATAGTCCGTCCGGTCGGAAAAGTCCAGACTGTCCAGCTCCTTATCCCCCCAGGTAGCCGCGCTCAGAAGAGGCAGCAGAACCGCCAGACCCAGCGCCGCAAGCCGTTTTCCAACAGAGTTTCTCATGCCTCGAACACCATTCCTTCGTCATATTGCGTATCTAATATCCTATCATATCCGGGAACCCTTCGCAAGGGGAAGAAAGCCGGGGGTGTGACATTCCGGAACCCGTCTTGAATATCCTGATGAATTATGGTAACCTCTGATTAACAGATCCGACCCGATCGGATCAGATGTGTTCCCCATCCTCCGCATGGGAGGTGCGGGGGCTGAATTCTGAAAAAGGAAAAGGAGAAAACGGAAATGAAAACGATCGAGGAACTGTTCAATGAAGTAAAGGCGAACGAGAAACTGAAGGAAGAAGGGATTGCGGCGATCCAGGAAGGGAAGCTGGGGGCTTTTATGAAGGCCCACGGCTGTGATGCTTCGGAGGAGGAAGCAATCGCTTACGTGAAGGCGAAGGCGGAAAAAGCAGGCATTCCTCTGTTCTTTCTGTGATCTCTGAGTGCCGGGGTTTTTTGAACGGCATAGAATAAAAAAGGGGCTGTCATAAGCGGCAGCTCCTCTTCATTTGGTCAAAAACCGACAATCTCACAGGATTCCGGCGTACAGCCTTTGCTTTATTTCTGCTGGATTTCTTCAATCATCTCGAGCACGCGCTTCGTTCCGTCTGCGGGCGGAGCGTTTTTCAGCGCTTCGGTGAGGGTTTCGCGGTCGGCCCAGGTGGCATGGACTGCTTCCGCGAGGGAGGCAGGGTTCATATCCTCCTGAAAGAGCACGCGGCACAGACCGCGTTTTTCCAGGCTCTTCGCATTGAGAATCTGGTCGCCGCGGCTGGCCCCCTTCGGATAGGGAATCAGGAGCATCGGCCGGCCCAGGGCCTGGAACTCGCACAGCGCATTTGCCCCGGCGCGGGACAGGACCAGGTCCGCGCAGGCCAGCGCGTCCGGCAGTTCGGCGTCGAGGAATTCGATCTGACAGTAACCGGGGGTGCCGTCCAGCCCGGGGTCCAGATTCCCCTTGCCGCAGATATGCGCGATATCAAAGTCGTCCGTCAGGCGGGGAAGGGCTTTGCGCAGGCATTCGTTGACGCTCTGGGCGCCGGAGGATCCGCCCATCATGAGCAGGACGGGCTTGCTGCCGTCAAAGCCGAAAAGCTTCAGGCCCGCTTCCCGCGAGCCAGTGAACAGCTCGGGCCGCAGCGGGGTGCCCGTCATTTCCGCTTTTTTGCCGAGGGCCTCGGCGCACTCCGGGAAGGTCGTGGCGAAGCGCTTCGCGAAGGGGCGGCACAGCTTGTTGGCGAGACCGGGGGTCAGGTCACTCTCATGGCAGAGGACCGGGATCCGGTGCAGCCAGGCGCCGAAAACCACCGGGACCGCCACGAAGCCGCCCTTGGAGAAGACGACGTTCGGCCGGATTTTTCCCATCAGGCGGGCGGACTGGAACGCGCCCGCAATGACGCGGAAGGGATCGGTGAAATTCTGCCAGGAGTGATACCGGCGGAGCTTGCCGCTCTTGACCGCGTGATAGGTCACGCCCGGCACGGCGCGCATCCTCGGCGCCTCCATGCCGTTCTCGGTGCCGATGTAATGGATTTCGTATCCGGCTTCCTGCAGGTGGGGGATCAGGGCGAGGTGGGGCGTTACATGACCTAATGTGCCGCCACCGGTCAAAACTATTTTTTTCAAAATACTTTTGCTCCTTTCGCAAAACAAGAAAGAGATATCGCGCCTGCGGGCACGACCAGGGCTTTCCGATCGCCCTCCGGACCTCCTTCGGTCTGCGTGCTTAGTTTAGGGCAATTTTGTGAATGATAAATCGGAATCCGTGGGCGGATTCCGATTTGATTTTACTTGCTCTTGTGGAAGAGGAGATGCTCATAGCGGTCCTGATCGCAGCGGCGGACCATGATCTCCAGTTCCTCGTCGCCCATGACGGTGTTGCGGCCCTGGGCATACAGCTCGTCCACGCGTTTGCGCATCTCGACGATGAGCGGATCAGCCTTGTCAATCGCATGATCCCCGGTGAGACGGAAATAGCTGTTGAGCCAGTGGGCGATGGACGCGGTGCCGCCGCGGCTGTCCACGGCGACGGAGGCCGGGCGGTTCAGGATGGCGGCGGTGTCGAAGATATTATAGATCTCCTCGTCCTTCAGCATCCCGTCGGCATGGATGCCGGCGCGGGTGACGTTGAAGTGACGGCCGACGAAGGGCTGCCGCGGGCTGATTTCCAGGCCGATCTCGCGCTCCATGTAGTCCGCGATTTCGGTGATGGCCGTCAGGTCCATGCCGCCGGTATCGCCGCGCAGGCTCTGATACTCGATGGCCATGGCTTCCAGCGGGCAGTTGCCCGTGCGCTCACCGATGCCCAGGAGGCTGCAGTTGATGCTCGAGCAGCCGTGGAGCCAGGCGGTGGCAGCGTTGGAAACGACCTTGTAAAAGTCGTTGTGACCGTGCCACTCCAGCTGGCCGGAGGGCACCTCCGCATAATGGCGCAGGCCGTAGATGATGCCCTGGACGCTGCGGGGCAGGGCGGTGCCGGGATAGCTGACGCCGTAACCCATGGTATCACAGGCGCGGATCTTGATCGGGATGCCGGATTCCCGGCTCAGGTCCATCAGCGCGGTGGCAAAAGGCACCACGAAGCCGTAGAAGTCGGCCCGGGTGATGTCCTCAAAGTGGCAGCGGGGACGGATGCCGTGATCCAGGGCGGATTTCACGATACCCAGATACTTGTCCATCGCCTGGGAACGGGTCAGGTGCATCTTGTTGAAGATGTGATAGTCGCTGCAGGAAACCAGAACGCCGGTTTCGGCGACGCCGGCCTGCTTTACCAGCTCGAAATCCTTCTCGTTCGCGCGGATCCAGGTGGTGATCTCCGGGAAGCGGAGACCCGCGTCCTGACAGAGGTGCAGGGCCTTCTGGTCATTCTCGGTATAAAGAAAGAACTCACTTTGGCGGACCATGCCATTTGGGCCGCCCAGGCGGCTCATGAGCTTAAAGAGGTGCAGGATCTGCTCCGGGGTGAAGGGGCTGACGGACTGCTGCCCGTCGCGGAAGGTGGTGTCGGTCATCCAGATCTCGTCCGGCATCTGCATCGGCACATGGCGCAGGTTGAAGGCAACCTTCGGTACATGGCTGTAGTCGTAAATTTCCCGGTAAAGGTTGGGTTCCGCCACGTCCTGAAGCTGGTAGCGGTATTTGGACTGCATGAGCAGGTTTACGGTGTTGTCAAAACTCAGCATGGGTATTTACTCCAATCCATTAATAAAGGCTTCGATCCGGTTCAGACCCTCGTTAATCCGGTCCTCGCCGGTGGCATAGGACAGACGGCAGAAGCCTTCCGCTTCAAAGGCGATACCGGGCACGACGGCCACATGCTTCTCCGCCAGCAGCAGCTCGGCAAAGTCCATCGAATCCTCCAGCTTCCGGCCGTTGAACTTCCGGCCGATGAGCTTGCGGATGTTCATCATCACGTAGAAGGCGCCCTCGGGTTTCAGGCACGAGATCCCTTCGATGCTGTTGATCCGGTCGACCATGAGATCACGCCGGGCTTCGAAGTGCTGGCGCATGAGCTCCACGCAGGTCTGATCCCCGTCGAGGGCGACAGCGGCAGCGTGCTGGGCGATGGAGTTGGCATTGCTCGTCGCCTGGGACTGGAAGGCCGTCATGGCGGCGATTTCCTGCCGCGGGGCGGCACAGTAACCGATCCGCCATCCGGTCATGGCATAGGCCTTGCTGACGCCGTTGACGATGAAGGTATGATCCTTGATCTGCTCGCCGAGCTGGGCGATGGACAGGTGCTGCCTTCCGTCATAGAGCAGTTTTTCGTAAATCTCGTCCGAAACGATATAGAAGGGATGGGTCACGGCGAGATTACCGACGAACTGCAGCTGCTCCCGGGACCAGACCGAACCGTTCGGATTGGAGGGGGAGGTAATGATAATCGCTTTGGTCCGGCGGGTGATGCGGGAGGCGATATCATGATTGCTGGGGATGAAGCGGTTTTCCTCGTTCGTGGGAACGAAAACAGGTACGCCGCCGGCCATGCGGACCAGCTCCGGATAGGAGACCCAGCAGGGGGTGGGAATCAGGACTTCATCACCGGGGTCCAGAATCGTCTGGAAGATGGTGAAGAGGCTGTGTTTGGCGCCGTTGCTGACGATAATCTCCTGCGGGGAATAGGTCAGGCCGTGATCCCGCTCCATTTTACGGGTGATCGCCATGCGCAGCTCCATGGTCCCGGCGACGGGCGTATAGCGCGTCAGCCCCATGTCCAGCGCTTCCTTCGCGGCTTCGCAGATGTGCGGCGGGGTGGGAAAATCCGGCTCGCCGGCGCCGAAGCCGACCACATCCATACCGGAGGCGGCCATTTCCTTGGCCCGGGTGTCGATCTGCAGAGTCAGGGAGGGAGCGATATTCAGACAACGGTGGGAAATGGTCAGCGCCATGGCGGGGGCCTCCTTCAAGCGTAGTAACGGGGGTATTATAGCTTCAATCTGTTGATAACTCAAGGAAAGAACAAGATTAATTCAGAATCATCCGCTGC
>Ga0265298_10010449_pt1 | contig 10984 bp, 8 predicted proteins | sample AusTroGonzalo_MG_3_FD_193486 | JGI IMG/M metagenome (GOLD analysis project Ga0265298, IMG submission 193486) | Bovine rumen microbial communities from tropical cattle in Woodstock, Queensland, Australia - Gonzalo_01 | ecosystem: Host-associated > Mammals > Digestive system > Stomach > Rumen ...
CCATTGTGTCACCGCCTCGGCGGTGTTGTGAAGGGATGTCTTGAGGGCTTCGTTTATCTGTTGTGCGTACAGTCCTGCTGCAACGAGCAGAAAAGCGCTGATGATGCCGATTCGTTTCATAAGCAGTTGTGTTTTGGTGTTGGTTTATAGGGATAGACGGAAGGTAATCTTCACGCCGTTACGTCCCCATGCAGGGATGCGTCTGCGCGCCGGAATAAGGTTGCCGTTGGCGTCCGGCACTTTGAACGGCAGTTCGTAATCGTTATACGTGATACGACGTACGTAATCAATGCGGATGAATTTGAGGATGTTCTCAAAGCCGGCGGTAATCTCGATGTACGGCAGCACGCCGATAGGCGAACTCGTACGTCCGGCCGTCCAGTAACCGCTGTTGTCGAAGGTTGCACTTTGCGGGAACTCGTAAAGGCCCGATCCGGTCTCAAGGAAGGGGTTGTTCTTCTTGGTCAAACCGCCGTAGATGGCAGCCACGCTCACCACGCCGCGCAACTTGAGCTTGTTGATGCCCGGGATGCGGTTCATGATCCAGCCTTTGAAATAATAGGTGGCGAACAGCGAAACGTACTGGTCCATAAGGAACTCCATCGGTTTCATGAGGTTGAACGAACGCTGGGCGAGGAAGATGCTCGTCGAGCTGCTCGGGATGTACAGTTTGGTGAACGGCACTTTCTGCCAGATCATACCGGTCTGCACGCGCAGGTCGAGGTGTCCGAAGGCGGAGAACCAGAAACGCTTGTCAAACAGCGCCTCGGTGCGGTTGTAGATGAAGCCGTCGCCGCCGTTGTGCCGGTCGTCGAGATAACCGACGTAGTGCATGATCTTGATGGTCGGCGCGTCCTTCTCCAATGCGAACGGACTCTCGATACCCATCCGGTCTATATAGACGCGCGTACCCGGCGAATAGCGGAACTCGATATAACCCTCGTAGTTGCGGTACGAACCGACGGGCGCGACGTCCTTCACCCAGATGGTGTCCGACGCGGTGGTCACCGAATTCCAGTTGACGCGGTCGTATCGGAGTGCACCGGCCGCCTCGTTGTTGCTGAAATCGAAACCGGCACGCAGCGAGAAGCGGTTGCGCCACTCTTTCATGTACTCGGCGTTGGCGTGGAAGACGTACTGGCTGAAACCGAGGGTAGGCGTGCTTGTCGGAATGGACATCAGGATGTGGTCACGACGGATGACATCAGTCTGCATACCCGGTTCCTCCACGTCGTACTGCGCGCTGAACTGTATATGATGCCGCAACCGGTCGTAGGGCTGCGATTTGTGCTTGTCGAAAGTGTAAATAAATGTACCGTTGTATTTGGGCCGCAGGTCATGTGTACCGAAGGCGACATAGCCGCGGAAGAAAATCTGGTCATGCAGCTTGGCGGTCGATGTTCCGCCTACGCGGATACGCACGCCTTCTAACATATTCCAGCTCACGAACTGGTAAATAGGACCGAAATCGAACTTGCTCTCGTCGAGGTCACGCGCCGGCGTAGTGGCCACGAACTCGGTCGTGATGGCATTGACGGCGGCAATCATGCTCGCTAACTTGGGGCTGGCCGTCACTTCCTGCACAAGGTCATAGACAGAGTTCTCGTATTTGGTGAGCGGTTCGGGGCGCAGGGTGTCCCATGCCGCCGCACCCAGACGCTGCGCCGTCGAGTCGTTCGTCTCGGCTTCCGCGCCGGTGTTCAAGGCGGAGAACGTCTCCTTGGCGATGGGCGTGTCCAAGTCCCAGTCGGTGTATATCTTCGTCTGCCGTGCCAAGATACCTCGGGTATTGTTCATCACGTAGAACTTGGCATAAGTGCTTGTCCGGTCCGGTGCCCAAAGGCCGTTCTCCAGCTGCTTGTAACTGTGCTCCACGGAGTAGTTGCTCACGAAATTGAGGTTGATGTCCGGCGGAATGTTGATAGCGTATTTCTTGATGCGGTACGTGCTGTCGTTCACGATGTAGAGGTGTCCCGTGAAACCGTAACTCTCCGAGTTGACCGGCACGAACGCGAGGTCTATACACGGATAGCCGTCCACCATGATGGTGTCCATGATGTAGTACTGGTAGAACGTCACGGCGATGGTAGAGGACAGCGGCGAAACGAAACGGTTGAACAGCAGGTTCATGCTATTGTCGTTAATCTCCACGTCCTTGAAGACCGCGTTGATGTTCTCTTGGAACGAACCCGACGACACAAGGTCCTCCACGCCGAAGATACGCTTCTTTTGCAGCACTTTCTTCTCGCGGTGCGGCTTGCGCTGGTAGTACTCGTCGTTGATATGCTCGCGGATGCTGATGGTCACGCTCGGATAGACACCCGTAGAGTCGATGTATTTCTGCACGAACGTGAAGTTCTTCCAGAACGGCTTTTCCCAGTTCACCTTGATGTTATCCAACGCGAACGACATACGCGAATAACTTTTGGCGGTGTACTGGTCCGCTGTCTTGACGCAATGCTTGTCCTTGTTCGCGATGACGTTCTTGATGAGTTCGACGGCAGGGTTTCCTTTGCGCTTGTAGTCGCGCTTACGGTTTTTCGGCGTCACCACGATATCCTGCAAACCATAGACATCCGGCGTCATCTTGACCTTGACGTTGGTGCGGTTCTGACCCTTGCGCAGCGTGAGCATCTCCGTCTTGTAGCCGATCATCTGGAAATGCAGGGTGTTGTAATCGGAGCGGTTGCTGATGGAGAAATTACCTTCCACATCAGAGGTCGTACCCACTTCCGAAGGAATCATACCTTTGTTTGTCGTCGATTTGAGGAAGTATATCTGCACGTAAGGCAGGGTTTCGCCTGTCTCGCCGTCCACCACGATGCCGGAAATACCGGTCAAGGGACTGCCATCCTGTGCCCGTAGCGGACAGAGGAATAGGAGCAAAAGGCAAGAGAGGAATATGTATTTATACTTGTTCACGTAAACTTTGTTTGTGTATAGATTCAAAAATTTGTTCAACGAACGACTCCGGAAGTCCTTTGCGGACCGCCCATTGTTTCCGTTGTTCGAGGATGTACTGGAACCGTTCGGGTTGCAGCGGCGCTACGCCATGCGCTTTCTTCCATTCGCCGATGCGGCGGCTCACGTCCATGCGTGCCGCGATGGTCTCCCAGATGGCGTCATCCAGTTCGTCTATCTCTGCCCGCAGCCAGTTGAGTTCTATGGCATTCAGCTTTGAGCCTTCAGCATTCAGATTCCTGATGGCTGACAGCTGATGGCTGATGGCTGACGGTTTGACCTGCTGCTCTTTGTCGGATAGCGCGGCAGCGGGATTACAATGTACTTCTATCATCGCGCCGTCCAAGCCCAGTTCCTCTATCTTGCCCGTCAGTTCGGGTACGCGCTTGGCGTCGCCGCTCATATGGCTCGGGTCTAATAGCATCGGGATGTCCGGCCGTGCGGTCCGTACCTGATGGGCCATCGACCAGCACGGCTGATGACCGCATCCGCGATGAACGGCCATCACCGGCACGCCGGTCTGTTCCAGCCGTTCGATGTTGCCTAACCATAATCCTGCATCCGCATTCACCGGGTTCTTGATGAGTATGGCTTTCAGCCTTGAGCCTTCAGCATTTAGATTCCTGATGGCTGACAGCTGATGGCTGACGGCTTTTGCTATCTCCTGTACCGCAATCGGGTTGGCACTGGTCCGCGCGCCTATCCACAGATAGTCGATACCGGCTTCCAACGCGGCCTGTACATGCTCCGGCGTCGCTACTTCGGTCGCTACCGGCACGCCGTATTTCGCCTTCACTTCCGCCAGCCATCCCAGCGCCGCTTCGCCTGCGCCTTGGAACGTGTCCGGACGCGTACGCGGCTTCCACACGCCCGCGCGAAAAATGAACGGACAACTGAAGGCTGACAGCTGATGGCTGATAGCTTCAACCGTCTCCATCACCTGTTCGCGACTCTCCGCCGCGCACGGTCCCAAAATATAGAAAGGATGGTTCTGCACTGACAATTATAGCACCATACCTGCTAGGACGCTTTCATAATTCTAAATTCTTAATTGATAATTCATTAGTACGTCATTTGCAACCGGAAGTACATAGTCTCCGGCACAGCCTCATACACGAAATCGGAGATGGTCACAGCAATCTCCACGAACCCGATGCCGTACGCATAATCCACGTGCTGCTGGTAGTAGTACGGATCGCTTCCCACCGTGGTCTGCTTGTAAGTGGTCTCCGGCAGCGTCACTTGGTAGGCGTGGGACGTACCTTTGTTGTACTCGCGGTTGATGCTCACTTCGCCGTAGTTGTACACCTCGGCCGTCAGTTCCGGCACGTCAAAACGGTAGAAATACACCTGCACGGTGCCGTCAAACTGCCAGTCTTTCTGCAGTACCGTCAGATCCAGTGTCTCTTGACAGAACTGGCACGGCTTGCACGTGCATTCCTTTTCCACGCACCCCGTCATTCCCAATGCCACCACGGCCATCAGGCAGATAAACAGATATTTTTTCATAATCGTCATTTTTGCGCTTTTGCGCACATTTATCCAAATTAGCGTGCAAAGGTACAACAAAAATTGCACATATGCAAATTTTAAGGCAACTTTTTCGCGAAATAGAATGAAATTCTATATTTTGAGTACGAAAACTGCCTATAATTTGCATATGCTCCGCAGGACGCGACCGTACGTTCGGCGGGAACCCGCTGAAGCGGGAGGGCCGAAGATACAACAGTATAATCGTTCGAGCGGAGCGAGATAAGAAGTACCACCGTACAGACTCCAATAGTTGTACAGACTAAATGTCCAAATATTATTTGGACGTAATGGACGAAACTCTTTTAGCGGCGAATGCTATTCGCCTGAAATGGAAGAAGAAAGAGCTGCACCGCCAAGTGGGCATATGCGGCGCATAAACGCTACAAAATACCGGAATGACATTCCGGAGAATTAACATAGAGCCGGAATAAGATTCCATGCTAATGGACGAAGAGGCGGATCGTCTGGGATGTTCCGAGCGAGGAGGTGTTGTAAAGGATAGGTACGACGGGAGCGCAAAGGGCGATGGTCGATGGGATCGAAAGTGACGTCGTCTATTGTGGGTTGGTCGTATCGGGTAGATTCATCTGCTAATTGTGCTGCGGCTTGGGCGGACTTGAGTTCGCGATAGATGCAGACGTAGGTATATTGATAGAAACGCGAATAGGGTTTGAGACCCGGCTCGGGCTTGGCGCCGCCTTTGAAAACACGGAAATAATGATTGAGGAAACGGATACGCCACTCGAGGCCATTTCGGGAGGTGTCGTGTTCCAAAGCGTGGGCGAGTTTCTGGGCGGTTTTGATGATCTCGCGGTTGGCGACGCAGGCGGCAGACCATGTCTTGGGGAAATGGTAGGTGTAGAGTTGAAGGACGGCGCGATGGCGAGGGTACTTGCGGACGATGATGTGTTTCCTGTATTTACGTCCTTCCTTGACGGTGTTCATCGCTCCCCAGAAGAAATTGAAAGCATCAATGGGCACGAAATAGCGCACACCGCGAGCGGGACTCGCGGAAATGTCGTTCTTGGGCACGTGATAAGAGATGATGCCTTTCAAACGGGAAATGATGCGTGTTTTCAAGTGCTTTGACATTTGCTGTAAATAATTGTATATGTGTGTATTATGCGTTATTAAAAATAAGCATGGTCTAGGAATACCTGCAGGATGCCTTAGTCCGGCCTACAAGATACCTTCATTTTGGATGCAAAGATACTACTTTTTTCTGATATATGCAAATTTTGAGGGGCGGAAAATGAAGAAAAATGCCACAAAAATGCGCGCACGCTTGCATATGTCAAAAAAAAGTACTACCTTTGCACGCTAAATTGGATTATTGTGCGCTAATTTGAAATTTTAAAATGATGAAACATAGACTGCATATATGGTTTATAGGGTTCGCGATGATGACGCTGGGCACGTTGTGCGCGTGGGCAAAGGCGGTGACGCCGGAGCAGGCACAGCAGGCCGCGATGCGCTTCATGGCGGACAGACAGAACACGGTACAGGCGGCGTCTAATACAAGCAGCCAAGGAATGCCCGGCAAAGCGCCGGTGATGCGCGAATGGAAGACGGCGGCGGTGTTCAACGCCACGGACCGGACGGGACAGCCGTACCTCTATGCCGTACAAGCGGCGCAGCAGGAAGGCTTCGTGCTCGTCAGCGGCGATGACCGCTTTGCGGACGTGCTCGGCTACAGCGACAGCGGTTCGCTGGACGAGAAACTAATGCCGGAGAACATGCGCGCGTGGCTGCAGGGTTATATTCGCGAGATGCGCTATCTGGACTCGATAGGCTACGAGCCTTCAGTCATCAGCCGTCAGCCTTCAGCCGCCGGTTCTCAGATGTCCGCCATTGCGCCGCTGATAGAGACCACGTGGAACCAAGGGACGCCGTACAATGACCTGTGTCCGCTGGACAACAGCAACAAACGCTCCGTGACGGGTTGCGTGGCGACGGCGGTGGCGCAGGTGGTCAACTTCCACATGCAGCACTACAACACGCCGACGGCCATCATCGCCGACATTCCGGCTTATACGACCAAGACGCAGGGCCTTTCGGTGGCAGGCGTGCCGGCCGGAACGAGCCTGCCGGACAGGAATCTGCTGCTGAACAGTTACAGCGGCACGCCTACCGATGCGCAGAAAACGGCCGTTGCCCAACTGATGCTCTACTGCGGCACGGGTGTGCAGATGAACTACGGCAGCGGTTCGTCCTCCGCGTCCTCGTCGGCCGTGCCAAAGGCCCTAATCAACTATTTCGGTTTTGACGCCACGGCGCGTCAGGAGAAGCGCTCCAATTATACTTATGCCGGATGGAAAGAACTCATCTACGGCGAGTTGGCGACTTCGCGTCCGGTCTATTACAGCGGCGGTTCGTCCGGCGGCGCACACGCGTTCGTGGTGGACGGCTGTGACAGCAACGAACTCTTCCACGTCAACTGGGGGTGGGGCGGCAGTTCGGACGGCTATTTCGCCCTGTCCGTGATGAACCCGGGCGACAACAGCCAGATAGGCGCCAGTTCGAGCAGCGACGGTTATACGATTGACCAAGCCGCCGTGGTGGGTGTGCAACTCAACAGCGGCGAGACGATTGACCATCCTATATGCCTGATGACGAGCAATCTGCGGGCGAACGGACAGGATGCCACTTTTGCGGCGTTCAATCACACCGGTGAGACCTATTCGTTCCATGCCGGCATTGGATTTATCGACGAGGCGGGTACCATCACGCACATCAATCACGGTACCTATAACGACCTCAAGGACAATTACGGTTACAACTCGCTCACGCAGACCGTGCCCACCAAAAAATCCTACGCCAACCAGACCAAGAAGATAATACCCATCAGCCGCAAGGCTTCGATATTAGCCAAATGGTATGCCGGTTCAAACACGGACATTTACTATTATATCGCGAAGTACGACGCCAACGGCGTGCCGACGCTGACCGCCCATCCGGCGGCGCAGCTGTATGTGGACAGCCTGTCCGTTCCGACGAGCAAGTACGTCGGCGAAACGCAGAAGGTCAAGGCGATGGTTACGAATACCGGCGATGAGTACTACGGCAAGATATTCCTGTATATTGTTCCCGTCGGTTCGACGGACACCGCAGTCGCCCAGTTGGGCCTGACGGCGCTGGAGAACAGCACGCAGGAGATAGCGTTCGAATGGCTGCCCGAAGCGGAAGGCACGTACCGCCTGTGGGTGAGCATGAGCAAGGACGGTGATGTGATGGCGCAAACGACCGTGACCGTCAAGGAGGACGCCAGCCTGAAGAACAGGACCGTGGCGATTGTCGATTATACGTTTGACAACCAAGACCGCAACACGCTTCACGTGGACGACTCCACCGGCATCCGGACCATGGACGTTTACAGCAACGTGCTCAAAGGCCGTGTCAAGGTGAAGAACGTATCGTCTTCCACTTTGAGCGATTACCAGATCAAGGTACTGGTGGAGAAATTCAACGAGCAGACCGGAAAATACACTCCGGGTACGGCCGATGTCTATTACAGGCTCAAACTCGCACCCGGTGCTACCACTAATCTGGGCATCGAAAAGACGCTGGAACTGAACAGCACCTATCGTATCTGCCTCGTGCTCCGCAATTCGCCTTCGGTCTATCTGGACGACCGCTATGTGGTACATTTGCGTACCGCTCCGCAGCCGACGGATCTGGAGGAAACGCTAACCGCTGACCCTTCACCCGTAACCCGGAAAATCCTCCGTGACGGGCAGATTGTCATCCTCCGCAACGGCAGGGAATACACCCTGCAGGGACAACTCATCCGATAACACAAACAAAAGATAACACAAGACATGAAAATGAAAAAAATCTATGTATTGGCAACCGCGCTGACTCTTTGCGCAAGTATTAACAGCCAGACGCTGAACCCGACCTATCTGGCCTATATCGAGACGTGGAAAGAGACGGCGGTCCAGCAACAGGCAGACTACGGTATACCGGCATCCATCACTATGGCACAGGCGCTGTTGGAATCGGCAGCCGGCAAGAGCGAACTGGCCGTGAACGCCCGCAACCATTTCGGCATCAAGTGTACGAGCGAGTGGTTCGGCGGTGTGTATTACTATGATGATGACCGCAAAGGCGAGTGCTTCCGTCAATACAAGGATGCCGCCGAGAGTTTCAAGGACCACTCCGTTTTCCTCAAGCGCCCGCGATATACAACCTGTTTCGAGATTGCTGTGGAGGATTACGAGGGCTGGGCGCGCCGTCTGCGTGAGTGCGGTTATGCCACCGACCCGCAGTACGCCTCCAAACTGATCAAACTCATCGAGGACTACCGCTTGGATACCTTGGCGAACGGTTCGGTACAGCCCGGTGCCGCTGCTGCTGCCGGTGCTGCGACTACTGCAGCCACCCAACCACAGAAACGTCCGCTCAAGGCGACTGTCGTACGTCGTACGGAGCCTATCATGGTCATTCATAACGATCCCGAACCGCCTTATGTGGCACCCCTTACGGCGCGTCAGGAACGCGACAGCTTCCTGCTGATGCACCCCAAGAAAAAATGCAACGGCATCTATTACGTCATCGCTCGCGAGGGCGATACGTATTCCAACGTAGCCTTCCGTCTGAATGTGCGCGAGCGTGATTTGCGCGAATGGAACGATGCGCTGGGACGCGAAATGCAGAAGGGTGACCGCATCTACATGGCCGCGAAGAAGAACGTAGGCGAGAACGCCTATGTATGGACCCATACAGGTCAGTCGCTCTGGGCTTTGAGCCAAGAGGAAGGCGTCTATATCGAGGCCATCCAGAAATGGAACGGACTCGACAAGAACATCCGTACGTTCCGTACGAGACAGAAGATTTACCTCAAGAAAACAAAAGAGGAGCAGGTACGATAATGAAAGGCGGTTCGTCCTTATCGGAAGTGCTGGTGGATTATCTGCGCGAGAGCGGGCTGGAACAGTCGGTGCTGGATGTGCAGATAGAGGAGGTGTGGCCGCGTGTGATGGGTGAGACCGTCCGCAAGCTGACCCGCAGCGTCGAGGTCAAGGATGGTATGCTCATCGTCCGCGTCAGTTCGGCGGCACTCAAGGCACAGCTGTTTGAGAACCGCTTCGAACTGGTCCGCAAACTGAACGAGGCTGTCGGCGCGCCGGCGGTACGCGACTGCCGCATTTTAGGCTAACGGCTAACAACCAATGTATTATCCCGCGAACATAGAGAGCAAGATTGACTTCACCGTGATCCGCGATGAGTTGCATCGCCGTTGCGCTTCGCCTTTAGGGCGTGAGCGCGTGGACGAAATGCACATGGAAACGGACTATGAAACAGTCAGCCATCTGCTGGCGCTTACCGACCAGATGAGGAGTGCCAAGGAAGACCCGATGCTCACGTTCCCGCGTGGCGACATCCACGATATGCGCGAGTCCATCGCCCGCATCCGCATCGAGGGACTGTTCCTCGATGAGGCGGAGCTGGACGCGCTGCGGCACACGCTCTCCTACGCCGCCGAACTGGAGGCCTTCTTCGGCTCGCTGGACGAAAACAGATATCCACTTTTGAAAGAATTCGGCGGTACAGACAACATAGGAAGTCTGGGAAATATTGTGAAGACGATAGATGCCGTTTTGGACCGTTACGGCAAACTGGCAGACCATGCGTCGCCCGAGTTGGCGCGCATCCGTCGGGAGATGACGAACCTGCAGAACAGCGTCGGACGCACGCTCGCGTCCATTCTCCGGCAGGCTAAAGCGGACGGCTTCGTTGATGCGGATGCCGTGCCGACGCTCCGCGAGGGACGTCTCGTCATTCCTGTTTCGCCCGGCTACAAACGTAAGATAGGCGGCATCGTGCATGACGAGTCCGCTACCGGCAAGACCGTCTATATCGAACCGCAGCAGGTGGTCGATGCCAACAATCATATACGCGAACTGGAAGGCGCCGAACGGCGCGAACGGATACGTATTCTGACCGCCGTGACGGATGAGTTGCGTCCGCAGTCGGCGCGTATCATGGACAGCCAGTCGATGCTTGCCGAGGTGGATTTTCTGTCCGCCAAGGTGTCCTTGGCGCAGACGCTACATGCCATCCGTCCGGAGCTGGTTAACGAACCGATGCTGGACTGGTGGGACGCCCGTCATCCGGTGCTGTGGCTTCATTACGCGCCGCAAGGCAAGACCGTCGTGCCCCTGTCCATCCGTCTGAACGGACAGCCGAACCATGTGCTGGTCATCAGCGGACCCAATGCCGGCGGTAAGTCCGTCTGTCTAAAAACGGTCGCGCTCTTGCAGTACATGCTCCAATGCGGACTGCTCGTGCCGGTGGCGGAGCAGAGCAGGGCAGGCTTGTTCGAGCAGCTGATGATAGACATAGGCGACGAGCAGTCCATCCAAGACGAACTGTCCACCTATTCGTCTCATCTGAAGAACATGCGCACCTTCCTCCGTCAGGCGGACGAGCGCACCCTCATCCTTATTGACGAAATGGGAACCGGCACGGAGCCGCTGTTGAGATCGGA
>Ga0265298_10010450_pt1 | contig 10984 bp, 3 predicted proteins | sample AusTroGonzalo_MG_3_FD_193486 | JGI IMG/M metagenome (GOLD analysis project Ga0265298, IMG submission 193486) | Bovine rumen microbial communities from tropical cattle in Woodstock, Queensland, Australia - Gonzalo_01 | ecosystem: Host-associated > Mammals > Digestive system > Stomach > Rumen ...
CGGTCACTTGACGGATCTCGTAGTAAACAATGCTGTCGCAACGTGATGACGGGATGCGGAACGGTACGGTATCGAAATAAACGCTGTCGGCCTTCAGATTGAAGTATTTCTTACCTACCGGCGATGTCCATTCGTCACCCTCACAGATCGTTACCTGAACGCGCGAGAACGGCACATCCTGTACCGTCAACTGCAAACTGTGGAACTCTTTGACAAAATGATTGGCATCAAATACGGTATCATAGTATAGACCGGAAGCACGGAATTTGTACTTGTTCTGCCACATGTATGTTGCGGTGTCCGTTACACAAATGGTATCGTCGTCATGCTGCTCGGCTACTACGTGCAACCGGTAGATGTCCTCACAGAGAGTGGTCGCGTTCGCTTCACGTTGCTCATACGTCCTGGTCTCCAGCGTCTTAATGGTCGTGTCGCGCCAACTGATCGTCTCGCCTACGTGGATAATAACGTGCTTCTCCGTGATAGCAGGCGCCGAAACGGTCACGTGTATATAAACGATACTGTCGCATATGCTGTTCTCGGTCTTAACCGGGATAGTGTCATTATAAACAGTATCCGTCTGACCGATGATATTGCCATACACCTTACCGCGTATATTGCGCGGAGTACCGGCACAGACTTGGTAATATTCATGTGCTTTCGGTTGGGCGTTAATGGTCAGGTTCAATCGGTAGATACTGTCGGTCTCGTAAATGGTCTTGAAGCGGTGTTCGTATTGCTTGGTCTGACCGATCGTGTGCTGTACGTATTCCTGTTGTTCATTGCCTGCAGGTCCGTAAATCCAAAGGAAGGGTAGGTCAACTTCGCATATCGTCGTGTCCTTCTCGAACAGATAAGTCGGATAAACGATCAGGTGCAAGTGCTCTTCGTTCACACAACCGCCGGTGGCTACTACCGTGTGGTGGTACGTTCCGGCGCCGGTCAGTTTTATCGACTCGCCCGACAGCTTGTATTGCCAGATGTACGGTAATTGCTTGTCGGTGATGATCACGGTGTCCGTGTCGTGTGCCAGTACCTCGTTGAAGTGCATGTAGGTCTTGACGATACTGTCGCAACCGTGGATGGTGTGGAACTTGGTGACAACCGTGTCTGCTTTGATGTAGTCTTTGCCGTTGTAGTAAATCGGATTGCCCTTACATGAATACAAGTGCTGGTATATCGTGTCTTTCGGAGCCGGCCATGCCGTGAAGCTCAACGTGAAGATGGAGTCCACTTTGGCCTTGCCATCCGCCCAGACGGTATCGACGTACGTACCGGAACGCCAGATGTTCTTGCCGCGCCATTCGATGGTGTCGCCCTCGCAGGTGGACAGTTCTTCGGCGTACTGGTTGGTCTCCGGAGCCGCAGGGATGATGGTGACGGTCAACTCATAGACGCTGTCGCAACCTTGAACGGTCGTCAGACGGTCATAGTAAACGCCGTCGGTCGTGATGGTCTGGCCGTGCCATTGCAGTACCTTGCCTTGCGGCCAGTCTTTGCTTTCGCGGAAGTAGTACGACTGTGCCTTGTTGAGGTTGATACGCTCGATGCGGTAGCAGCCTGTCGGCAGCGAAATGGTGTCATAAACGACCGTCGAATTGGTGATGGTCTTGCCGTTCCATTCGGTCTCGCCGCAGAACACGATCGTACGAACAGTACGCTCTACAGGGATAACTGTCAAGGTCAGCTCGAAGATACTGTCTTTGCCTGCACGTGTCTCATATTCAACGCGATAGGTGTTCTTTCCGGTAATGCTGCTCAGGTTCGTTAGGCCTTGCCATGTGAAGTCATCGCCCTCGCAGATGGTCTGTTCGTCTTGGAAGAAATAGGAGTTCTCGTCGAGTGTCAGAACGAGTCGCCATATCTCGCTACAGCCGGTCTGCGCGTTCGGGCTTTCGAACTCATACGTGCCCGGTTGGTCGAACAGCACGTTCTCTTTCTTGACGCCGTTGTCCCAGTAGGTCCAGTGGTAGCCGTGGTCGTCCGTCATGTACGCACGCGTCTCATAAACCTGCTGCGGATGGTTGACGATATTGACATAAACGACGGTGTCACAAGCGATGTAGTTCGGGTATTTGCCGCTTTCGCTGTATGTCTGGCCGTGGAAGGTGACGCTCTGGTCGCCGCAGATGGTGAACGTCGTGTCGATGCTGATCAACTCGCGTACCGTCAGATTCAAACGGTATAGACTGATCACTCCGTCTTTCTCCTCCGTGCCGGTGAATATGCCGCTTTGACGAGCCGTGATACCATGCCATACGAACGGAATCTCGTTCGGACAGATAATAACGGTCGTATCAATCTCATCTACATGATTGACAGTCAGTTGCAGGATCTCTATGGAATCGCAACCGAAGCGGTTGGTGCCGTAGTAATAATACACACCCGTCTCGTGATACGTCTCGCCGTGCCATGTGTAACTGTCGTTTTCGTCCATATGATGAACGTAGCGGATGGTGTCGGGACTGATCACGTTGAGTGACAGGTGAACTACCGAGTCACAACCCGTCTCGTGGAACGTATAATCGTAATTACCGCTCTCCGTCAGCGTACGGTCGCCGAACGTGTAACTGCCACCCTTACAGATGGTCTTCTTGATATACGTGTCGGCGATGTATTTGACAGTCAGGTCGAGAATGTACTCTGCGCTGTCTCTCAAACCGTCTTTGGTCTTGAGAGTCTTGACATAACGGTTTGATTCTCTGTAAGTAAGACCGTCAAATTCCCATACGTAGGTCTCACCCGGACAGATGACTACTTTCTCCTCATAACGCGGAAGTTCAAACTCTGCCGTAACGATGATGATCGAGTCGCAACCGCCTACTGTCGTATATTTGAATGTATATTCATCTCCTGCATTTTGGAACTGATGACCACGATATGTATTCGGGAATGAATGGAACGTGATGCGCTCGCGCGTCTCGTATTTCTTGTTCACGGTAAGGATGAGAATGTGCAGAGAATCAACGCCTTGCGCCTTGTCTCCGTTCACCCATACGGTGTCCACATACGTGCCGCTGTTGTAGTAATTCTGCCCGTCAACTTCCCAAGGATAGGCTTCGCCCTCGCAGATCGACTCACGCCAAGTGCGGGTCGGAGTAGGCATCAGAACCTCTTCCAGACCTACGCCCAAGCTGTAGATACTGTCGCAACCGGCTGCCGTCTTGTACGAGTCTTTGTACTGGCCGTCGGTCGTGATGGTATGGCCGCGCCAAGTGATCGTCTCGCCCGGACGGATAGTGGCCGTGTCGTGCTTGTGGAACGGTATACCTTTCACTAATTGGGTCGTTACAATCGAGTCGCAATGGTATTGAATGGACTGGAAAGTGTCAACCAAAACCGTTGATTCTGTGTAAGTTGTGCCGCCCCATTCGATAGCGTCGCAGAATTTGATGGTCTGCGAAACGCGTGGAACAGGCTGCACGCGGAGAATCAACTCATAGATACTGTCTTGGTCCGCTTTGGTGCGATAACGGTCGAAATAGTGGGTCGTTGTACCGATACCTTGGCGGTTCAAGTTCTTCTTGCCGCGCCATTCGAAATACTCGTTTTCGCAGATGACGGTGTCCAGTACGTAGTGATAACTGGTCTCGTCTTTGGTCACAATGAGGCGGTAGATCTCGTTACAGCCCGTTTCGGGGTCGTGAGTCATGTGCTCATAGATGCCCGCAGCAAGAATGGTGTCCACTTTTTGCTCGCCATCCAGCATGTAACGCCAGTAATAGGGGTTCGTACGGTCGAGAACAGCCTCTTGAACATGCAACTTGGTCGGATGTTTCACCACTTTGACTTTGAAAATGGTGTCACACGTGTACTGTTCGTCGTACTCGCCTTCGTTGGCGTACGTCTTGCCATGGAAATTGACGGTCTCGCCGTCGCAGATGGTCAGCGGTACTTCCGTGTAAACCAGCGTTTTAACGGTCAGATCCATCCGATACCATACTTGGTCGCCGTTCTCTTTGGTGCCGGGGAACTCATAGATATGCGTCTGGTTGCCCATCATGCCGTGCCATGTGTAGGACTCGTTCGGACACAGGGTGACTACCGTGTCAATCGTATCTACGTGATACGTGGTCAGTACCAAACGGGCAATCGAGTCACAACCGAAACGGTTGGTCGACACATTGTCATACACGCCGGCCTCGCCGTACTCCTTGCCGTTCCATGTGACTTTGCTGCCTTCCGGAATACGGCTGTACTGGATATTGATGTCCGGATCGAGGATGGTCACGGTCAGGTGGATGATCGAGTCGCAGTCCTGATACGGAATAGTGTCCGTATAGGTGCCGCTCTTGTCATACGTCTTGCCGTTGTATTCCAAGGTCGTACCCGCACAGATGGTCTTGTAAATGTACGTGTGAGGTACATCCTTGACCGTAAGATGCAGACAATAAATGGTTTGCGTGCCGCCACTCGGCTTGTCAGCCGTGTAGAATACACCCGTACGGTTCATCTTCATGCCGTGCCATTCGTAGGTCTGGCCCTGACAGATGACGGCCGTCTCATGAAGCGTGTCCACCGGAAGAGAGGTCACGATGAGGCGGAGTACGGAGTCGCAACCCCACTGGTTCTTCTTGTTCACGTCATAGACGCCGGCTTCGGAAATCGTCTGGCCTTCCCACACGAAACTCTCGCCGTCGGTTATCTGACGAACGGTCAGGGTCGTGTCCACATCGATGATGTTGAGCGTGAGATGAACGATCGAGTCGCATCCCATGTACGATTTCAGCGTGTCGTGGTACGTGCCTTGTTCCGTCAGGTGTTGCGTACGCCAGTCGTAGTAACTGCCGCGGCATATACTGTGCGTGATATACGTGTCCGGAACGTACTGCGTGCTCAGTTTCAACCGATAGAGGATACTGTCGCGCAGACCGTCTTTCGAACGGACGATATCGTCGTATATACCCGGCTGTGAGTACTCATGGTCGCGCCATTTGTACTTCTCGCCTTGGCATATATGATGCTCTTCCTCTTGCACGAACAACCGGTAAACCGTCACGCGGTAAGTGCTGTCGCAACCGAACTGGGACTTATATACCTTCTGATAGGTGCCCTCGGTCGTGATGGTCGAGTCGTGCCATGTGATGGAACCGCCCAACGGCAGCACGCGGATAGGCTCCACGTACATGAATACCGGACGTAACCGGGCCACGTACTTGTGGATGCTGTCCTCCGCCGTGTTGGTCACGTGGATTGTATCGTAAACAATGGAGTCCGAGTAGAACTGGACCCGTTTGCCTGTTGTCAGGGCCACGGTCAATGTGTCGCCGGCACAGAGGTTGATCTGTGTCGTGTCAATGAATCCGTTGGCCGCATTGACGTTTACTACTGCTGCAAGGGCGAATACCACACCCGCCAGCATTTTCCATATATTTCGTTTCATGTTCATATGCAACTTAATCTTCAATCTCCAATTCTCAATCTTCAATCTTCAATCTCCAATTTTAATTGTAACACATACATCCTCTGTGGAATCCGGCACGGGCCGTACGACTACCGCCGATCAGGTAGGTAATCTTGGCGCCTGCAAAGAAAGGTACAGTCCGGGCGGGACTCGCCTCGGTATTCAGGAACGGGCTGAAGACGACATCGTTGATGTTTGCGTTCCCTTGTTCGTCACGCAGCACCTCGAAGCGCGCCTTTTCGCCGCCTTTGTTGTAATTGTTCAGACCGTACTCGAAGTAGAAACTCAGCTTCAGCACGTTACACAACCGGCTGTTGGTAGGCATGGACGAGAGTAGGTCGTAGCCTATCTCGCCTATCAGGGATGCACCCACGTTGATGCGGTTGTCTTGGACGTTTTCAAACGCATATTCGGTCAGACCGCGGTTCGGCATGTTCTCCCATGCCTTGGACTGCGACCAGTACGGCAGATACGTCAGATTGTACGTACCCTCTGTGCTCGACTTGCCTTTGAGCGCATAACTCAGCTTGATACCCGCGCCGATGTGGAAACCGTGCGTGTAGTAGCCGAATAGGATGGGGACGTCAAGGAAGTTCCACTCGATTACATCCTTTTGTTTCACGTTGTAATTGAACACGTCCAATTCCTGCTTGGGGTTCTCTGGCAGCTCCACCAAGATAGGCAGGTTGCCTTTGTATATACCGGTTCGTTGTTCCACGTACGGGTCCAGCGTCAGTCTGGAGCGGTGGAAACTCATCTGTAGTCCCACGTTCGCCCATAGACCGCTGTTGCGGTACTCGTAACCGATACCGAAACCGCCGGCGGCATTGCCCGAAGGCATGACGCCCTTGGCATGTGTGTCCAAGATAGAATAACCAACGTGACCGCTCACATAAGCGAAATGGTAGTGGTCTCCGTCTGCCAAACCGCCTCTACGACGACGGTACTGACCCCATGAGGGTTGGGAAACCAGCAGCACGGCGATTGCCATCAATGCCACTCGTCTCCATACATTCTTTTGTACTTTCATTGTATTGTTTTGTAAGTTCATTCCAAATTATAATATATGTGTGCGTAGTGCGTAGCGTACGCATATGTACATAAAACGGCTGCAAAGGTACAACTTTTTTTTTGATTACACAAATAAAATGTCAATTTTTTCGCAAAATGCACTCTTTTTTATCATTTTCTCGCATTTCCCTTCCCCAAATGCTGCATTTTTCTTTCCCTTTTTGCTGCCTTTATCTTTCCCCTTTTGCTGCCTTTATCTTTCCCCTTTTGCTGCATTTTTCTTTCCCATTATGCCGGCCATTTCTCTTTCTTTCATTTCGCCGGAATACCATTCCGGCTCTTTTCTTCCTCCTGTTCTGCCGCTTTCCTTTTCTCCCTCCGCCATCTACTCCTTTCTTTGTTTATTACGTCGGCATCGGATGCCGGCAACGGCTCTGTGAGCCGCCTTTCTTCTTTCATTTCCCGGCATGCCATGCCGGCCATTTCTCTTTCTTTCATTTCGCCGGAATACCATTCCGGCTCTTTTCTTCCTCCTGTTCTGCCGCTTTCCTTTTCTTTCCCTCCGCCCTCAATTGCCCCTTCTTTATCATATGCAAAATTGAACATTATTCGCCCCTTCTTCTATCCTATCTTCCCATCTCCCTCATCCCCTGAACCCACCGCCACCAATTACACACGCCGCCACTCTCCTGCGTCCTTTTCCCTACCTAATACCTGCCCATTTCCTACCTATTACCTACCAATTACGTATCAATTACGTACCTTTGCCGAAGGATACCCCAAACATACCCTAATGATACCCCAGAGATAAAAGCACAAAATGGCCAATATAGCTCTTATATTATATATATACAAAGTATATATATACTTTTTGTTGTTTCTAAGACGCCAAACAAACCGACAAATGTCCCTTTTATCCGCCTCCAACACCACCACTTTCCGCCTTTTATCATCCCTTCATTCATCTCCCCATCAACCCCTTTCATGAAATTCAAAATAGAACATTATTCAACCTCTTTCTTCCCCTCATTCCGCCACTCTCACTTCACTTTTTTGAAGGAAAAGTGCGCGCGCGCTTGCATATGTCAAAAAAAAGTAGTACCTTTGCACGCTTTTTTGTATATTGGATGAAAATAGATATTGAGTTGATGAAAGCCGTCCTGTACGGGGACGGTCGGTTAGTATGGGATGCGGCGACCGAACAAACGGTGGCTGATTCCTATGCTTTTCTGGAGCGTTTTGCGAGCGATAAGATCATCTACGGCATCAACACGGGTTTCGGTCCTATGGCGCAATGGCGCGTAGCGGACGAACATCTCCGTGAATTGCAGTACAACATCATCCGTTCCCATGCCACTGGAGCGGGCGAACCCTTGGAGGACCGTTTTGTACGCGCGGGCATGATTGCTCGCGTTGGCTCATTCGCGCAAGGCAAAAGCGGCATCCATCCCGAACTGCTGACGTTGCTGACGCAGTTCATCAACCTCGGTATATGTCCTTTCATTCCCAAGCACGGCAGCGTTGGCGCCAGTGGCGACTTGGTACAACTGGCGCACATGGCCCTGTGCCTCATCGGCGAAGGAAAGGTCCATTACAAAGGCGAATGGCGTCCGGCCAAAGAGGTGATGGACGAGTGCGGACTGAAGCCGCTCTCCATCCATATACGCGAAGGACTGAGTTGCACCAACGGCACCGGCATCATGACCGGCATCAGCGCGGTCAACCAGTTGGACGCGGAGCAATTACTCCGTCATGCGACCTTGGCTGCCGTCTGGATGAACGAGATTGCCGGCAGTTACGATGACCTGATGGCAGCGCCGCTCAACGAATACCGCCGTCACGAAGGTCAAATCGCCATCGCGGCGCAGATGAGACGGTTGAGCGAAGGAAGCCGCCGTTTGCAGAAACGCGAGAACGCCCTCTATAACGCTCAGCTAACGGCTAACAGCCAACAGCTAATAGCTAACGGCACCTTCAAGGACAAGATTCAAGCCTATTACTCCTTGCGTTGTGCCCCGCAGATACTCGGACCGGTTGCCGACACGCTCGCTTACAGCCGCCGCGTGATTGAAAACGAACTGAACGCCGCCTCGGACAACCCCATCGTGGACCCGGCGACGCAGAACGTCTATCATGGCGGCAATTTCCATGGCGATTATATATCCTTGGAGGCGGACAAAATGAAGATTGCCATGGTACGTCTGGCGATGGTCAGCGAACGGCAGTTGAACTACCTCTGCCACGACCGCATCAACGGCATCCTGCCGCCTTTCCTCAATCTCGGCACGCTCGGACTCAATTACGGCATTCAGGCCTGCCAGTTCACCGCCACGAGCACCACGGCGGAGTGCCAGACGCTCGCCATGCCCAACTACGTACATTCGATACCGAACAACAACGACAATCAGGACATCGTGTCCATGGGCACGAATAGCGCAGAGTTGTGCACGCAGGTCATCGGCAACGTCTATCAGGTGATGTCCGTGCTCTATCTGGCTATGGCGCAGGCGGTTGATTGTCTGCGTATTAAGGACCAGTTGGCGCCGGCCACACGTGCCGCGTACGATGCTGTCCGCGCCATCAGTCCCGTTATCATCGAGGACAGACCGTGTTACGAAGACCTCGCAAAAATCGAGCAAGAGTTACGAAAATTGTAATTAGTAAATTGTGAATTGTAAATTATGTCTTACGCATTAGTGACCGGCGCAAGCCGTGGTATCGGACGCGCTATCGCAGAGCGTCTGGCCCGAGACGGCTATACCGTCATCATCAATTATAAGAGCAACGAGCAGGCGGCCCAAGCGGTTCAAGCCTCCATCGAAGCGGCAGGCGGTCACGCCGAACTGCTGCCTTTCGATGTGGCGGATGGCAAGGCTGTCGAAGCGGCACTGGCGGCATGGGACGCGGCACATGAAGGCGAACATATCGCCGTGCTCGTCAATAACGCCGGTATCCGCCGCGACGGACTGCTGGTGTTCATGGGCGAAGAGGACTGGCATGACGTCATGCACACCACCACCGAGGGTTTTTATTACGTCACGCGCCACGTGTTAGGCGGCATGCTACGCGCGCGAAAAGGACACATCGTTAATATAGCCTCCGTTTCCGGCCTGAGCGGTCTGCCCGGGCAGGCCAATTACTCCGCAGCCAAGGCGGCAATTATCGGTGCCACCAAGGCGCTGAGCAAGGAGGTGGCGGCACGCAAGGTGACCGTCAACGCGGTTGCACCGGGTTTCATCGCCACCGATATGACGGCCGATCTCGATGAGGCGGAACTGAAAAAGACCATCCCTGCCGGACGTTTCGGACAACCCGAAGAAGTGGCGGCTTTGGTCAGCTTCCTCTGCTCCGACGAAGCCGCTTATATCACCGGTCAGGTCATCGCAATAGCGGGAGGTATGGGATGAAAAGGGTAGTAGTGACAGGAATGGGCATATGGTCGTGCATCGGCCGTAACAAGGACGAGGTGGCGGCTTCGCTGCGCGCCGGAAAGAGCGGCATCGGTTACGACGAGGCGCGCCGGGACTACGGTTTTCGCAGTCCCTTGACCGGCATCGTCGAGACGCCGGACCTCAAGAACCTCTTGCCTCGCCGGTCACGTACCGGCATGTCGCAGGAAGCGCAGTATGCCTATATGGCTGCCCGCGAGGCCTTCGAACAGGCAGGCGTCGAAGAGCAGTACTTGCTTGATAATGAGGTGGGTATATTGTTCGGCAACGACAGTACCGCCAAACCGACCGTGGAGATGCATGAGACGATGCTTGCCAAGCATGACACAGCCCTGTTGGGCAGCGGACTCATTTTTCAGTCCATGAACTCGACCGTTAGTATGAACCTCTCCACCATCTTCCATCTTCGTGGCATCAATTTCTCCGTGAGCGCAGCCTGTGCAAGCGGCAGTCATGCCATCGGAGTGGGGGCTATGTTCATCCGTCAAGGACTGCAAGAGATGGTGCTCGTCGGCGGCGCGCAGGAAGTCAACCCCTATGCCATGGCGGCGTTCGATGCTTTGGGAACGTTCTCCGGCCGTGTGGCCGAACCGGCCCGGGCCAGCCGGCCTTTCGACTGCGACCGTGACGGCTTGGTGCCCAGCGGCGGCGCGGCAGCCTTGGTACTCGAAGAGTACGACCATGCCGTTGCACGCGGAGCGACTATTTTGACCGAAGTATGCGGTTATGGCTTCTCCGGCAACGGCGGAGGCATCTCGCAGCCCAGCAGCGAAGGATCGCTTATCGCCATGCAGCGTGCTTTGGCGGACGCAGGCATTGGCGCAAACGAGATAGACTACGTCAATGCCCATGCCACCTCCACCAAACAGGGGGATGAAGAAGAAGCCGTTGCCCTGACACGCCTGTTCGGCGGCTCGCGGACGTGGATTAGCAGCACCAAGTCCATGACCGGACACGAGTGCTGGATGGCCGGTGCCAGTGAGGCCGTGTATAGCATCCTCATGATGCAGCAGGGCTTTGTGGCGCCGAACATCAATCTTGACCGTGTGGATGACTGCGCCGCGTCCCTGCGGGTAGCTACGCAGACCGTCGAAACGCCGCTACGCACAGGGACGCGGCG
>Ga0265298_10010451_pt1 | contig 10983 bp, 5 predicted proteins | sample AusTroGonzalo_MG_3_FD_193486 | JGI IMG/M metagenome (GOLD analysis project Ga0265298, IMG submission 193486) | Bovine rumen microbial communities from tropical cattle in Woodstock, Queensland, Australia - Gonzalo_01 | ecosystem: Host-associated > Mammals > Digestive system > Stomach > Rumen ...
GCTTGTAGAAATAGAATGGCGGGCAGCACCAGTTGCTAGCCGGTTCCTGCGGTTTCTCGACCATGCCGAGGATGCGGTCGTTGGCGTCAATTTGCAGGACACCACTCTTGCGCAAACGCGCCGTATCTGGCTCGAAATAACGCATAACGCAGGACGTGCCTTTGGCCTTGATGTAGGCCAGAAATTCCGTCAGCCGAAAATCAAGCAGGTTGTCGCCGGCGATGACGAGCAAATCATCGTCCAACTGGCATTGCCGGACGGCGAACTCGATGTCGCGGACAGCGCCCAGCCGTGTTTCGTTGGTAGAGGTTCCATCGTCCACAACGGAGATTGGCCAGGGACGGGAATCCGCCCATTGTGTGAAATGGCCAGCGAACTTGTGGTTGGAAACGACAACGTACTGATCGAGAACCCCCGCCTCTTGCAGGTCGGTAATCAGCCAGTCAAGTATGGTTTTTCCCTTGACTTCCAGCAACGGTTTGGGGAAATTCTCGGTCAGTGGATACAAACGCGTGGCATAACCTGCGGCCAGAAACAAACATTTCATTTTTGAGATTCCTGTAAAATGTCACAAAAAAGTGATTGGTGTAATGGGAGGGCGCGGCTCCGTCCGCGCCGCCGTCGCCCGTAGGAAGGCGTTTGGGAGGGCGCGCCTCCGTGCGCGCCGCCGTCGCCCGTGGAAAGGCGTTTGGGAGGGCGCGGCTCCGTCCGCGCCGCCGTCGCCCGTGGAAAGGCGTTTGGGAGGGCGCGGCTCCGTCCGCGCCGCCGTCGCCCGTGGAAAAGCACGCTGGCCGAGGAAGGGCCGAGCGTCTGCTCGACCAATGCGTCCGTGGAAACGCTTTCTGCAGGACTTTAAAACAGCAGCGTGCAATCCCAGAGGTCGATGTCGCTGTCGCCGAAGACACTCTTCAGCCGCTGGTGGATTTCCTGTTTGGAAGCACCTTTCTTGAGGATGGCCTGGAGGAAGCCACCGCCGCCCGCGCCGCAAATCATCTTACCGTCAATCAAATCCTCCACGGTGGCGAAAATCTGATCGATGAGCCGGTTGGTGGTGCCTGCGTCAATCTGCTGCGACAATTCCCAGTGTTCGTTGAGCAGGGAGGCGAAGGCATCAACCTGCCCGCGCTCCAGTTCGAAGCGCATGAGCGCGGCGCGCTTCTGGATTTCGTTCAGGGCGAAAAGCGCCTGCGGTTCGTTGCCGATGTAGCGTCCAACTACATCGCGCAGCAGATTGCGGGCCAGACGGCGCTGCCCCGTGTAAATCAGGATGAAGCGATCCGACAATTCGCTCTGCGTCTCGGGTGACAGGTTCAGAATCTGGACTTTCAGGTGCTGGTTTATTCCCGGCGAACTTGTGATGTATTTCACGCCCGGCACGATGCCACCTACCTGGTCCTGCCAGCCGCCGCCCGTGGACATGAGCTGCTCCATGCACAGGACATGGGAATATAAATCCTCGTCGGCATGCGGGATGCCCAGGAACTCGAAGATGGCCTTGACGCAGCAGGCAGAGAGAATGGAACTGGTACCAAGACCGCTGCCCTTGGGAACCCCAGTAACCTCAGAACTCATCACGAAACCGCCGCCCAGGCGCTTCAGAATCTGTTTCAGATTGCCGCCAGTCTGCGGAAGAACCCCACAGGCCAGCAGGGCCGCCTTCTGCAAGGCGAAGGGATCGTAGGGGTCGCCCGTCGCCTGCAAAGGCTCGATTTGGGAAAATTCGCCGTGAACATCCATGTCACGGCTGTCGAAGACGATTTTCGCCTCGGGGATTTTCTCCAGGCGGACTTCCACTGGCTTGCGCCCTTGCAGGAGAATGGAAGCGTTTAGCACGGTGCCTCCGTGCTCCAGGCAATACGGTGGGGTGTCGCTCCAGCCGCCGCCCCAGTTGACGCGCAACGGCAACTGCACAGTGTGGCAATCCTTGACAATGTGGCATTTGTCATTGAAAACGAGATTGTCCAGCGTACTCTGCAAAATCTTCTGCCGTATGACCGCAAAGCATTCGGCGATTTCCGGGGCCCCGCGATTTTCGCCCAGGGCTGTTCCCAGGTAGAAATGCAGTCGTGCGGCTTCGCCCATGTTCGCTTGAGCCAAATGCTTGTCCAGCCAGATTTTCTGAACCGGCGAAATTTCCCGCCCCGCAAAGGAGTCCTTCAGGGCGCTGGCGGGAGTTCCCTCCTTGAGGCATTTGCTCAGCCTGTCCATCTGGACGAGTTCGCGCATTTTCTCTGCCCAGGAGACGAGAGCCTCGGGGTCGGCCTCCTGGAAGCCGTAAAGCAGGGATTTTCTGTCGGCCTGACGCCAGGCGGCCAGGTTGCCCTGACCATTCACCAGCGCATGCAGATTCAAGGCGGCGGCCAAGGCCTCGCGGACTGTCTGGCTGCGCGGATACAGCTTGGCGTTCCAGAGAGAATGTTCCTCGTTTTCGCCCCACAGGTCGGCGGCTGTCAGCTGATAGGCTTGCAGAAACTCGGCGAGCGGTTTCCCCAGCAGAGTCCCACCCTGCTCCAAGGTGGCCTTGGGATTGTCGCCAATGCCGTAGATTCTGACGGTAAAGGTTCCGTCCCGCAGTTTCAGACCGTGGACGACGACATCATCCGGAATCGTCTCGTCGTGGATGTCGATGAACGACAGCAGGACACGGTTGCCAACCTTGGCATCCCGATGGACATAACTGACTTCCAGGTAGCAGTCGTCGCCAATGCTGGCCCGAGAGGACAGAACGCTGGCATAGCCGGCCGTCTGGCCAACGATGCTGCTGACAGTCTGCCTGGTCCAGGTCAATTCCTCGTAGTCTTCCAGATCGCGGCACATCAGGCTCATGATTTCCCTTGACGTACCGAAATGGATGAATTTGGCGGGAGCCAGACGCTGTAGTTTCATGCTGAAGGGGCTCAGTACCTCCCAGACCTGCCGCCTAGCAGCCAGCAATTCAGGGCAGAAAGTTCCCTCTGGAGTCTCCTTCTGGAACTCCTCCCAGGTCGAATCCGCCGCCAGGGGATAGAGGAAATCCGCGTACAGCGACAGCCTGACCGTATCGTTGACCAAAGCTTCATAGCGAGACTGCGAAAATTTCCCGCCATCCGACACCAGCGAGTACAGGGCTCGCATGACTTCCGTCGAGAAGATGACGGCTCCGGTATCTATGTCCACGTCGCCATGCTCGTTGACCGCCCCCAGGGTGCGCAACCTTTCCGGCGACTGCTTGTGCAGGAAACGCGCGACCTTGCCATCCTGCCCTTGCAGGAACACGCCGTGATGGCAACCGACTTCCACTTTCTCCTTGAAGGCGATGGCCACTGCCCCATGCCCGGAAAAGTCAATCAGCAGAGGATTGAACAGTAGCAGGACGTCGCCTGACAACAGGAGCATCCCCTCCCGCATTCGCGACGGCACCAAAGACATTACAATCAGGAACTCGTCAAACAAGCTGGAAGGGCGTCCGTCCGGCAATTCATGCGGCACAGGCGAAAACAGTTTGCCCAAGGCGGAATACTGCGGGACGCGCTTGCTGTCGCCACCGCTGTGAATGACCAGGATTTTCAGGCCGCTGAAATCCTGTCTGCCGCTGATGTCCGCCAATTCCTTCAAGGCTCCCAGGGTGGCTCCACCGCTGCCCACGCGCCTGCCGTCGCGGTCGGGAATCACCAGGAACCTGGTGTGCATCGGCAAGGCCCCCTTGGCTTCCCTTTCGGCCAGCTGCGCACGGAAAACCGCAGCCTGCTGCTCGTTGGAGGCCGTCAGCACTATGTAGTCCCAGCAGTTGAAGCCTGGATACCGCAGAGAACGCTGATAATCATTCAAGGCGTCCTGGTATGACTGCGACAAGAACAAAGAATATTGGGTGTGGAAAACCATGAAGGACCTGCTGGTTAAAGGTGTTGATTGAGCATATTTGAATAATATATATTGGCAAGTATGCCTTGGCAAATCGCCAGGGAGGGTGCGCCTCCTTGTCACGCCGTAGCTTTAGCGAAGGCGAACGTGCGCGCCGTCGTCGTCCGCGGGAAATCAGACCATACCACAAACACCGCCACTTGCACAAATTACGCCCTGAGTTATATTTGTCTCACAACCGTTTCCCTCTCAATCACCTTTTCTGTCGCCATGAAAATCCGTCTTTTTCTGCTTTGGCACATAATGTCACTCCTTTTGTTGGCAGCCGCTTCGCCTGACTACCAGAGCCTTGCCAACTCCGTACGGACGGGACATCCCCGCCTGTTTCTGACAGCTGAGCAACTCCCGGAGTTCAAAAGCCACGCACTCACGGCAGCCAAAGAGTATTATGAACTTCTGGAGAAGCGCCTGGCCAACTATACTCGGCAGCCACAGTTGCAACTGCGTCCTGACCTCGCCAAAATCGAAGACGGCAAACTCGTGTTCCTCAAGAAGGTCAACGACCAGAACGCCGCCATCTACGCCTTCGTCGGCTGCGGCGGCTATCCCGCCCTGGACTGCACCATCGCCTACCTCGTCACGGGGCAGCAGGAATACAGGGACATGGGCTGGGAATACCTGCGACTGCACCTGGATTTCCTACGCCTGGCCGACCGCTCGCGAATCATGCCCGAATGGTTCCACTGCCGACGTCTGGCCGCCCTCGTCGCCTACGACTGGCTGTACAATGACCTGACGCCCGAACAGCGCCGCGAGTTCATCGTCCCCATGCTGGAGCATATCCGCAATATACAGCACGCAGACTACACCCACAATGTCGGCGGCTTCAGCACGGGAAACTACGGTGACCCCGGCCTCCAATGGTACGCTGGCCTGGCCGCTTTCCGCGATGGTTTCGCCGACGAGATTGCGGAGGAACTACTACGTCAAGGCTTCGAGAATCAGCGCCTGATGATGGAACAACGCGAGGCTCTCTCCCAAGGCACGGGCTTCCTGGTTTCGTCCTGCACTGACTACAGTTTCGGCGCCTATCCCTGGGCCAGCTTCAATTTCCTCCGCACTCTTCGCAGTGCCTGCTCCTTCGATGCCACCGCAATCTGGCCGCATATCAGGAACTACGCCAATTTCTTCGACTGGATGGCCATCACCGACCCGACCTCTCTCACGGGCTTCCGAGATTTCGGCTGGGGAGACGCCACGCACACGTATAATGCCCTATCCTGCCGGCAAATGTACACGCACCTGGCTCAAATCATCGACCTCTACCCCGAAGAAGCCCCTCGCGCCCGCGCCCTGCAACAGAGCCTGGCTCCCGACCTCCAGCATTTGCCGCAACACTTGGGCGACATTGCCTATCCCTTCCTGCCCTTCGTGATGCTGGACTTCCAGCGCGCCGGGCAGGAGAACGCTCCCGCTGACGCACGAAGCCAGGCAACCGCCGCCTTCTTCCCCACTTGTGGACTGCTCGTCATGCGCAGTGGAACCGACTCCGAAAGCACCTACGCCGCCTTCAAGGGAGGCAGCGGACAGGAATCCCATCAGCACTACGACAAGAACAGTTTCATCATCTACCGCCAGGGGTTTCAGGCCCTGGATTCGGGACTGCGCGGCGCAACCGCCCAGCATCTTGCCTATTTTCCCCAGACGGTCGCCCATAATTCCCTCCTCATCCGCATGCCAGACGAGCCACTGGCCGAATCCTGGCTTCCTGCAAACACCCCCGCTTTCGACCGCTCAAGCCTCCGCAACGACGGCGGCCAGTACTCTCTGGATGGCGCCAAATCCTTTGGCTTCGACATTTCTGACTACCACGCCGCCACCGGCGGCGACGCCACCGCCTGCTATCGACAGGAAAAATGCGCCGAGGCCATCAGGCAGTTCGTGTTCATCAAGCCCGATTATTTCATCGTCTACGACCGCGTGGCCTCGCGTCTGCCCGAGCAGGAAAAAGTCTTCCTGCTCCATACCGAGGGACAACCCCAGCCGCTATCTGACGGCTCCTGGCGCTCCCAGGCCGCCCAAGGAGCGCTTTTCCTCAAGACGCTCCTGCCAGACAATGCCCTCTCCGTCTCCCTCGGCGGACCTGGCCGCGAATTTTATACCAATGGCGTCAATTTTCCGCCCACGGAGCAGCAGCAGAAGCAGATTGAATCCTCCCAGACCTGGGCCGGCCAATGGCGCCTGGAAATCTCCGCCAGAGAGGAGCAGACGCAGGCACGTTTCCTGCATCTGCTCCAAACCAGCCGCGCCGACTGCCAGGCAATGGTTTCCTCCAACGCCATCGCCACCGCCACGGATGACGGCGTAGAGTTCACAGCCGCCAACGGCGACATCTGCCGCGTCCTGTTCCATCGTCAAGGTTCCGTTGGCGGCAATATCACCATCCGCCGCCAAGACCAGATTATCCTGGACCGGCCATTGCCTGGCCAATAAAGGGAGGGCGCTGCGGCGTGCACGTGGAAAAATGTGCCACGGTTTGGTAGGGCGGCGAGACCCTTCGCCGTCGTTGTGCCCGGAGAAAGGCGTACCACGGTTTGGTAGGGTGTCCTCTTGCCATAATAACAGCGATGAAAGTAAAGAGATGGCTGCCTTGCTGCTTGCAACAACATGAAATTTTGTCCAAAAAGTGCAAAAAAGACTTGAAAAATATTGATGGCGGGTAAATTATAAATTGTCACGCGATTTCCTGTTGAAGAGATTGGGCAGGATGAACGGCTGTCCTGTTTTTGAGAAACAAACTTCTGGTAAGATTATGGCATATACGACCCGCAAGGAAATGCTCGAGGCGGTAGCCAGGGGCGATGACACGGCTTGGAACAAGTTTTATGAGTTTTACAAGCCCCTGGTCTTGCTGCGGGCTCGGGACATGGCATTGAAACCTCATGAGACAGAAGAATTGTGCCAGAATGTCCTGCTGGCCGTGTTTCAGAAAAATGTCATCGGGCTTTACAATGCGGAAGCGGGGAAATTCCGCAGTTATTTTCGGCAGGTCATCACCAATTGCGCCATCGACATCATTCGCTCCCGGCCAGGCAAGAGAACGCCGGTACCGCAGAACATCCCTGATAACGAGCAGTCGCTGTTCGAAGATGAATGGCGGGAGTTTGTCCTGGACAAGGCCAAGGCGGAAGTCCGGCAGAATTGCTCGCCTGACACGTACATGGCGTATGAATTGTATGCCGAGCGCGGACTGCCTATAGGAGAGGTCGCTAAAATGCTGAAGATGAGCGAAAGCCAGATATATCAGGCTAAGACCAGGACTTTAAAGCGCATCCAGGCGGCAGTGCAGCGGTTTTCGCATGAGCAGGACGGCTAGGCGATGCTTCAGCCTGGGGACAGCATTGGCGGCTGCCGGATTCTGCTGGAATGCGGTCGCGGAGCATTCGGACGCGTTTTCCTGGCCGAAGATGCGCTGGGCCGACGGGTCGCCATCAAGCAGATGCTGTCCCCAGAGGCAGGCGAATACGAACTCAAGGGACTCCGCAACTTCATCCGCCTGAGGGCCGGACGGCCCGGCCTGATGACCATCCTGCACTGCGGGACGGAGCATGGCCTGCCATTCTATGTGATGGAGGCGGCGGACAACGCGGCGGTCGACGGCTACGAGCCTGACACGCTGGCCCTGCGGCTGAAGCGGAGCAGGCGCCTCCCCGCCGCCGAGGCCTTGTCCATCTGCCATACCCTGCTGAAAGGGCTGGAGGCATTGCACCAGGCCGGACTCCTGCATCGCGACATCAAGCCGGAAAATGTCATCTTCGTACAAGGGAAGCCCTGCCTGGCAGACCCCGGGCTGACGCGCAATTTCGAGCAGACCATCTCCATCGTCGGCACACCTGGCTACCTGGCCCCGGAACTGTTGCGCGGCCATGTCGTACCCTCGCCGACCTTGGACATCTATGCGTTCGGCAAATTGCTGTACCATATCTTCACGGGCGAGGCCCCGGAAAATTTTCCTGAGCTCCCCGGCAACCTGCCCGTGGAGGAACTTTACCAGATTTGCCATCCCTTGCTGAAACTGTGCGCGGAATCTCCGCAGGATCGACTACAGAACTGTGCCGACTGCCGCGCCGTACTGCCCAGGGAAATCAAGCACCATGGACCGTTGCTTCGTTTTCGCGACGCGATATTTGCGCGACCGGCCCTGCGGCGGCGTCTGGCCTCCGGCCTGGGAGCCATGCTGTTGGCAATGGTCATCCTTGTGCTCGGTGTCGCGGGAGGGCTTTCAGTCCGGGCCAGGCGGCAGCGGGCGTTGTCCCTGTGCCTGGCCGAGGCGCAGTCTCAGGTCGAAGAATTCAAAGACCACCTTGTCCCGCTGAACCTTCAGCTCGAGGATTTGGGCGAAGAGAAAATCAAGGTGCTTCCCGAACTCGAGTCCTCGCTGGCGGCAGGACACCCTGAAGCAGTGACCTCCCGTCTCGCACTGTTGCAGACGGCCCTGGCAGACGCGGCGCACCGCCATCTGCCGTCCCAGGACGAAGACAAGGACGATTTCGACACCTGCGCCAGGGGGTTCGGCTATTTGGCCTCGCCCTTGGGAAGCCGTTATCTGGATAATGGCACCCGCGAGGAACTGCGCCAGTCCCTGGAGCAAGAGGCCATCCGGCTGGCGGGGAGCAGCGGCATACAACTGGGCAGCGAGGCATCGCTAAGAGCGACTTTCATGTTTCAGTTCGCCTTTGTGGCCCCCGGACTGTTCTGGTCGCCGACCACCCAAAGCGTACGCCGGATTTCGTATCCGTACTGGATATTCGACCGCGAAATCTCACATGCCCAGTACGAGGGTCTTACCGGCCTGGCGCCGAAGCGAACCTCGCCTTGGCAAGCGGTGGAATATTTATGCTGGAACGAGGCGCTGGAATTCTGCCGCAAACTGACGGAAAAAAGCCGCATGTACAAGCAGTTCCCCACGGGATATGTGGTTCGTCCGCCTACGGAGGAAGAATGGGAATTTGCGGCCTTGGGCGGCTGGCAGGGGATTGTCCCGGCGCCCAGGGAAATCCCCAAGGGGACGCACAATGCCCAGCCGGGTCAGGGGCAGAGAAACGCCCTGGGCATCTTCAACATTGACGACAATCTTTCGGAAATAGTCGAGCCGTATTCGGAGATTCCGCCGCGCCACCAGGCAGACGAGGTTGTCGTCCGAGGCGAAAAATACAAAAGCAAGATGACGGGCCTAGCCTTGCGCGACAACTACATCCTCAGTCAGTACTTTTGCGACGGAGCCGGAGGCCTGCGCCCCGTCCTGGCTCCTGCGGACGACGACTATTTCTCGCGTTCCTGGTATCGCGGACCTGACCTCAAGCCTACGCGCATTGGAGGCGCTATCTATGTCAGTTGGAGCCTTGGCTTGGCAGGGACTACCTGGGCTGGCGCGGCCATGCTGGCAAAAGACGTCGGCGCGGCCTTGCCGGAAAACATTTCCCATGCCCAGTTGAGGGAATTGCTGCCTCAGGTCGCCATCATTCCCGGCTTCCCGATTCCGCTGGGCATCCGCCATGAGGACGACGGCTGGCACCGTCTTTCCGACCAGGCGATAGTCGACCTTCCCCAGGTGCAGGCCACGTCCGAACTCGACTGCCTGAACAGCACTATCAAGACCTTTGGCCTCTGCCGCCGCAACACGGGGTTGCCGTCAGTGCTGCTGTGCTGGCAAAACGAGAAATCTTTTGCCGACCGCCTAGAGCACTGGCTTCAGCAGGGCACGCTCACGACGGTCGAACTGGACGGACACGTCTTCCGGGTTTGCCGAGGCAACTTGCCCTCATTTGTCGTCCGGCCATTCGTAAAATTCATGGGGGCGCGGCAGCCTGTCCTGTCTGACCCGGAACAGGTCAAACGTCTGGCAGAAAAGTTGCCGTCAGATTTGCGCATCGCCTTGGGGCCGATCTATTTCTACGGCAAATGGGAATTGCCTGACGGCTCTGTCACCAGTTATCCAGGCTTAACCATTGATGAAACCAACAAACGCCCGGGCTTTTTAGCGCCATTGCCGCTGCAAATCCTGGGTACCTACCACGGAAAATCGACCATTCTCCACACCGTTGACGCCGTCCTGCTGGAAATGTGAGAGAACGATCGCAATGGCTTCCTTGCAGTTTGAAATAATATGAAAATATGCTGCCTGCAGTTTTTTGGTGGAAATGCTTAATCTCCATGAGGGTTAGATAATGAAACGTTGTTTCTGGGTCAATATGCGCAATCCAGCCTACGTCAGATACCATGACGAAGAATGGGGACGTCCTTGCCATGACGACAGAATGCTCTACGAATTGCTAATTCTGGAATGTTTCCAGAGCGGGCTGTCCTGGGAGTGCATCTTGAACAAGCGGGAGAATTTCCGCCGCGCCTACGATGGCTTTGCCGTAGAGAAGGTCGCTTCGTATGGCGAAGAGAAGATTCAGGCACTGCTCGCTGACAGTGGCCTTATCCGCAACCGGCGGAAAATCGAGGCAAGCATCAAGAACAGCCGAATATTCAGGGAAATCCAGAGAGAACACGGCAGTTTCAATGACTACATCTGGCAGTTTACCGCTGGTGCCAGTCTCCTGGAAAGCTGCACTGAAAAAACCACTAGCGACCTCTCGGACTGCATTTCCCGCGATTTGAAACGGCGCGGCATGGCCTTCGTCGGCTCCACAACGGTCTATTCCTACTTGCAGGCCATCGGCATCATCAATGGTCATACGCCAGAGTGTGAATGGAGGACTCTCTGCGAAAGCAAAACCAGACGCCCGGATACCGTGGTCACCTGTCAAGGTTGCGAAAGCGAATGTCAGGTATCGGTAGGCTGGCGCAATGGCGTGGCGGTGGTCTTGGGCGGCAATAACTGCCCTACCGGGGAGAGTTTTGCCCTGTCATCGTTACGCGAACACTCTTGCCAGGGATAACAGGGAAGGAGGATGCTCGGCCAATGTGTCCAATGAAAGGCGCGCCAATGTCCGGTAGGGCGGCGAGACCCTTCGTCGCCGTTGTGCCCGTGGGGAAACGTGCCACCGTCCGGTAGGGCGGCCTCTCGGCTGGGATAACAGGGATTGTAGGGATGAGAGAGATAGGGATTGTAGAGATTTTAGGGATAACAGGGAG
>Ga0265298_10010452_pt1 | contig 10982 bp, 10 predicted proteins | sample AusTroGonzalo_MG_3_FD_193486 | JGI IMG/M metagenome (GOLD analysis project Ga0265298, IMG submission 193486) | Bovine rumen microbial communities from tropical cattle in Woodstock, Queensland, Australia - Gonzalo_01 | ecosystem: Host-associated > Mammals > Digestive system > Stomach > Rumen ...
GAGCGATTCGCCAAGGACGACAATGGCAATCAGGTCTCTCAGAACTATACTTTCAAGGAGGATGGCTCTGTCGTATTCCAGGATGGCACTCGGAAGGGCGAGATCAATGCCGACGGCACGATGAATAGCACCAAGACGCAAGGCATTCAATTCGACAAGGCTACAGGTCAGGTGAAACATAATGGCGAGTGGATTGGTAAGGTCGACGACTACGGTGCAGTCTATGTCTGCAATGAGAAGATGATTCACGCCTTAAACCCCATCGACAAGGAGATAGAGGCCTATATTCTCTTCAACATGATTGCTACCAACGACTTCCTTACCGAATACAAGCAGAAATACAATGCCGCAGTGAAGGAGAACGAGGCCAAGCGTAAGCAGCAAATAGCCGAGCTCAACGCCAATGCGAAGAAGAACCCTATCGGCAATGGTACAAAGCTCTGGAAGGGTGGTAGCGTCGCTGGTGAGATACGTGCCAATGACGAGGTATGGATTGGTGGCTCCAATCGCGGCAAGTTCGAGAGCAACGGCAATATCTGGGTCGGTGGCAGCGTCGCAGGTCAGATCCTCTCCGACGGTCAGATCCGCAAGGGCGGTTCTATCGTGGGTAAGGTGCAGAACGGCAAGGTATGGCTTGGTGGTAGCATCGTTGGCGAGATCCGTCAGAACGGCGATGTCATCAAGGGTGGTTCAATCGTTGGCCGCGCCGACAATATGAGGGACATCCGCAAAGTCGCCGTCCTCTATTTCTTCGGTTTCTACGCATTCTGATGAGGGCTTGATAGTCATAGAGGGGACAGACATACCCAGGTGCTGAAGTGCCCATGACTAACGCTTTGTCGTGCCAATAGCCAAGGTGGGTTCTCAAGAAAAACAAGAACTCACAGAAGGAGACTCTATGAGCTCCAACCTGATGATTGATTACAAGCGGACTCACTCGGAAGCGTCCCCAGTGAGTCTATCACAATGACATGGCCACAGCAGACATTTTTTCGCTGAGGTCCTGCAAGGCTTCACGGAACTGGTGGCGCTCCTCGTCTGTAAAAGCTGCTGTTTTCCCGTTTACAGTATTGCCGTTTACCTTCTGCATAAGCCATCCGCGTGACTTTCCAAAATATTTCTTGGCTATATAGCTAAATGACAATGCGTCAGGCAGATCGCCAAGTTTAGCACGGAAAATTATCTCGTCAGCTTCTGCGATGATCTTACGCATGCCGTCATCAAACTGCTCCACACCTTGTTCGTATTCGTCTGCGGTTAACTCTACGGCAGGCTTCTTCCCCTCAGTGACATCTTCAAAATATGTCCTGACTTTCGGGTCCTTGATGTTTATTGTTGCTTTTTCCATATTACCTTAATAATTCTTCGATTATTTCAATTCGTCTTTTAAGCATGTTTCTTGTATCAAGCTGGCGGTCAATAAGCTTCTGTTTCCGTTCCTTCGGCAAATTGCTGTCATAAAGACTCGCAATCACCTTATCGCAATCCTCAAGACATTTGCGATAGAACTCTAATCCTTCCTTCAGTTCCATACGCTTAATCTTTAGATGTTAATAACGAATGAGCGCTTTGACGCTGCAAAGATAATAAACTTCTGTTTAATACAGCAATAATAAACAAAAGTTTAACCGACATTAACGATTTGTCCAATTTGATGTCCTTCATAATCTCAAATTTTAATAGTTACACAAATGATGCTGCAAAGATAGGGCTTTCTTTTGAAACCACCAAACGAATCTGCTACTTTTTTCTTGCGGCACAGCGAATAGGATACAGGAGGTCGATTGATTACAAGCGGACTCACTCGGAAGCGTCCCCAGTGAGTCTACAATCAGTTCTGATGGTGCAAAGATATGGAATATTATCGAATTATCCATTTTTTTTGAGACTTTTTTCAAAAAAATAGGCGAAATCATGACACACAAGTGCCTGACCCTCCTGTGTCCTCGTAATAATCATTTGTTCTGGTTACCTTGGTAAATACAATAAAATAGAAATTTAAGCGTTATTAAAAGAAACTTATATGTCAATAATCAATTGGTTCGTAAAAAAGAAAGAAAAACCTCATGGCATTGTAACAAACTATAAGGGTAATGTTGTTGCATGGACACTACATGGGGAGGATGCTGATTGTTATATGTATGAGTATGGAAAAAGTGATGATCGTCCAGATTGTTGTCAGTTTTGTAACAATAGTTTGATTCAAATACCCAATAAAGGAGTATTGATTACTAGAGGGAAATGGGATATTGCTGCAACCTATGATGGATATTATGTAATCTCGGAAAAATTCTGTAATTTTCTTAAAGATAATAATTACAGCAACCTTAGAATAATTCCTTTGGAGAGAAGCAAGGGACTATATTTCTTTGATCCTATGGATTTATTTGCGCTTGATTATGAATTATATGGAACTAAGTTCATTAATAAACGAGAGTGCTGCGGTAGTTATGATGAAGTCATTAGGCCCCCTATTATTAAGGCTAAAGATTATAAAATAGAAAGTAACGATTTTATTATGAAAGCAGAATATCTATTTGGCTCTTACAACCATAAGGGGCCAGTTATTATCGTTGGGACAGAAACTGCTAAGAAGATGAAAGCTTATGGTTTAAAAGGACTCTATTTTGAAAAAATATATGATTCAAAAGGCCTAAAAATAATCAAGAAAGAAGTAGAAGGATTTATTCTGGATTGAAAAAAATGGAGACTCACATTATATTGGGGATTGTTCTCTCGCAGAGGGTTTTGTAAGTAGTTTTTAGCATTTGGAGCATTATATAGAAGGTAGAATGAAATGAAGAATAAGGCAATAGCCTTGATAGAAATAGGTGCGTTAGTATCCAGTTGCCAGACTGCGCCAAAAGTGGTAGCAGAACTGTCGGAGAACTTTCCTGCACGTTCGGCTGATTCTGTGAAGGTATTTACGATTTCCGATAGTGTTCCTGCATCGGCCCGGAATTCGACGTAGACATGTACTACTGTGGGCCGAGTATCGTAGGAAGCCTCTCTCAAATTAGGCCAAAAGTGGCGATGGGATTCTTCTCTAGGCGTGGGATACTCGGAATACACGGAAAAGATAATCCCAGGCCGCAATGGCACAACATAAACTCTGGCGGGACGGTTCTTAATGAGTCCTAGCTCACTCGGAACCGTCCCTTATGAGTTCATTGAAAAACGAAAAAACAAAATGTAATAATGTAATATTGTAATAAACTCCGGTGTGACAATCTTCATAAAAACAGGCACCCCATACCTAGGTGCCTGTCCCCACGACTACCCACGACTATAGTTATCGGGCGAAAAACTTACGACCGCCACTAACGATGACAGCCTTTCGGGAAGGGCTGACTGAATGACGTCTGCCCTGAAGGTCGAAAGCGGCATGCTTGCCAGACTGTGCATCAGTGCGGAGGACATCGATGCCCGTAGCGGTATCGCTCAAAGTGAACCACTCTGGAGCGGGGTCTTCTCCGGTCGGTGTGTAGGTGAAATAGACATGTCCTACTTCAATACATTGATTCGGCGTAATCTTGAAGAATCCAAATCCTTCGGCGCGGTTGTCGAACATATAGTAATTACCGAATCCCGAAACAGGGTAGTTCTCACCTATCAGGCTGTTGTACGAAAAATCGTTGCCACTGGTTGCCGATGTCAGCTCCAGAACGAAGTTGCTCGACGTCGTTTTCTTTAACAAGACACCATTGTTGCCGGGCACAATCTTGTCGGCCGTCAGCTCTGTCAGCAACACGCCATTGTCTGTAAGCTTTCCCTTGAAGATCTTTGTGTCGTCCTCGGCTTCAAACGAATAGGCGCAGCAGTGGAAGTCGAGCCAATCGTCATCGCCCACCTTCATTCCCGGCAAATTCATTTTGACGATAGCGTCTTCCTTGATACCGTCGAAAATATTGGGTCTATCAAACCGGGGATTGCTATTTAACGTAACAGTCGCCAGATTACTGCAGTTGGCAAAGGCCAATTCGCCAATACCAGTCAAGCTGGAAGGAAATGTGACAGATGTCAGGCCTGTACAACCTGCAAAGCCCTCGCTGGCAATCGCAGTAAAACCGTCAGGGAAAGTGACCGACGTCAGCTTTGTGCATCCTTTGAAAGCGCTGGGACAGACAACTTCAACGGTGGAAGGTATCTCATAGTTAGTGTCCGGCTTGCCGGCTGGATAAATGTAGAGGTAGGTATTATCCATGTAGAAGACCACGCCTTCAATGCTCGTGTAGCTCGTATTCTCTGGGGCAATGTTGATGGCCGCCAGTGCGGGGCAGTTGACGAAAGCTTCGATGCCGATATTCGTTAGGCTGGCAGGAATGTCGATCGACGTTAGTCCCGTATTCTCAAAAGCATATTCGGCTATGACGTCCAGCTTCGACCCCTCGGCAAAAGAAACTGTTGCCAACTTGGTGCAACCCGAGAAAGTATAATTCAAGATGCGGGTTGTTGCTGCAGGTATGGTTACCGACGTCAGACTCGAGCAGTTCCTGAAGGCATGGTTGCCGATTCCCGTCACGCTGGCAGGAATCCCGATATGCTTCAGTTCTGTGCACTCTTCAAACGTATGCTGCCCAATAGTATCCAGCTTCTCTGGCAGTTCAATCGAATTGAGTCCGGTGTTGTGGGCAAAGGAATACATTCCGATACGGTGCAGGCTCGTAGCACCGGAGAAATCGACCTCTGTCAAATATGGCAGGTCACAAAATGTGTTGTCGCCAATGTATGTGACATCCGGCCCGATGACGATTTTCTTTATCGAGGCTTTTTCGAAGGCCCACTCCCGCGATTCGGGTATGTAGTAGTCAGCCATGCGGCCCGAGCCGCTTACTGTCAGTTCTCCGCTAACCAGTGTTACCTTGCAGTCGCCACTTGTCCACTCACCGTCGCCTGCCCACACCATCGTGGCAGTAAGTACCGTCAGAAGCAGTATCATTGCCGCCCGCGGCATAAGAAATAAGATTGTTCGTTTCATTGTTAAAGTAATTATTAATTAAATTAATGTTCGCAAAGGTATACATAATATCTCAAACGCCCTCGATTAATTTGCATTTTTTAATGATTTTCTCTCGGTAGTGTAAAGCGATAGTCGTGGGGACAGGTGCTTGAGGATAGATGAAACTTTACCCATATACCTCCCGAGGCTGCTCTAACGTATTTTGGGACTATCAACACATCAATTTGAAAACGACCGTTGTATTGAACAAGATGTTCACTATCGAAGCGGACAGTCTGAAGGATGCATCCTATCTTGTTGAAAGTCTGCGGGTTGCTTTTTTTAACACAAATGATGGGCAAAAAAGTAGGAAAAACATGATCGTTTGAGCGAGGATTTTTATACCTTTGCAAGCTGGATAAAATCCCTTTTCTCACGATCTATGAAGGAATATGTTTTTAAGATATCTGGGGTTCACTATGCCGCGAACCCTGAAGCCGAAGCCGGCCAGCCGGATACGGAGGAGATGCATGTGCGCACTCGCGAACCGCTGGATTACTTCGCCATGCTGCGAGGGTGGGAACTCTGTCGCTAAGATACCTAATGATTAGCTGCCGATTTCGCGAGGCGGTTTATCATGAATAATAATCAGTTCTTGACGGCTTGAGGAGTCCAGGCTTTGAAGAAGCGCAGGACTTTCTCCTGGTTGTAGCCCTCGCCTTCTTCAAGGAAGCTGGAATCCTGAATGTGGATGACCCTACCCTCTTCGTCAAGGACGACGAAAACTGGGAATCCGAAACGGCCGCAGTTGTTCAGGCGCTTCATCAAGGCTACTGCCTGTTCGCCAGTCTTCCGAGGATGATAGTTCACATGGATGTACTCGAAGTTATCGTTAATGACCTTGCTGATGGTGGTGTCATTGGTGATGAAGTCGGCAAACCGCAGGCACCAAGGGCACCAGTTTCCTCCCACCTGACAGATGACGAACTTGCCTTCGGCCTTGGCCTTTACGAGCGTCTTGTCTATCTGCTCCAAGGGATTGATATCCTCATTGTACACCTTCTTCAAACTGTTCTGAGCTGCCACTGTGAGAGTGAACAATACGGTCAACAGTGATAACAACGCTAATTTCTTCATAATGCCTACTAAATTCATAAAGTATCTCAAAATTTGGTACAAAAGTAGCAATAATTCCGTAATTATTCCTATTTTTGCAAATAAATTTACGAAAATAGATATGAAAACTACCAAAATCTTGATGGCCGTGATGCTGACGGCTTTTGTCTGCACAGAAATAGCAGCGCAAGGATTCCGTAGGGAGAACTTCCCTGAAGGGTCGTACTCCCCAGTGACTAACGTCAATCGTAGCTCTTATCCGAGAGTATTGTCTGACAACAGCGTGATGTTCCGCGTAAATGCCCCGCAGGCTCAGAGCGTACAGATAGACCTCTGCGGCATGAAGTATGACATGCAGCGATCGGATGATGGCACATGGACGGTGACCACCAAACCTCAGGTGCCCGGATTCCATTATTACTTTCTGATTGTCGATGGCGTATCAGTAGCCGATCCTGCCAGTCAGACGTTCTATGGGTGTAGCCGATGGTCGAGTGCCATTGAGATTACGGAGAAGAGTATGGACGTATTCGAAGTACAGGACGTTCCTCATGGTGAAGTGCGAACGGTATATTATTATAGTAAGGTGGATGAGGCATGGCGCCCGTTGATGGTCTATACACCAGCTGGCTATAACGAGAGTAAGCAGACTTATCCTGTGGTCTACATCCAGCATGGCGGCGGCGAGGACCATCGTGGTTGGATGGAACAGGGCCGTACTGCCCAGATTATGGACAACCTGATTGCAGCCGGCAAGGCGGTACCGATGATTGTGGTGAGTTCGAACAGCAATGTGCAGCGACGCAATGGAGGATTTGGCGGTGGCTACAGCTGGCAGGGTATGCAGAACTTCCGTAGTGAGATAATCGACAATATCATCCCCTTCGTCGAGAAGACCTATCGTGTAAAGAAGGAACGTAAGAGCCGTGCTATGTGCGGTCTGTCGATGGGTGGCGGCCAGTCGTTCTACATCGGCCTTCGCGATCCTGAAGTATTTGCCAACGTAGGTGTCTTCTCAACGGGTATGTTCGGCGGCATTCAAGGAGCATCGAACTTCGACTTAGAAACTGAAGTGCCCGGAATGTTGACAGATACCAAGAAGTTTAATGAGCAGTTCGACGTATTCTTCCTAAGCTGCGGCGAGCAGGATCCGCGTATAGAATATACACGCAACATTGTGAAAAAGATGCGCGACGGCGGTGTCGACGTACGCTTCAACTCCTACCCTGGAGACCACGAGTGGCAAGTATGGCGTAAATCACTGAACGAGTTCGCGCAGTATCTGTTCAAATAGGCGCACTATGCCCCACGCATCTGGCGGAGCAAGTCGCGCTGACGGTCGGTGAGGTTGGTGGGCAGCTTCACCTGATAAGTGATGATCAGGTCGCCGAAGGTGCCATCCCCACGGTCATAGCCCTTACCACGCAGGCGCACCTTGGTGCCTGGTTGTGTCTCAGGTTTGATCTTCAACTTCAGTTTCTGACCATTGGATAGGCTGACGATGATCTCACCGCCCAACATTGCCGTATAAAGGTCGATGGTGACATTGGCATTCATCTCACCTGAATGCTGTCGCCCACGATTGGTGAAACCAGATGTCCCAGAAAAACCTGAGCCTCCTGAGAACCCCTGGAAACCTCCAAAGCCACCCCCTTGCTTGCCTTTGCGGCCAAAGAGGTCTTCAAAGAACGAAGAAAAGCCGCCTCCTCCCTGAAAACTCGAGAAATCGAAGCCACTGAACGGATTGCCGCCTCCCTGACCACCGCCAAAGCCTCCAAACTGGTCAGCCTGCTTCCATTGTTCGCCATACTGGTCATACTTGGCTCGTTTCTCTGGATCGCCAATCACATCGTAGGCCTCCTGCAGAGCCTGAAACTTCGCCTGCGCCTTCGGGTCGTCGGGATGAAGATCAGGGTGAAATTGCTTGGCCCGCTTCAGGTATGCCTTCTTTACGTCCTTCTGCGGTATCGTCTTATCGACGCCTAAAATCTTGTAGTAGTCTATAAATGCCATATTCTATTCCTCCTATTTCTTTTTAATATGATTTCCTAAAAATCTCATCAGCAAAAACTATGCCTAAATATTTGGCAGTCTCGGTTATTTGTTGTAATTTTGCACAAAAATAATAAGGGCATGAAAAAAATCTCTATTCTGTTATTAACTCTGATGCTTACCGTAGCACCTCTGAACGCCCAGACCACGAAGACCGTCCGTCTGAAAGTAATTGAGACCAGTGATGTTCACGGTCACTTCTTCCCTTGGGATTTCATGGAGGGTAAACCCATCAAGGGAACGCTCGTACGCGCCAATACTTATATTAAAAAGGTACGACAGGAATATGGCGACAACCTGTTGCTGATAGACAACGGTGACATCCTTCAGGGACAGCCCTGTGTCTACTGGTCGAACTATGTGATGCCAGAGGACGAAAACCTGGCCGCTTCGGTCATCAACTACATGAAGTATGATGCCGAAACAGTGGGCAACCACGACATAGAGCCAGGCCATAAGGTCTACGACAAATGGATTCGTGAGGTACGCTGTCCCCTGCTCGGTGCCAACATCGTCAAGGAGGAATACAAGAACGCCGAAGCCCGCCCACAGAACATCTATACAGGTCTTAAGCCCTACTCCGTCCACTACAAGGACGGTGTGAAGATCTGTGTCATCGGTATGCTCACACCTGCCATTCCCAATTGGTTAAACAAATCCATCTGGAAAGGCATGGACTTTGAGGAGATGACCACATGTGCCAAGAAATGGATAAAGTTTATCAAGGAAACCGAGCGTCCAGACCTGATCTTCGGACTTTTCCATTCTGGTCTTAACGGTGGCATCAAAACTGACGAGTATGAAGAAAACAGCACAGAGGCAGTAGCCAGGGAAGTGCCAGGTTTCGACGTCATCTTCTTCGGCCACGACCACCAGGTGCACAATGAGTGGATCACAAACAAGGAAGGTAAGCAGGTGCTCTGCATTGACCCCAGCTGCTATGTGAAAAACGTGGCAGAGGCGGAAATAGAACTGACCTATAAGAACGGGCATTTAATGAAGAAAGACATAAAGGGAACGATTGTCAACGTACAGGACGAAGCCATCGACGAGGAGATGCTCAACCACTTCCAGCCGAAGATTGATGCCGTGAAGCAGTATGTAGGTCGCAAGATCGGACGTTTTGAGAATCCTGTCTATTCGCGTGATGGATTTTTCGGCAACTCTGCCTTTACTGACCTGATCCACAACCTGCAGATGCAGATTTCCAAGGCTGACATTTCATTCAACGCCCCATTGTCATTCAACAATGTAATCAAGGCAGGCGACGTGACCCAGGCCGATATGTTCAAGCTCTACCGTTTTGAAAACCTCATGTTCATGTTGAGAATGACGGGCGAGGAAGTACGAAAGCATCTGGAATTCAGCTATGATATGTGGACCAATACGATGACAAAACCCGAGGATCATGCCCTGAGACTCAACGATGCCTCAAAGGAAGATCAGCAGCGCACGGGATTCCAATACTATACCTTCAACTTCGACTCTGCCTGTGGCATCGACTACGAGGTAGACCTGACAAAGCCCGACGGCCAGAAGGTGAAGATCCTCAAGATGTCGAATGGAGAACCCTTCGATGAGAAGAAATGGTATAAGGTGGTGATGAACAGCTACCGTGCCAACGGTGGCGGCGAGCTGCTGACAGTCGGCGCAGGCATCCCCAAAGACTCTCTTGAAAGCCGCGTCGTCTGGCATACGGACATGGACCAACGCCACTATCTGACTGAGGAGATACGCCGCATGGGAACCATTGACCCGCAGCCAAACCACAACTGGCGCTTTATTCCAGAAGAATGGGTAAAACCCGCTTTGGAAAGAGACCGTCAAATTCTATTTGGTAAATAAAGCAAGACATGACAAAGAAATACTACTTCGCATTCTGCAAGGAGGATCTGCTGTTGGAAAAACTCCCTGACGGCAGATACACCATACCCTTTGGGGTAGAGCCGCCAACGGAAGTGAAAGCATGGACACACCAGATGAACGTCACACCAATGGACGATGGCACTCCTGTTATCACCTACCGCATCGACGCCCCAGTCACGGATTCCGACCGCTATGAGATGTGCGGACTACGCCAAAGCTACTATAAACTTGTGCGCCCACTCTACAAGAAAGCCGGCAAGTGTCAGGAACTGCTCTACTGGGACCAGAATACAAAATACTGCGGAGTCTGTGGAGCCCCCATGCGAATGGATACCGATATCTCAAAGAAATGTACGGAGTGCGGTAAGGAAATCTGGCCGCAACTGGCCACAGCCGTCATCGTACTTATCCACAAAGACGATGAAGTTCTCTTGGTACGTGCCAAGAATTTCAAGCGTGACTTTTTCGGACTGGTGGCTGGATTTGTAGAAACTGGCGAAACACTAGAAGAGGCTGTCGCCCGTGAGGCACTTGAGGAGACAGGGGTCACCATTACAAATATCCGCTATTTCGGAAGTCAGCCCTGGCCCTACCCCTGCGGCCTGATGGTAGGTTTTAATGCAGACTATGTCAGTGGCGACATACATCTCCAGAAAAGTGAGATAGCCAAAGGAGGATGGTTCCGTAAGGACAATCTGCCTGACATACCTGAGAAACTGTCCATTGCCCGTATGCTGCTCGATGCCTGGCTGGAGGAATAATCAATATTCCAGAAGTTTCATCGTCATTTGTCCCTTATAGGAGATCAAGCTCTCCACGATGTAGCAACTGGCACCGTCAGGGATGCAAAGTGTGGCATTGAAATGAAGGCCGGCAGCGTCAACCTTATTGTATTCCATATTGGCAAGTACGGCCTCCTCCAGGAATTTTGCTGGAACCATCTTGGCATACTGCTGTTTGCGGAAATCGCTGGAATATAATCTCTGTGCACCTTTGTAGACACTGACAT